>ENA-OPDJ01001118-OPDJ01001118.1-human-gut-metagenome-genome-assembly--contig:-NODE-1118-length-15951-cov-2.606756_pt1 | contig 15951 bp, 15 predicted proteins | sample MGYA00241621_ERZ501505 | MGnify/ENA primary metagenome ERZ501505 (study PRJEB25962, sample SAMEA2042624) | human gut metagenome | biome: human gut; feature: human-associated habitat; material: faeces... | reverse complement strand
CTGCCCTGAAAGGGGAGGTGGGTTTCGCGTAGCGAAAGCCGGAGGGGTTATAAAGCGGCTCATTGCTCTTTGTTTATCTCAACCCCTCAGTCTCACTTCGTTCGACAGCTCCCCGGCCGGGGAGCCTTTTGATACAGTACAAGCACGGCGTACTGTGCCGTACCCCTTCGCGGAGCGATCGTTTCAATGGGGTTACGGGGGTCGCCAGGGGGCCTAAGGGGAGAAATCGAAATCTTCCCCGGCCCCCTGGCAAAAAAGATTATAAAATAGTTTGCAGTGCTTTTTGTTTGTTTTACTCCTTCCGGCTGCTCGTTTCACTCGCGTCTACCTCCCTCGGCAAGGAGGCTTTTGGGTGCATTTTATCAGCTTTTCCCTTGTAATTCCGCGCTGCCGCGCCGATATGCAGGCAAATTATTGCCTTCATCTCATTTTCATGATATATTTGAAAGCTAAATCACCACAAGGAGTCCGCCATGCAAAAGCTGCTTATTGTTGACGGGAGCAATCTGCTGTTCCAAATGTTCTATGGTATGCCCGCGCGCATAATTGGCAAAAGCGGGCGGCCCGTGCACGGAACTATGGGCTTCATAGGCGCGCTTATGAAAATAATACGCATGGTGCGGCCCACGCACGCCGTTGTGCTGTTCGATGGGGAGCATGAAAACCCGCGCGCCGTGCTTGACCCCGCATATAAGGCCAACCGCGTGGATTACAGCCAAATGGCGGAGGACGACACGCCGTTTTCCCAGCTGGCGGACATATACTTGGCGCTTGATTTCATGGGTATAAAGCATACCGAAACCACGGACTGTGAAACGGATGACATTGTAGCGGCATATGTGTTCAGTCGAACGAATGATAGCGAAATAGTCATTTCGTCGTTCGACAGCGACTATTTTCAGCTTATCTCCCCCAATGTGAGCGTGCTGAGATACCGCGGAAAAAATACCGCACTTTGCGGCGAAGAATATATATTGGAAAAGTTCGGCATAGGCGCGGACAAATATGCTGACATGAAGGCCCTTTGCGGCGACGCATCAGACAATATCCGCGGCGTGCCCCGCGTAGGTCAAAAAACAGCGGCGCGGCTGATAAACGAATTCGGCTCGCTTGACGGCATAATGCAAAACGCGAACCGCATAAAGCAGCCCGCGCTGAGGGAATCAATATTGATGAACTTAGACAGGCTCCTGCTCAACCGGCAGCTTATAACGCTCACAGGCGGCGCGGCATTGCCGTTTGAAACGGAAGAGCTTGAGTTCATAATGCCCGAATTTACATCGGTTCAGGCGCTAAAGGCGCTCGGCATCATTTAGCCGCAATGGCTATCAGCTCCCGCGCATCGCTTATTTCATAATCCGGCCTTATGCCGTGCTGCTGCATGTATTGCCTCAGCTCCACGTCCCGCGCGTATTCGGCCGCCGTCCAGCTTGTTATGGCAAGCAGCTTGTTCTTATAATCTTCGTTTTCGCACTTCCTGTGCATCCATACTGCCGTAACGCCGGCCATCTTGGCCATGTACATGTCCTTTGTAAGGTTATCGCCAAGGTACATCACTTCGCTCTTATCATAGCCCTCGCCCGCGCATATGCGCCCAATTACCGCAATGTCCGGCTTTTTTGTCTGCACCGTGCGTACCTTTTCGCTCACGGCGTATGCGCTCTTGAACTGGCTTTCAAACGTGTACACATGCTTAAAATACGGCTCTATCCCCAGCTTCATAAGCCTGTAAAACCCGTTTTCTTTGGAGGATTCCGTATAGGCTATGAGCGTCACGCCCATTTCCGTCAGCGCGCGCAGAATTTCCTCCACGCCCGGCAAAAGGTGCAGATGGCTTTCCCTGACGGAATTGAACACGTTGAACGCGGGCCTTAGCGCCGCCTTCAGCTCCTCCGCCGGGGCATTGTTATAGTATGCCTTTATGCTTGGCAGCTCAAGCGTTGCATAAGGGTATTCAACCGAGCCGAGCCGCTGATGCGCCGCCATGTATTCATTCAGCAGCTTCTTTTCGTCTATGCCGGTCATGCGGGCTATCTCGTCCGCCATTGCGTAAAATGCGGGCACGAAAAAGCCCGTCCAGTCGTATAAAGTATCGTCAAGGTCGCTTATAAGCAACTTTATCATAGGTGTTTTCACCGTCCCGAATTATTAGTGCAGCTTGCATATTACCCCATCCCCACCGATAAGTCAACAGCTCCGCGCGCGATATAAGTAAAAGCGAAAGCAAATGTTGTTGCATGTTTTTATCAAACATTGTACAATTATGTATGATTGCGCGGCTCATGTATATGCTGCGCCTGTTTTAACGAAAGCGGCGGCATTTCGCCGCGGAAACGGAGGGAAGCCCATGTTCGATTTGCAGAAAGCAAGCATGCTCAAGCGTGCGTCCGCCTGGCTGCTGGACGTTATTCTGCTAAGCGTACTCGCAACCGGGTTCGCGCTTTTGCTTTCCGCCGCGTTCGGTTACGATAATTATAACGATAATTTACAGCGATACTATACGGAATACGAACAGCTGTATGGCATTGATTTTAATATTTCGGATGAAGAATATCTTGCGCTCGGTGAAGAGGATCGGCTCCGTTATGCTGATGCATATGCAAAGCTTAACGATGATGCCGATGTCAGCCGGGCGTTTTCTATTATAATTCAGCTTTCGCTTGCAATAATGTCGCTTTCGGTATTGCTTGCGTATATGGCGCTGGAGTTCGCAATACCCGTACTGTGGCTGAAGAATGGGCAGACCATTGGCAAAAAGATATTCGGCCTTGCCGTAATGCGGACCGACTCCGTGCGCGTGAAGCCCATAGCCATGCTAATACGCACACTGCTTGGCAAATACACAATCGAAACAATGGCTCCGCTGCTGATAATATTCCTTATATTGTTCGGCAGTCTCGGCACGGTTGGGCTCATAATGCTTGCGGCGCTGGCGCTGCTGCAAATAGTGCTTATCGCGGCCACGCATACCAATTCCGCAATACATGATATATTGGCGCAAACGGTAGTTGTGGATATGGAAAGCCAAATGATATTCGATTCCGCCCGGGAGCGCGAAGCGCGGCGCAGGGAATACGCCGAAGCGGACAGCGCACGATGGGGTCAATAAACAAGGGTAAACCAAGATATACAAAATAAATTAAAAAGGATCGAGGACGAAAACGATGAAAGTTGAACTGCGCAACGTGACCAAGGCTTTCCCCAGCCGCAACAAGAAATCGGGCGAGGAGGTAATAGCCGTAAACGACTGCAGCTTTACCATTCCCGACGGGAAGCTGATAGGCCTGCTCGGTCCTTCCGGCTGCGGCAAAAGCACCACGCTCTATATGATATGCGGCCTGCAGAAGCCCACAAAGGGGCAGATATTCTTCGGCGAGGACGACGTTACCGGCCTTGCGCCGGAAAACAGGGGCGTTGGCCTTGTGTTTCAGAACTATGCGCTTTATCCGCACCTTACCGTTAAGCAGAACATACTTTTCCCGCTGCAAAATCTTAAAGGGGCGGACAAGCTGAGCAAGGAAGAAATGCTCAAGCGCGCCTATGAAACGGCAAAGCTTGTGCAGATAGACGAACTGATGGACCGCAAGCCCAGCGAGCTTTCCGGCGGCCAGCAGCAGCGCGTTGCAATAGCGCGGGCGCTGGTCAAAATGCCGCGCGTGCTGCTGCTTGATGAGCCGCTCTCCAACCTTGACGCAAGGCTCAGGCTCCAAACCCGCGAGGAAATACGCCGCATACAGCGCGAAACCAAGATAACCACCGTTTTCGTTACCCATGACCAGGACGAGGCCATGAGCATATCCGACTTTATAGTGGTCATGAAGGCGGGCGTTGTGCAGCAGATTGGCAAGCCGCAGGCCGTTTATGACGATCCGGACAATTTGTTCGTTGCCAAGTTCCTCGGCACCCCGCCCATAAACGTTTTCAACGGCTCCGTCAAGGGCGGCAAGGTATATATCGGCGAAGAAGCCGTACTCAGCGTAAACGGCGTTAACGACGGCGAAGTTTACGTCGGCATCCGCCCCGAAGGCTTTATCCTGGACAAAAACGGCCCGCTTGGCTGCAAGCTTATAAACGTTGAAGTAATGGGCAGGGACGTGAGCGTTGTATCCTCCAACCCCGCCTCGCTCAACCCCACCATCCGCTCCATAATCAATGCGGACGCGGGCGTGGATCACGATGCGGAAACCATGCGTTTCTCCGTAAAGCCGCATAAGCTTTTCCTCTTTGACAAGGAAAGCGAAAAGCGCATACGCTTCGAGGTAAAATAAAAATGGTAGAAGGCAAGCAAAAATGGAAGGCGTGGCTGTACCTTGCCCCGGCGATAGTATTATTGCTGGTGTTCACGGTGTGGCCCATAATAAACACGGTGCGCATGGCCTTTCTTGAAGGGTACAGCGGGCTGAAGGTCGCCGGCGGCGAAAGCTTCGCATTCGGCGTGGGCAACTTCGTTAAGGTAATAAAGTATCAAAAGTTTTTAAGCTGCCTTAAAAACACGGTGCTGCTGTGCGTGCTTACCGTGCCCATATCAAGCCTGCTGGCGCTGCTGGTGGCGGTGTTCCTTAATTCAATAAAGTGGCTGCAAAAGCCGCTGCAAACCATATTCTTCCTGCCCTATGTTACCAACTCCATCGCCATAGGCATGGTGTTCGCCGCAATGTTCAACATTGTCGGCAGCTTTTACGGCACGGAGAACGAAATAATCGTTACCGCCGGAATAATAAACAACATAATTGAATTCTTCGGCGGCAAGGCCGTGAACTGGATAAACTACGGCTCCTCCTACGCGGCGAATATTACCGTTATGGTAATATACATCGTTTGGAACGCGCTGCCGTTCAAAATACTTATACTGCTGGGCGGCCTGCAGAGCATCAATAAGCAGTATTACGACGCCGCCAAGGTGGACGGCACATCCCGCCGCCGTATATTCGCGCGCATAACCGTGCCGCTGCTTTCCCCCATGCTTGCCTATGTTGTTATAACCGGCTTCATAGGCGGCTTTAAGGAATACACCAGCATAATCGGTATATTCGGCGAGGCTATGGGCCCTGCGGACGCCGCAGGCAGGCTGAACACTATGGTAGGCTTTATATACGACGCTTTATCCACCAATAATCAGGGCCGCGCCAGCGCAGCCGCGCTGATACTTTTCGGCATAATACTGGTGGTAACGCTAATCAACCTTCAGGTCAGCAAAAAGCGCGTGCATTATTGAGGTAAAATATGGCTAAAGAAACGATAAAAACAATGCATGAGCGGGATATTTCCGCCGAGCGCACCCGCTCAAGGGCGGTTGGCATAATTGCAAAGGCGTTCTGCTATGCGTTCCTTATATTCATGGCGCTGGTGGTGCTGTTCCCGTTTTACTGGATGATAAATTCATCTCTCAAAAGCCTTGAGGAATACCGCCAAAGCGTGCCCACGTTCTGGCCGCAGAAGGTGCTGTGGTCAAACTATGCGGAGGCCTTCACCGCCGCAAGCCTGGGCCGGCTGTTTTTCAATACGGCCTATGTGGGCATAGTATCCACAATACTTTCGCTTGTTATAACAATTCTGTCCGCGTTCGCGTTTGCAAGGCTTGAGTTTAAGGGAAAGAACCTGCTTTTCTCCGCGCTGCTTGCAACAATGATGATACCGGGTGAGCTTTTTACAATAACCAATTACAGCACCGTTACCAACCTTGGCTGGATGAACACATACACGGTGCTTATAGTCCCCTTTTTGGTAAGCGTGTTCTATATTTATCTGCTCAGGCAAAACTTTTTGCAGATACCCAACGAGCTTTACCTTGCCGCAAAGGTGGACGGCACAAGCGATTTCAAATACCTTTGCAAGGTAATGATACCGTTGTCGCTGCCTACGCTCATATCCATAACGATTTTGAAGATGATGGGCGCATGGAATTCATATATATGGCCGCGCCTCGTTGCCAACGACGATGCGCACAGGCTCATAACCAACGGCCTTAGGAATGCATTCACCGATACCACGGGGGACGTTAACTACCCCGTGCAGATGGCGGCGGTAGCACTGGTGTCCGCGCCGCTGTTCCTGGTGTTCATATTCCTCAGGAAATATATTATGAAGGGCGTAAGCCGAAGCGGCATAAAAGGCTAAATAAATTTATGCTAAGCATAAAGAAAGGCAAGGAAAACAAAAAATGACAAAACGTATCCTGGCAACCATGTTGGCGGTACTTATGGTATTCAGCGCGCTGATGCTGGCTGCCTGCACCAACAGCACCCCCGCCAACACCGGCGATCAGCAGACCGCCGAACCCATCACTACCGACAACGCCGGTACCCCTGCCGGCAACGATCAGCAGACGGCCGAGCCTGTGAGCGAAGGCAACTTCACCGTCCCCGAAGCCGGTTACGACGGAAGCGAAGTCAACCTGACCTTCTATCACACCATGGGCACCAACCTGAGCGATGTGCTGAACCTTTACATCGAGGAGTTCAACAAGCTCTATCCCAACATTCACATCACCGCCGAAAAGATCGGCAGCTATGACGACGTGCGCGACCAGATAAGCACCGAGATCACCGTTGGCAACCAGCCCAACATAGCCTATTGCTATCCCGACCATGTTGCGCTTTACAATCTGGCCGGCGCTGTTGCCACGCTTGACGGCCTTATCAACAGCCAGATCGAGGTTGCCCGCGCGGACGGCACCACCGAAATACTCGGCCTGACCGATGAGCAGAAGGCGGACTTCATCCCCGGTTACTATGCCGAAGGTACCCAGTTTGGCGACGGCCTCATGTACACCATGCCGTTCTCCAAGTCCACCGAGGTACTTTACTACAACAAGACCTTCTTTGACGCCAACGGCCTTACCGTCCCCACCACCTGGGAAGAGATGGAAGCTACCTGCGCCAAGATAAAGGAAATCGACCCCAACTCCATTCCCCTTGGTTACGACAGCGAGAGCAACTGGTTCATCACCATGTGCGAGCAGTACCGCTCCGATTATACCAGCGCCTCCGGCGACCATTATCTGTTCAACAACGAAACCAACCGCGGCTTCATAAAGATGTTCCGCGAATGGTACCAGAAGGGCTACTTGACCACCCAGAAGCTCTACGGCGCCTATACATCCGGCCTGTTCACCTCCACCGATGAGGTCAAGAGCTATATGTCCATCGGCGCCTCCGCAGGCGCGACCCATCAGCGTCCCGCGGCCGATGCAAACGGCGAATATCCCTTTGAAGTGGGCATCAGCACCATACCGCAGCTTGGCAACGGCAACAACAAGGTCATTTCCCAGGGCCCCAGCGTATGCATATTCAAGAAGGATAACGATCAGGAAGTCGTGGCAAGCTGGCTGTTCATCAAGTTCCTGACCACCAGCGTGGATTTCCAGGCCGAGTTCTCCATGGCCTCCGGTTATGTTCCCGTGCTCAAGAGCGTTGCCGATAACGAAGCCTACGCTTCCTTCATCGCCCAGGCCGACGGCGGCAAGTACATCTCCGCCCTCAGCGCCAAGGTCTGCCTTGAGCAGGAAGAATATTACTACACCTCCCCCGCCTTCAACGGCTCCTCCACCGCGCGCGATCAGGTCGGTACCCTGCTGACCAAGTGCCTTACCGCGGACGACGGCGGCAACGTGGACGCCATGATAGAGGCTGCCTTTGCCGAGGCCGTGGACGAGTGCGAATACAACGGCTGATATAAGCCGGTTTTTAAGGAAGTAACGTTATGAAAAAGCTTGCCCCGGCATTGGCGCTGATAATACTGGCGCTTTGCATATTCGGCTGCACGCCGCAAAAGGATAAGGACGCTTTGCCCACGCCCGTGCAAACGGACGCCGCGCAAACGCCCCCCGTGAGCAGTATGCCCGAAGCCGCGCCCTCGCCCGCTGCCGCGGCAAGCGAAAGCATTGACTATGCCGCGTCAGTGAATCCTTCGGGCGCGGATACAGCGAAGCAGGAGGTTACGGTAAAGTCGTTCGTGGACGGCGACACCGTGCATTTCCTCGTGCCGGAAAGCATAATGCCCTCCGGCGTGCTGAAGGCCCGCTTCATCGGCATAGATACGCCGGAATCCACCGGCAAAATAGAGGAATACGGCAAGGCGGCGTCCGAATTTACAAAGGAAAAGCTGTCCCGTGCCCATTCCATAATGATCGAATCGGACGACGGGAATTGGGATTTCGACTCCACCGGCGGCAGATACCTTGTTTGGGTGTGGTATAAGGCCGAAAAGGCCGGCGAATACCGCAACCTTAATATAGAGCTGCTGCAAAACGGCCTTGCCCGCGCCTATTCTTCGGCAAACAACCGCTATGGCTCAGCCTGCACCGCGGCCATAAATCAGGCCAAGGCGAACAAGCTGAACATCTATTCAGGGCAGAAGGACCCCAATTTCTATTATGGGGACGCTGTTGAGCTTACCCTGAAGGAGCTTAGGTGCGGCATAGAAGGCTATAACGGCAAAAAGGTAGCGTTTGAGGGCGTTATAACCATAAACAGCGGAAACGGCGTGTTTATCGAGGATTATGACGCGGAAACGGACAGGTATTACGGCATAAGCGCCTAGTATGGCTACGGTCTTTCGGGCGCGGGGCTTGATATACTTTCCGTGGGCAACCGGGCGCGGATAGTGGGCACCGTTCAGTATTATGAGGCCGGCGGCTGCTATCAGGTATCCGGCCTAAGCTACCGGCAGATGAAGCCGGACGATCCGAATAATCTGCAAAAGCTGAGCGAGGGCAACGCGGCAGGCTATGTCAGCATAAGCGCGGATGATTTTGCTTCCGCCATGGTGAGCATAGAAACCGAAGCCGGTGCGGCGGAATATAAGCTGAGCGACATCGCCATGAACACCACCGTTGAGATGGACGGTTTAACGGTGCAAAGCGTTTATGTTGCCGAAAACGGCTGCGCAACGCTCACCTGCGCCGCAGGCGATGCCGAAGTGACGGTAAGACTTGAGCCGCTTAAAGTAAACGGCGAGGCTTTCGACCCAAATACCATTTCCGGAAAAACGATAGACGTGCGCGCAGCCGTGGACATGTATGACAATGCGCCGCAGCTGCACGTATTCACGGCGGAAGGTATTTCCATACACTAAAAATAAACCTGAAAAGAGGGAGAAAACATGAAAAGGATAGTAGCATACATAATTGCGCTGGCGCTGTTCGCAGCGGCGTTTGCCGGCTGCTCCGCCCCCGTGGACGAGCCTGCCCCCACGGTAGAGCCCAGCAACGAACCCACAGAGACAGTTGAACCCAGCGCGGAACCCGTTGTTGACAACACTCAGGCGCTTGAGAACGCCGCGGCTTACATAAAGCTGATGTATAAAAAGAGCGCGGTAAAGACCCCAGCCGATTATCAGGTAGTTGGTTTTGCCGTGGTTGACGGCGTATCCTATCAGATACAGTGGACCGTTGAAATCACCAGCGGCGCTGAGGATGCCGTAGTCGTTGGCGAACTGGGCGAGGACAAGATGGTCACCATCGATGTTAACGAAGCCTGCGCCGAGGATTCCGAATACACCCTTACCGCCACCATAGCGGGCGAAAGCGGCGCTTCCGTTTCCGAAAGCTTTGCCCACATGGTACCCAAGGGATTCGATCTTGGCACCGCCAGCTATGACGAAATAGTCTCCGCCGGCTACGAGCTGGAAGAGGGCGCGGCGCTTGAAGGCACCCAGCGCCTGTTCGGCACCGTTGTGTCTATCGACACTCCGTTCAGCGCAGAATACAACAACATCACCGTTACCATAGCCGTAAAGGGCATGGAGGAATACCCCGTGCAATGCTTCCGCCTTGCCGGCGAGGGCGCGGATGCCTTGGCCGTTGGCGACGAAATAACCGTTGAAGGCACCATAAAGAACTACAAGGGCACCATCGAGTTCGACGCGGGCTGCGCATACATAGGCAAGGGCGAAATACTCAGCCAGGCCAAGCTGCTTGAGAACGCCTACGCGCTTGAAGAAGGCGCCGCCATGCTCAACGCCACCGCGCTCAAGGGCGTTATAACCTCCATCGATACTCCGTTCAGCGCAGAGTACAACAACGTGACCGTCACCATGGTTTGCGACGGCATAGAGGATAAGCTCATACAGTGCTATCGCCTCAGCGGCGAAGGCGCTGACAAGCTGGCCGTAGGCGACGAAATAGCAGTGTTCGGCATTATAAAGAACTACAAGGGCACCATTGAGTTCGACGCGGGTTGCACCCTTATCCCCGCCGACACCGTGAGCAGTGCAAAGATAGTCGCCCGCGCTTATGCCCTTGAGGAAGACGCGCAGCTGATGGGCACCAAGACCCTGACCGGCTCCATCGCCTCCATAGACACCGCCTTCAGCGCGGAATACGGCAACATAACCGTTACCATAGTTGTGGGCGGCCTGAACGACTATGCCATACAGTGCTTCCGCATGAAGGGCGAGGGCGCGGATAAGCTTGCCGTGGGCGACGTGATAACCGTTACCGGCGTAATAAAGAACTACAAGGGCACCATCGAATTCGACGCCGGCTGTACCTTCACCAAATAACAAAAGCAAATAAAGCTTAAATGCAGCGAATACCCGGCTTTGCGGCCGGGTATTTTCGTTTATATTTAACCATTGTTGACAAGGCGTTGTGCATCGTGATAAGCTTTGGGTAATTCATGCGACAGGAACACGGGATCGCCCCCCCAAGCAGCCATTTTGGGCTTGCCTGTCCTTGTCAACTGATGATACCATTAGTCTGCATCGGGAGAGTATATGAAAAGGATTGATTGGAGCGAGTTGCGCCCGCAGATATCCCTGGTATGGCGGCTCAGCATGCCGGCGATACTAACGCAGATAACTACCATAGCCATGCAGTATATCGATTCCGCAATGGTCGGCGCGCTCGGCGCGAATGCGTCTGCGGCAATAGGCCTTGTTTCCACAAGCACATGGCTGCTAAGCGGCATAACCTACGCAATAACGGCGGGCTTTTCCGTGCAGGTTGCGCATCATATCGGTGCAAAGCGTGACGAGGACGCGCGCACGGTTGTTAAGCACGGCCTGATAAGCGCGCTTTTGATATCGGCCCTGCTGTGCGCATTGGGCGCCGTTATAAGCGATCCTCTGCCCGTATGGCTTGGCGGCAGCGAAGTAATACACCGCGATGCTTCGCTGTATTTCCTTGTATTCGCGCTGGAGCTGCCGTTTTTGCAGCTCAATTCGCTCGCCTCATCGTTTTTGCAGTGCAGCGGGGACATGGTAACACCCAGCATACTTACGGCCGCAATGTGCATTTTACACATTATATTCAATGCGATTTTCATTCCCAAATACGGCGTATTGGGCGCGGGCATAGGCACGGCGCTTGCCTGCGCGGTGGTATGCCTTGTAATGCTGTGGTGCTGCTGCGGCAGGGATAAGCACCTTAAATTGAACAGGGCCGACAAGAGCCGGTTCGATTCTTCCATACTTAAAAAGGCGTTGAAGATCGGCCTGCCCGTGGCGGTTCAGGAGGTTGCCACAAGCGGGGCAATGGTAATAACCACAATGATAATAGCTCCGCTTGGCGAAATTGCAATAGCCGCAAACTCCTTCGCCGTAACTGCGGAGGCGCTATGCTACATGCCCGGCTACGGAATAGGCTCCGCTGCCGCAACGGTCGTAGGCCGCAGCGTGGGCGCGGGCGAGGATGAGCTTGCCCGCCGCTATGGCAACATATGCATTGGCATGGGCGCAACCATAATGGGCGTATTGGGGCTGATAATGATGTTCATATGCCCGCTGCTGTTCGCCATGCTCACGCCCGATCCCGCCGTGCGCGAGCTTTCCGCGCAGGTGCTTAGGATAGAGCTGCTTGCCGAGCCGCTTTTCGGCGCGTCGATAGTTGCCGCAGGCGCCCTGCGCGGCGCGGGCGATACGCTTGTGCCAAGCGTCATAAACCTTGCCACGATGTGGGTGGTGCGCATAGGCCTTGCGCTGATACTGATAAAGCCGCTCGGTCTGCTCGGCATGTGGATAGCCATGGCTGCCGAGCTGAGCACGCGCGGGCTGCTCATGCTCTATCGGCAAAGAACAAGCAGGTTTTATGCAATGTATGCAGGGCAGAGCAAGGCGTAGGCGTATTGAAACGTTTGGGTTCGCATGGTTGGCGAAAAGAAGAATTCGGAGGGGCAACGCAGCCCCTCCTGTTTTTGTCAACCCCTCAGCCGCCTTGCGGCGACAGCTCCCGCCCAAAAAGCCGGAGGAATTACCCTCCGGCTTTTAAGCTATTTAACTTGCTTTGGTGTTCTTTTATTCCTCTATCCGTTCCCATACGCGGCTGCCTACCATTACGGACCAGGCCTTGTTGTCGCGGATATAGAAGCGCATACGGTTGGCAACATCGCCGTTGCGGAAGCCCTGGAACCACGTTTCGCCGCAGTATACCATGTCCATCGGCCCCATGGAGGTTTCGCCCATCAGCTTGCCATCATCGTTTATGTATACCTTCAGCGTGGCGGGAATGCCCTCGTGGCAGATATAGGAACCGACTATGGTTTCGGGTGCGCCGAAGTCATATCCTACGGGATGCAGCCAGCGGTGGCTGTTCTCTATGGGATCGCCCATCATCATGTTGTACATCATCCAGCACAGGTCTTCCGTGTCGCAGTCGCCCTGGTTGCACAACGCGGCAAAGCCGTAGCCTTCGCCCTTGAGGAAGCCGCCGTGGGTAGATACGCCGTGCAGTCCGCCAGAGTGTTCGCATATAACATGGCCGTTCTTGGTGCGCTTGTAAAGGCCGTAGCAATAGATGGGCTTCTCTTCTTCGCCGAAGCGGTTGCCTACCATTATTTCAACCGCCTTCGCGGGGATGGCCTGCACGCCGTCTATCACGCCGCCGTTGCCAAGGCAGCTATAGTAGCGCGCCATGTCGTGCGCGGTGCTCTTTACGCAGGCGCATGCGCGGAACGGGGGCAGTATGCTCCAGCAGTCGTCCGCAACGCTCTGGCCGTTTACTTCTTCAAAAAGGCTGGTTATGTTGCCATCGGAAGCTATCTTCCTGGCTTCGGAGCCGTCTATGTCAAGAACGGTCCTCGTCATGCCTATGGGCCCAAACACGCGCTCGTTAAGGAACTGCTCAAGCGGCATACCCGCCGCCGCGTCAACTATATAGGATATAACGGCGTAGCCTTCGTTGGAATAGCTCATGTATTCGCCCGCCGCGCCAAGGGTCTTATACTTGCAGTTGGCAATGTAATCTATAACCTGCTCAATTTTGTCCATCTGGTTGGGGGACGTGCGGCGCATTTGCAGCGCCCAGCTGTCGCTTTCGTCCGCGGCGGAGTATACGTCCTTACCAACGGTTTCCTCGCTCGCATCGGAGAAACGATCGGTGCTGTTCATGGCGATGGACCATTCCAGCGGCTCCATGGGCGGTATGCCGGCGGTGTGCATGGCAAGGTGCCTTACCAGCACCGTGTCCGTGGGGTTGCCGGGTATGCGGAAGGAGGGTATGTACTTGGTCACGGGATCGTCATAGCTGAACTTGCCTTCGGCTTCCAGTATTGCAAGCGCCAAAGTGGAGGTGGACTTGCTCATGCTGGCTATGCCGAAAATGGTGTTTTCGTCAATCAGCTTGGTGTGTTCATTGTTGCCGAAGCCGTAGCCTTTTTCGAATATAACGCCGTCGGGGCCGTATATCGCGCAGCTCACGCCGGGCAGCTTCTTCTCCTTTATCCTTGCGTCAAGCGCCTTATCCAGCGCCTTCAGGTCGTAGTTCATTGGTGTTCTTTCCTCCTGCTGTAAAATAAATGGTTTATTATCGCCGCCCGCTTAACCGAGCATTGTTTTAAGTTTGTCCGCTATTGCCGCAGCAAGCGCGGCGTGGCCTTCGGCGTCCATGTGTTCGTTATCAACCGGCGAAGGCTCGGCATACTTTGCCGCATCCAAAAAGTCTATCCCTATTCGCGCCGCCGCCTGCTCATAAAGCGGGGCGAATTTGAGCGATTCTTCATAGCCCGAAACGCTCAGCGGGCTTTGGTCCGTCTCGGCTATTTCGCGGCCTATATGTATGGGGGATACGAGCAGCAGCCGCGGCGTATGCGCATTAAAGTGCAGCGCACCGTTCATTACCATGCGCGAAAGCGTTATGCAGCCGCGGCTCGCTTCCCAAGCCGTGTGGCTATGCATCAAATCGTTCGTGCCCAGCATTATAACAACCGCATCCAGCGGCGCGTGGCTCATAAGGCAGCACATAAGATGGCTTTTGCCGTTCAGCACGCTCCCGTCAAAGGGGCTGTCAAAAACGGTCGTGCGGCCGTTTAGCCCTTCTTCTATTATTCTGTATCCGTCGCCAAGCAGCCGCTGCGCGGCGCCCGTCCAGCGCACGGCGTACTCATAGCGGCCCTTGCCGCCGGGGATATAGCCCCATGTATTCGAATCGCCATAGCATAGAATGTTTTTCATGGGTATCAGTATACCATAAATCGCGCATTATGTATTGTTATAATCTAAAAAAACGGATATAATTATAAATGTGAATATCTTGTCACTTGCTTATAATAACTTAATCAGGAGGAGCAGCAATGGATTATCTTATAAAAAACGGACGCATAGCCGATAAGAACGGCTGCTACGAGGCCGACCTTATAATAAAGAACGGCAAAATAACATATATTGGCGATGGGCTGGACGCAACGGGCCTGGAGGTGATAGACGCCGCAGGCTGCTACGTTTTGCCCGGATTCATAGACACGCATACCCATTTTGACCTGGACACAGGCTCCGCCGTGACCGCGGACAATTTTGATACCGGCACCCGCGCGGCAATACTGGGCGGCACAACAAGCATACTTGATTTCGCCACGCAGGAGCGGGACGGCACGCTTGGCGAAGCGCTTGCCCAATGGCAACGGAAAGCTGAAATTGCGCACTGCAATTACGGTTTCCATATGGCAATAGCCCGCTGGGATAAGCAGACGGAGGCCGAAATGGCGGACATGACCCGCGAGGGCGTTACATCATATAAGATGTATATGGTATACGACGCGCTGCGCGTGGACGACGGCAGCCTTTACGCCGCGCTGAAGGCGGCAAAGCAATACGGCGCACTGATAGGCGTGCATTGCGAAAATTGGGACACGCTGCTGCGCATTACGGAGGAAGTGAAGGCGCGCGGCATACTGGGGCCGGAGGGGCATCCGCTTTCCCGCCCAAATGATATAGAGGCCGAGGCCGTGGCGCGGTATATGCGCCTGGCTAAGCTTGCTGGGGCGCCTGCTTACGTTGTGCATCTTTCCACGCATGAAGGTTTGGAAGAGGCCCTGCGCGCGCGCAAACGCGGCCAGGAGGTTTATCTTGAAACCTGCCCGCAGTATCTTTTCCTTGACGACGAACGCTATCTTGACGCGGACGGGGCAAAGTTCGTAATGAGCCCGCCGCTCAGAAAACCCGCCGATAACAAGGCGCTCATGGCGGCATGCGCTTCCGGCGATATAGACACAATCGGCACGGACCATTGCTCCTTCACAATGGCGCAGAAACTTGCCGCAGGCGATTTTTCCAAAATACCCAACGGCGGCGCGGGCGTAAGATGGCGCGGGGAGCTGATGTATACCTACGGCGTGCTTGCAGGCCGGATGAATATGCAGCGCTTCTCCGCCCTTATGAGCGGCAACGCGGCCTGTTCGGCATGGCGGGCCGCGGCAGAATAGCCAAGGACTGCGCGGCGGACGTGGTAATATGGGACGGCTCCGTAAGCCGCACCATATCCGATACGGACGGCCAGCATAATTGCGACAACACACCCTTCAACGGCATGGAAGTTAAGGGCGGTGCGAAGCATGTGTTCCTAAACGGCGAGCTTGTTGTATATAACGGCGAGCTTATAGCCCAAAACCGCGGCCGCTACATCCGCCGCAGGGCGCACGGCAAGCTGAGATGCAAATTGCCGCTGTACTCATGGCCGCGGGGGCGGCGAGGCGGTTTGGCGAATGCGAGCGTATAGAGGAGGTTGCGGCGCGGGCCATG
>ENA-OPDJ01001113-OPDJ01001113.1-human-gut-metagenome-genome-assembly--contig:-NODE-1113-length-15994-cov-4.697095_pt1 | contig 15994 bp, 16 predicted proteins | sample MGYA00241621_ERZ501505 | MGnify/ENA primary metagenome ERZ501505 (study PRJEB25962, sample SAMEA2042624) | human gut metagenome | biome: human gut; feature: human-associated habitat; material: faeces... | reverse complement strand
AAAGAGTCAACATGACAAAGAAAGAGCCGGTGACACCGGCATTCGGAGCCTTTCTGAGCAAATGCCAGAAAGAACAGCTCGTTAACGGCAGACATCTGACCAACGAGACCATCGCCCAAGCAACGATGATGAGTACCAGAACCTACAACCTTTTAAAAAAGGGCTGAGCAACAACATCAACCAGATACATGCCATAACGCATTTCTGGAGGTCGTTCCCGAAAACAGACCAAGAAAGGGAGAGTTTTGAGAAAGAGGTGGCAGATTGCCTGGAGAGTGATTTGAGGAACTACAGAATCCATACCGGAGTCCTGAAGCCTTAACTTCACTTGCAACCTTGACACTTGTGGCACCCTTTTTCCAATACTCCCTATTAGGCTAATATTTATCACACACAAACGATACAGGTCTGTGCATATTGATAATTTGTCTCGCGCGCGTAACGGGTATTTATGTTTAAGGGGTGACACAGGTGTCATTTCGGCTTACCACTGATTACATAAATTGACAGAAATTGAAAAGAAAAATTACCTACAAGAATCTGTGAATTTTATGGTATAGATATTAGAGAAAGTAAGCAGCTATTCCATATAAAATATAATCATGATTATGAAACAATATAATATTGCCGTTGCAGGTACCGGCTATGTAGGTCTGAGTATTGCAACTTTGCTTGCACAGCACAACCATGTCACTGCTGTCGATATAATCCCTAATAAAGTAGAACTTATCAACAACAAGAAATCACCCATTCAGGATGAATATATAGAGAAGTATTTGGCAGAAAAGGAGCTTGACCTAACTGCTACTCTGGACGGCAAGGCAGCCTACAAAGATGCGGACTACGTCGTTATTGCCGCTCCTACCAACTACGACCCGGTGAAGAACTTCTTCGACACCCATCATATCGAAGATGTGATAGACCTCGTCATCAGCGTAAATCCGGATGCGGTAATGATCATCAAATCAACCATCCCCGTGGGGTATACCCGTTCACTCTATATAAAATATGCACAACAATTCCTTCACAATCCGGAACTGGAAGGCAAGAAATTCAACCTGCTCTTTTCTCCGGAATTTTTGCGTGAGAGTAAAGCACTTTACGATAACCTTTATCCTTCTCGCATCATAGTAGGTTATCCTAAAATTATTGAAGGAACAGAATTTACAGAAGAAAATACAGCTATAAATGCCATCAGCAATCCCAATGCGGAAGAATATGCCAAAATTTTCGCAGCATTGCTCCAACAAGGTGCTGTTAAAGAGAACATAGATACCCTATTTATGGGTATGAAAGAAGCCGAAGCCGTAAAACTTTTCGCCAATACCTACCTTGCCCTGCGTGTCAGCTATTTCAACGAACTCGACACGTATGCCGAAATGAAAGGGCTTGATACCGCAGCCATCATCAACGGAGTATGTCTCGACCCACGTATCGGCACACACTACAACAACCCCTCTATTGTTTACCTAAAGATACAAAGCAACTCCTTGCCAATTACGACCGCGTCCCCCAAAACATGATGACCGCCATTGTGGAAAGCAATCGCACACGCAAGGATTTCATTGCTGACCGTGTATTGCAGAAAGCCGGTTACTATAGTTATGCAGAAGGTAATTATGATGTTGCAAAAGAAAAGCAAGTTGTAATTGGCGTATATCGCTTGACGATGAAGTCCAATTCGGATAATTTCCGACAATCATCCATTCAAGGTGTAATGAAACGGATAAAGGCAAAAGGGGCAGAGATTATCATCTACGAACCGACACTGGAAGATGGAAGCACGTTCTTCGGCAACCGGGTGGTGAATAATCTGGACAAGTTCAAGAAGCAGAGCCATGCGATAATAGCCAATCGATATGATGCTTGTTTGGAGGATGTGAAGGAGAAGATTTATACGAGGGATATTTTCAGGAGGGACTGAGTAAAATCAATTGAATTTTTAGCCATACTCATTTTTAGGACACTCTAAAGAGCCCTTTCAAAGAAGGATACCCTAAATTGAGTACTTACAATCTAAATAGAAATCTTGGGATAATGAAAGCATCTTTAAGGAGCAGTGCCGTTTCCGGAATGTTATGGACAGCTATGGAACGGTTTGGTCACCAATTTCTTAGATTAATAATCGGAATAATAATCGCCCGTATTCTTGAACCGTCAATGTTTGGGATTGTGGGCATGACCGTTATATTTACCGATTTGGCGCAATCAATTCTCGACAGTGGTTTTGGCAGCGCATTGATTCAAAAAAAAGATAGGAATGAGGTCGATTATTCAACTTGTTTTTATTTTAATGTAATTGTTGGATTGTTTTTGTATGCAATATTGTTTATAGCGGCACCACATATTGCCGTTTTTTATCATACAGCTGAGCTTACAGATGTAATCAAGGTTATTTCGTTAGGTTTTGTATTTAATTCTCTAATTATTTCGCAAAACGCCAAGCTGTCTGTAGAACTTAAATTTAAAGCCTCTTCAATTATAAATATCACTTCATATCTCATTTCCGGAATCATAGGGATTGTCTTGGCTTATGTTGGATTTGGAGTTTGGTCGCTTGTATTCCAACAAGTCTCAGCCTGTTTGCTAAGAGTCTTATTCGTTGAAATATATACAAGATGGATACCAATGTTTGTTTTCTCAAGGAAGTCTTTCCACTATCTGTTTAATTTTGGGAGCAAGGTATTAGTGTCCGGATTTTTATTTAGTATTTATAATAATCTATATACATTGGTTATTGGTCGTGTTTTTACTCCAACGGAAGTGGGACACTACAATCGTGCTAATCAATTCGCTGATTTACCGTCCAGTACATTGATAAGTGTTGTGATGAAAGTTGCATATCCATTAATGTGCAAAGTACAAGATGATACAAACCGTTTACGACGAAGCTATCAAAAAATTCTGCGGCTTCCTATATATATTATTCATCCCATTTTAGTAGGACTAATTGTGCTCGCAGAACCTTTTATTGTTCTATTGATAGGTGAAAAATGGATTTTTTGTGTTCCTTTATTACAAGTATTAGCATTTGGCTATATGTTTGATCCGTTGACTCGTGTTAATTTGAATATTTTGTATGTAAAAGGACGAACTGACCTTATATTAAAATTGGACATAGTTAATCGTATAATAGGTTTGTCTATTTTATTTACGACAATTCCCTTTGGTCTTTGGTGGTTGTGCTTTGGCCGTGCTTTTTACGGCTTAATAGCCTATAGTGTTAACTGTTATTATACAGGCAAATTTATTCAATTAGGCTTTTGGGAACAAATGAAGTGTATTATTCCTCTGCTTGCAAAAGCATGGGCTATGGGATTGTTATGTTCAATACCTATGTTCTTAACTTCAAATTATTATTATCAGTTCATTTTAGGTAGTTTTATTGGCATAATTAGTTATATAGGCATATCTATTCTTACAAATGATGAAAATTATAATGACCTCATTGAAATAGTAAAATCAAAAAGGTCTATTGGTATGGCTGAAAAAACACCTAAATAAAAAAAGGTTGATGATAATTTAAAAAGTAAAAGAATAGTATTTGATGGAAAAAATATCAGTAATCGTACCTATTTATAAGGCTGAGAAGTTTATTGAGCGTACAGTGCGTTCGGTTATTTCTCAAACATATACTCATTGGGAATTAATTTTAGTGATTGACGGCAGCCCCGATGATTCGGTGGTTGTTTGCCGGAAAATGGCAGAACAAGATAGGCGTATCATCGTGGTGGAGCAAGAAAATCGCGGTGCTCACGGGGCAAGATTAACTGGCTTGCACCATAGCGATGGAGCGTATGTCGCTTTTCTTGACTCAGATGATTTGCTTCCTCCTTATTCTTTGGAAGTAATGGCTGCTGAAATTGGCAATGGCTGCGACATAGTGAAAGGTGTGGTATGCGTTAATAACGCTACGCCTCGCAAAGGGAAGAATGAGTATCAGACTAAATCTTTGACCTCAAAAGAGTTTATAGAGCAAATTTTTTTAGGAGATCTTGATGCATATATGTGCGGTTCTTTATTTTGTAGAAACCTATTAGACGATTATATATTTAATTTGTGCATTAAAAACAAGCTTACAATCGGTGAAGATTTTACTACGAATCTGTATATTGGTAAGCATATATCTCAAGCTAAAATAATAAATGAATGCACATATGTTTATTGCGAGAATCCTAATGGAGTGATGAATACAATATCAATGTCTGATGAATATGGACTTCGGATAGGTAAGATTAATCGTATGATTTTAGGGGATGACCCTCAATGGAACTATGCAAAATTGCTAAAAAAAGCAACGTGTGTAAGCAACTTCTTTAACCCGTCACGATCTTTTCAACACGAAGAGTATCAAGCTTTAAAAACATTTATAGCTACTTATGGGAAGGAACCTTTGTATCGATATATAGACAGACGATTTCTTTGGTTTTGCCAATATAAATTTATTTATCGGATATATTCATGGTGCTATAGAAAAGCTAAGGGCTTGAAAAAAGGAAAGAAAAAAACTATTAAATGAAAACGATAATAAGTTCTGCCACTAAAACTAGAGATAACAGTATTGATATACTACGTAGCTTTGCTCTAATTGCCATTATTCTTATACATTGTCATCCTGATAGTAATTTTGTATGTCAGTTGACAGAATTTAATGTACCTATGATGGTTTTCCTTTCAGGAGTGTCATATGCATTAAGTTCTAAAAACGAATCTTATGGTTCTTATTGCTGGAAGCGCTTCAAGCGTCTGATACTTCCTGCGTGGATATTCATATGGGGATATGGGTGCGTTCTGTCATTTCTTTCATCCAATTTTATGGCCAAATTCCTGCTTTTCAATAGCATCTTCTATACTTATTGGTTTGTTTGGATAATAAGGGTATTTTTTCTGATTGCTTTATTGGCACCTTTATTTAAAAAATATATTAATTTCATCAACAGTTCTAAGAAAATAGCCACACAATTAACACTTGTTTACGTTTGCTATGAAATAACGCTTAGGTATATCAATACAGATTTTCTTCTGTGGAATATTTTTGCGCAAATAATACCCTATTCCATATTTTTCATATTAGGCATGGTTACTGTTAAAACGGGGGGGGGTAAAAATATATTACACAATACAACGATCTGGATTGTTGATATTTACCATTATTGCATTTTACTATTATTCTACTTCGCACCAATTCATTGTGACAAGTGCATATAAATATCCTCCTCAAATATATTATTCCTCATTCGCTATTGCAATAATTAGCATATTATGGATGAGAAGAAAATCTATAGAACGAAAAATAAATGGCATGTTAGAGGGTAAAGTAAGCACTTTTTTTAAATACATTGGCTCACATACTATTTGGATATATTTTTGGCATATTCCGTTTGTGGAATTTTTTACATATACAAACAGTGACATGCATTATATGGCTAAGTTTGCTATCGCTATGAGCGCAGCGTTTCTCATAGTTTTTTTGCAAGAGCAATTGATACGCAACTTGAACACTACGAATGGCAGGATTCAAAAATGGCTCAATATTCTATTTATAGGTTGATTAGTTTAGCGTAAATTTACAATAATAAAGAAAGATGAAGTTACAGAATATGCCCCAAAAGGTCAGAAGGGAATATCGTTATTACATCAAGAAGTTTTACTCAATATATAATCCTTAAAAGCTGGCGGATTATTTGTATTATGAAATTTTTCATAAACATATTAATTGGACACAATCCTTGTTCATGACAAGATGAACATTGATAAAAAACACATTAATCATATACTCAAAAAAAACTACACCGGAAATTCGGTAAAATGACAGCAAAACCTCATTATCTGAATATTAAACCATTAATTATTGCAGAAAAATATTACCCCCAAGAGAGAGGGAGTTGAATCTATTCTCTTTAAAATGGGAAAATTTAGACCGATACATATCGCCTGATTACAAGAATAATCATATGGTACCACAGCCTTCAAAGCTCGCTGATATGATAGAATACGCACGCAAACTTTCTGAACCTTTCAAGGTCGTTAGAGTTGATTTCTATAAAATAGACGGGCATGTGTATTTTGGAGAATTAACCTTCACATCAACTGCCGGACGTATGACATACTTCACGAAGAAGTTCCTTATCTTGATGGTTCAAAAAGTAAAAATATAAATTAAAATGCACACACCCAAACTAACAGTGGTAGTTCCATGCTGGAATTGCGAAAAATACATCGCGCAACTATTAAATTGTATCTTGAACCAGAGTTTTCAAGATTGGCGTCTTTTGCTAATTGACGATCATTCCACGGACAACACGGCAGTAGTTGTCAAAGGTTTTAGTAAAAAAGACCAACGTATTGCATATCATTTAAGGAATCGCCTGCCCAAAGGTGCGCAAACGTGCAGAAACATGGGGCTGAGTTTAGCGAGCGATTCTGAATATGTTATCTTTTTCGATGCCGATGATCTTATCGCTCCTTATTGTTTTGAGCAAAGGGTTTCTTACATGGATTTACATAAAGACTTAGACTTTGCCATTTTCCCGGCTCTTATGGTTTGCGAAGACCATAAGTATCACTATGTTTATGGCTACCAGCTGTTTGATGACACCTTAAAGGCTTTATTAAATTGGACTTTGCCGATGGTAGGATGGACTAATATTTATAGGGTGTTGTCATATAAAGAGCGAAAACTCGAATGGGATGAAAATTTACTTTCCATGCAAGATTCCGACTTTAACATACAGGCATTGTTGAAAGGATGTAAATACGCTTACGCTGATACTAAGCCGGATTATTTTTATCGTATTTTTAAAACTAACGGCAGTATTAGCAGTAAGATCAGCAGCAAGCAGCACTTGAAAAGTCATCTTCATCTGATAAAAAAAATATTATTATCATTAGATGTCGGGCAATTGGAAAAATACGACAAAGATCTTGAATGCTATTTATTGAAATTTATACGCATTTTCGCAACTGATGTAACTACTATGAAAGCCTTCGTAAATATTCCATGGATCAAGGTTCGCAAATGGTATGCGATAAGAGCACTTGCCTGTGCTTATATCTCGCCCAAAGCTATAAAGTTGCTTTTCCCGAAGATTAAAAGACTCAATGCAAGAAATATGCAAAAATGGGAATTATTGATGAACGAAAAATACATGGACATAAAGAGTTACGATAAACTGTATGGTTTTCAAGAATGAACATAACCCTACATTCTCTATTATAAAGGGAATTGCTATCATCAGCGTAGTGATAGGGCATTGCGTAAACTCGTCGTTTTGGGAAATTTTTGTCAACCAATATCATTTGGCTATATTCTTCTTTATAGCCGGATATTTCTTTAAAGAAAAGTATCTGGCTGCTCCCAAGAATTACCTAATAAAAAAAATAAAGCGTTTGTATATACCGTTTGTGTGCGCAGGCATTGGGTGCGCGTTATTGCATAATGCACTACACAATATGTACATCTATTCTAATGTTTTAACTGCTACAGATATATTGAAAGAACTGTTTCATGTCACAGTACGGATGGTTTCACACGAAACTTTAATGGGCGCCATGTGGTTTTGTCCGGCTATGCTAATTGTTTCTTTGATAAGTTGGGGAGCTTTTAAAACGGCTTCACTACTAAAGAACAACCTATCGAAACAGGTAAACCAAATTTTAGTATTCTCGGTTCTGATTGGTATAGCTTCTATCTGCCTTTATGCCGTACATTTGGAAAGTCCTTATTGCATCTGGCAATATATGATAATATGTGGGATATTCTATGAAGGTTTCCTTTTTTCAAAATGTAAAAAAAAGATAAATAGGGGGGGGGGCGAAATATGCAACTCTTATATGCAATCCTATTTACCGTACTTTTGATACTGCTTCTTTGGCTGACTTCCATCGGTATCTACGGGCGTTTGCAGCCAGCCAACGTGAATGTTGAAAATCCTATAACAATCTTGCTTATAGCGGCAATGGGGGCTTTAATGGTATATTGCTTATCGCACTTGATTTCCAACAGCAAGATTGGAAATTGGATTGCCATTTGTGGAGATTACAGTTTTTCCATTATGTTATTGCACTTTCTTGCCTTTAAGGCGGTAAATCTCTTGCAATGCTTGATGTATGATTATCCGTTAGAGCGCATCGCTGAATTTCCGTGTATAAATTACCTCTCCATGGAGTGGATGGGGCTTTATATATTAGCAGGATGTACCTTGCCTATTGCCTTATCAAAACTCTATGAAATGATATTGCTTCATGTTTTCAATATCTTTAAAAGAAACAAGTAAAATGATGACAGGTATCATAGTTGTGTCTTATCACAATGCAGAAGGCACTCGTAAATATGTAGTAAAACAGCTTTCGAAGCTCTCTGATGCATATCGTGTTATAGTTGTTGCTGTGGATGCAACCGAAGAATATGGACGCAATCTTGCTTATGATTGTGAATTATTATATATAAACCAATCGCAACAAGTAGCCGACCATCCCAAAGGATGGTGCATATCTACTACTGAAAATTTGGGGTATGCCAAGGGAAACAATTGGGGCGTAAATATTTTGAAAAAGAGCGGGATATCATTTGACAATTACCTATTTTCTAATGATGATATTGAGATAATGAATCCTAATATTTTAAATGTGCTTGCCACTACTTTCTATCAAGATGAGCAATGTGCTGGAGTAGGACCAAGAGTGATAGGCTTAGATGGAAACGACCAAAGTCCCCATATGAAATATATTTCACCTAAAAGACTTATAGGATGGCAACTTTTCCCTTTCTTAAGAAAAAAGAGAAAAAGAGAAACCATGAAAAATCAAAAAGCGACATTTACAATATCCGAATCAACCCAACTAAGAAGACAGAATACTACAACCAAACAAGCTATGATCCCTACTACTACCCCAAAGCCCCCAAAAGGGAAGTGCTATTGGGTGAGTGGCGCTTTTATGCTAGTAAGAGCAGATAGATTCCATGTTGTTGAGGGATTTGATTCACGCACATTCCTTTATTATGAAGAAGCGATATTAGCAGAGCGTTTTATACTTCATGGCTGGAGTTTCGCATTTGAGCCATCGGTTTCTGTAATACATTATGAAGGAGGAAGTACCACTGTGAAAACAGACAAACGCAATGCCATAGAAACGGAAAGTAGAATATTATATTATAAAGAATATAGACGTGAGCATAGTTGGTTGCTATGGATATACGAAAAAATCTCTAAAATGTAACTAATGATGAATTTTATAACATATCATTATAAATTATTCCAAAAGATATATCCCAAAGAAATCTGGATATATACCTTACTCATTCTCTTACACATGAGTAGAAAAACCATATTTAATGTGCAACAAGATGTCGGAAACGAAAGTGTAGGCGGAGGCACTCTCTTGATGTTACTTTGCACAATACTCAATTACTACTATGCATTTAAAGAAAGTAAAAGTTTGACACCGGCTATTCAAGCAACTAAATCTTATTTTGTGTTCTACATATTTGCATTACTCAGTTTTTTATGGGCTATATTTCCTGATTATAAAGCTCTCTTTTCAAAATGTTTAGAACTAATCTCATCTTACATGTTAGTTTCTGTAATCATGTGGAAAACAAAAAGCAGGAGAAAAGCCATGCTATATCTATTGTATCTATGTACATTATCGGCAACAATAGGATATTTTGCAAAAGTACTGGCATTTAAAAGCATATTGGTCCACACCAATACCCACAGCCTTATTGCCGCTATGGGTGCCTTAATGGCATGGAAAATGAAAAACCATTACAAAATACGTCATTTAGCACCTCTTGTATACTGGAATTTTTTCATGTTGCTTATGGGAACCTCATCTGCTTCTAATATTGCCTTTATAGTTGGCTTGTTCGTAATGTTATCATGCACTAAAAAAGGTGTAAACATTCCAAAACTTGCAGTCACTTTTTTGTTTTTCTCGGCATTCTATTATTTTTTTAAAGATTTAGTGTTCGAGTACGTATTTTACGGCAAATCACAAGAAGCCGTTGAATCTGGTACAGGCAGGCAGATTATTTGGAATGTGGTGTTTGATACTTGGAGGAAACATCCTTGGTTTGGTTTAGGCTATATAGTTGGTGAACGGCATTTGGTTGACTTAACCGGACTTCCTGCCGCTTATTCCACCCACAACGGCTTTTTATCTGTCCTTTTGGGGACAGGCATTGCAGGAGCTATTATTTTTGGATGGTTTTATTTGAAAACAATATGGATAAATATTCAAGGTACATTTTCTTCCAAATATGGCACAGAAATGACCATACTTTTGCCCATGCTCGCTGTTGTAACCGTTAACAATCTATCGTTCCCTGCTGTGGGTTCTGAATGGAATTATACCTTACCACCCATCTTGGGACTTTTCGCATTAATACACACCATTCAATATAAAACCAAATAAGAACATGTTATTTTCTGATATTAATTTTTTATTATTCTTAGTTCCCCTATTAGCTACATTATGGATACACGAAAAATTAAAATGGGGTGGAGTATTCTTACGTAATACAATATTACTAATAGCCAGTTATTGGTTCTACGCTCAACTATCACCTACGTACGTTGTACTATTAGGAGCTATTACACTACTTAATTGGATAAGCGGCAAAAGTTTGTTGCAGCAAAAACGTAAATGGGTATGTGGTACTACTGTCATACTAAGTCTTCTGCCATTAATTTGCTATAAATATGCTCATTTTTTTATTGTGGACGTTCTTGGACTAGCTAATGAAAATTTTGCCACATGGGTACTCCCTATCGGAATTTCATTTTTTACGTTTCAGGCATTGACCTATACCATTGATATATATCGGGGAAAAATAAAAGAAAAAGCTCCTTTAATTGACTTTATGTTGTTTGTGTCCTTCTTCCCTAATATACTATCCGGCCCGATTGAAAAGGGGCGCAATCTATTACCCCAACTGCACAAATTACACCCTATCACCAATGACAATCTATTAAGAGGTAGCGAATTATTTGCTTGGGGACTTTTCAAAAAAGTGGTAGTAGCCGATCGCATAGCCATATATACAAATTCCGTTTTTGAACACCCGGACTTCTATTCAGGAAATTCAAACCTGCTTGCAATCGCATTATACAGTATACAGATATATTGCGATTTCAGCGGATATACAGACATGGCAATCGGTGTGGCAAAAATGATGGGATTCAGATTAAATGATAATTTCCGCTTTCCTTATTTCAGCACTACAATTAGGCAATTTTGGAAAAAATGGCATATATCACTTACGTCTTGGTTCACCGAATATCTCTACATTGCCTGTGGAGGAAATAGAGTGCCGAAATGGCGATGGTATATCAATATTTCACTAGTGTTCTTAGTTAGTGGATTGTGGCATGGAGCAGCTTGGACTTTCATTTTTTGGGGAGCATTACATGCCGTATTGTATTTGATAGAACATATCAGCGGGCTGAAAAACCAATTTTTGTCATTTTGGCGTATATGGGTACAAGGCATCTATGTATATATAGTAGTGTCACTGGCTTGGGTCTTTTTCCGTGCCAACACATTCAATGATGCAACGGCTATGATAAATGGAGTATTTAGAGATTGGGGGCGGCAATACACCACCGCATCGCTAATGGGCTTCGTTTTAATGTTAGCAGCATTAGCACTATTTATCATACTTGAAATATTGGCTTATAAGAAAGTGATAACTATAACAGAAAGTGAAAACAATCCTTATGATGGAAAAAACTTAGCATTCTTGGTGATAACGTTGCTTTCTATTTCTCTATTAGGACAATCGGGCGCGCAGTTTGTTTATTTCAAATTTTAAATTGACACATGAAGAAATTATATAAAATATTGATTGCCATTGCAGTTTTTTTCTTTCTTGATTTTGCTATCAGCAGTTTATTAAAAGAAGGATTAAACAAAGGGTTTGGATTAAGACAAGAGTCTGAAATATTAATAGTAGGTCATAGCCATATGATGATGGGAGTGGATAGAGACAAATTGGAAAAAGGACTAAAATGCAAAATAAGTAAATATACTCGTACTGGAGTAAGTTTACCCGAACGATATCTAATGACTCAACAGTATTTAAACTCAAAATACTCAAAAAAATTAAAAGCAGCATTAATCGGAGTGGATGCTTTTACTTTTTCAGAAGGTAATATTAGTAAAAATTGCTATACGCTATTTTATCCATTCTATGAAGACAAGAATGTGAACGACTATTTAAAAAGACACGCAAAACCTACAGAATATTGGCAGCACAAAATCATCCGGTTGTCTCGTTATAGCGATGACTTGATAAACTCATCTGTTCGCGGCTGGATGCACGATGACAAAAACTATAAGACAAATCAAATAAATATGGACGAATTTGAGAAACAGCGTTCCAAATGGAAAAGTAACATTAGCTTTAATAAGGAACTTATGTCTAAATTGAATGAACTAATACATATGCTGACAAAACGCGGCATAAAAGTTTATTTAGTTAACACTCCTACACTTGATACAATAAACCATACACAACCAGAAAACTATAAATACATAATGGAGTATTACCGAAAATTGGCGAACAATAATATGGTCTATTTTATTGACTTCACAAAACATGAATCTAATTATGAACTTTTTTTTGATCCCCTTCACTTAAACGTTAACGGTCAGACTTTAGTTACAGATTCATTGATTCAATTTTAAAAAAATCAATTTTAAACAGTTTCTTGGTAATTCTTTCTTATTCCTATTATGTTACATGAAACATGCATATTTAATTGTAGCACATACAGACTTTAAAATTTTGGAAAGACTTTTGGATCTATTGGATTATCCCGGAAATGATATTTATGTTCACATAGACAAAAAAGTGTCTTATGATATAAAATATCACCCTGTGTATTCAAAGCTATTCACTGTATCTAATGAACATCGGATAGATGTAAGATGGGCAGATTGTACAATTGCATGGGCAGAAATGGAATTGTATAAATTAGCTCATAATCATGGTCCGTATGGATACTACCACTTAATGAGCGGAATCGATTTACCTCTCAAATCACAAAATTTTATTCACCGTTTTTTTGAAGAACATAATGGAATAGAATTCTATGGTCTTATGCAAAATGCTTGGCGTACAAAAAGCAAGATTATGTATTACCATCTTTTCACCAAGCATCTCCGCGGATTTGGGTGGAGAAGTCAAATTGAAGGTATTTTGAACTCGATTTTAGTAAAACTGCAAAAGATTCTGCCAATTATGCGCTCGCATAAAGAGATACCGATTTTAGTCAAAGGCACAACTTGGAGTTCTCTTACAGAAGAAGCTGTAAGTTATATTCTTTCCAAACAAGATTATATCTACAAAAGGTTTCGATATACATTCGCTTGTGACGAAATTTACAAACCGATTTTATTAATCAATTCTCCATTTGTAGATAAATTCTATTCAAAAACAGATGAATATAAGGGGTGTTTGCGAAAAGTAGATTGGCAAAGGGGAAATCCATATATTTGGCAGTTAAAAGATTATGATGAATTAATCAATTCAAATATGTTGTTCGCTCGCAAATTCAGTTCAGAGCATTGGGATTTGGTTGAAAAAATTTCAGATTATGTAAATAACAATAAAAACGTTGTATGAAGATAACTTGGGTAACACGTAGCTTTCTTGATTATCGTATTCCTGTTTATCAGGAGCTAAACAAACTCTGCGGAAGAAACCTTACTGTAATTTATTATAAGGACATTCCACCAGAGCGGACACAAAAAAAAATAAAAGAAGTTCTAGGGGATAAAGCAATCGCCCGAGAAAAAGAATTTCGTATTGGAAATAAACCCAAAATTGATAATGCCTCAAAAAGTAATACTACCTTTAGAATTCCTATTAGTCCAGGACTTATCAAACAAGTTCTTGACAGTAAGCCAGATGTATTAATTTCTGATGGATTTATGCAATGGACATATGCAGCACTTGCAGTACGTGCATTAAAAAGAATTCCTCATGTAATGTGCTATGAACGAACAGCACATACAGAACGTAATGCTGGAAGACTACGGATATGGTACCGAAAAATAGTTTCCCGTTGGATAGACGCTATTGATTGTAACGGTATTTTATGTGGAGAATACGTTCGCTCTTTAGGGTTTGACAGTAAGCGATTAACATTTGGGCATATGGTAGCAGACATTTCAGGTATGTCAAGAACCATACAAAATATAGCGAATGAAGATATTGTCAAAGTAAAAAAAGAATTAAAAATCCCCCCCAAGGGGCTCATGATTCTATTTGTAGGTCAATTAATACCCATCAAAGGAGTTGATCAATTGTTGACTGCTTGGAAACAATTTAAATCACATTGCAAAGAAAATTGCACTTTAGTTTATGTGGGATATGGACGTTTGGAACAACCATTGCGTGACCGTATAGTAAACGAAAAGATACAAGATGTGATATTAATAGGAGGCATTGACTATGATAGTATTGCCCAATATTATAAAGCTGCAGATTGTTTCATCCTCCCTACAGTAGAAGACAACTGGAGTCTTGTGGTACCAGAAGCAATGGCCTGTGGATTACCCGTAGCTACTACGATATACAATGGATGCCACCCGGAATTAATCACTAAAGAAAACGGTTGGGTGTTTGATACATACAATGAACAGTCCATCATTGACACCTTACAAAATATTGTAAACAATAAGGAACGGTTAAAGGAAATGGGTGAAGTGTCTAAGCGCATTGTAAGTAAACATACAGCTGAAAGAGCAGCCCAAAGTATTATGGCCGCTATTGATATTGCCCAAAAACATTGCAAAAAATAAGTTCTATCAAAACAATTTATGAAAATAAACACACTTACCACATACGATGTTTATAATTATGGCGCATCACTGCAAGCCTATGCCCTACAACAATATTTGACAAATCTAGGACACGAAGTGGAAATCATCAATTACCAACCAGACTATCTAACTCGCAAATATAATTACAAATGGGTGAATCCTGAATCGAAGTTGAGCAGATATACCTTGACACGTGCTGCCTATCGGGTGATGAAGTATCTACAGCGCCAGACAACTTTAGGCAGAAAACAAACATTCGACATATTCAATCATCGGACACTAAAGGAAACGTCCTTAAGGTATACTTCGTATAAAGAACTTTGTAACAACCCTCCAAAAGCAGATTTATACATTGTAGGGAGCGACCAGATATGGAACGTGTTTTATGAAGCCGGACGTGATCCGGCTTTCTTCCTGGAGTTTGTCAAACAAGGGCATAAAGCATCATATGCTGCAAGTTTTTCGTATTTGGACATAGACGAGACAAACAAAAGACGCATTCAAAAGTCATTGGAAACTTTTGATGCTGTGGCGGTACGTGAATATCATGGCCTTGATATTTTAAGAAGTATGAATATAGAGGGAACATGGACACTTGATCCTGTATTTTTACTTTCGGCAGAGCAATGGAAAAAATTGATGGTAACAAACATCCCCAAAAAAGATTATCTATTGATTTACGACTTTGAGGGGAACAAAGAATTAAAGCAATTTGCCAAGGAGTATGCACAGCGGCATCATCTGAAGATTTATGCCATAGCAGATACTTATCCATTGCTTTATGCCAACAAAAACTTCATGAAAGCAGGCCCTCGTGAGTTTATTTCAATGATTTATCATTGTAAAGTTTTTATTTCCAATTCCTTTCATGGCACGGCATTCTCCATCATGTTTAACAAACCTGTATTCGTGTTTAACAGACATCGACATAAAGTGAATTCGCGTATGGAGAGTTTAATGGCTCTTTTCGGATTAAACAATTGCATCTTGGGCAGTCCAGAAAAATGGGAAAAAGCTTATGATTATCCTTTCGATTACGAACAGATCAATCACATCAAGCAACGTGAATTGATTAAGTCGAAAGCCTACTTGGATAATTTGTTAAATATATGTACACATCCATAAAATGCTATGATAGATTTATCTGTAATCATACCGGTTT
>ENA-OPDJ01001100-OPDJ01001100.1-human-gut-metagenome-genome-assembly--contig:-NODE-1100-length-16097-cov-2.945643_pt1 | contig 16097 bp, 9 predicted proteins | sample MGYA00241621_ERZ501505 | MGnify/ENA primary metagenome ERZ501505 (study PRJEB25962, sample SAMEA2042624) | human gut metagenome | biome: human gut; feature: human-associated habitat; material: faeces... | reverse complement strand
TGTCATGCTTCGTACACAGGGCATACTTGCAGATGACGAGCTTAGGTACACAAGAAGGGTGCTCAAGTCAGCGGCACTTACCTATGTAGCCAGTGCGGCGGCTGCTATTTTACAGCTCCTTCGTATCATACTTATCACAAACGGACGCAGGCGTGACGACTGATATTGTTTTAGATTCTGTTTGCCTGTGATTTTACAGGGTGGCAGTTCAAATTGGATATATTAGTTAGAAAATTAAATGTATATGTAACTATTCGGAAACATCATCATGATAAATAATCATAGTAAAAATAATCATAATAATAAAAATAGCCAAATAAACAAAAATAATATACCGGGCAGACCGGCAAAATCAAACGTGACAGCGCATAATGAGCACTCTGTAGATACGCGTGAGCTTGCCCTTGAGATGCTTATTGAGATTAATGAGCGTGGAGCATTTTCACATATCGTGCTTCGCAGTGTGCTTGACAAGTATCAGTATCTGTCAAAGCAGGACAGAGCCTTTATGACGAGGCTTGTTGACGGCACTATCGAGTATATGCTGCAGCTCGACTACATCATAGACTCTTTTTCAAAGACAAAGGTAAGGAAGATGAAGCCCTTCATCAGAAACCTTCTTCGCATGAGCGTCTACCAGATAAAGTACATGGACGCGGTGCCGGATTCAGCTGTATGCAATGAGGCGGTGAAGCTTGCAAAGAGGCATAAGTTTGCACAACTTTCGGGCTTTGTAAACGGTGTAATCAGAAATATTGCAAGAAATATAGATTCAGTACAGTTTGATACATTAAGCATCCAATACTCCATGCCACAGTGGATAGTGGACAGATTTGTTGCGGCATACGGAGAGAAGAAGGCAGAGGAGATTTTCAAGGCCTTTCACAGTAAGAGCACCATAAGCATCAGGACAAACCTGACCAGGTGTACTCCGGATGAGCTTCGTGTAATGCTTGAGGCAGAGGGTGTGACGGTCACAGCGGTTGATGAACTTAATTATGCGTTTGTTATATCTGGATTTGATTATTTGAATGGCTTGCAGAGCTTCAGAGACGGACTTTTCTATGTGCAGGATATCAGCTCCATGCTTGTTGCACAGACGGCTGCTCCAAAGAAGGGCGACTATGTGATAGATGTATGCGCAGCACCGGGTGGCAAGAGCACCCATATAGCTGAGCTTTTGCAGGGAAGCGGCCATGTGCTCGCACGTGACCTGACCGATAACAAGGTCGATATGATTGAGGAAAATATAGAAAGGCATGGCCTTAACAATATGTCGGCAGAGGTGTGGGATGCCACAGTATTTGATGCTGATTCGGCGGGAAAGGCAGATATACTCATTTGTGATCTGCCGTGCTCAGGGCTTGGAGTGCTCGGCAGAAAGAAGGATATCCGCTACAAGATGACGCCTGAGTCTGTAGATGAGCTTACCGCTCTTCAAAGACAGATACTTGATACCGTGCATACATACGTGAAGCCAAACGGAGTGCTCGTGTACAGTACATGTACGATAGATGAGGCTGAGAATGAGGACAATGTGAGGTGGTTTATTGAAAAGCATCCGGAGTTTGAGCTGGATAAGAGCTTTGCTGAAGGCACCGGAATGAAACAGATACTGCCCGGTGAGCATGGAAGTGACGGATTCTTTATTGCAAGATTCATAAAAAGCAAATTATGATATTAAAATAAATCATGAATTAATAAATATAAATTGGTTCGAATTAGAAGAATTTGTTTATGCAGATTTAAATGATGAATTTTAATTACGAAACCAGATTTCAGGATATAATTAGTGAAGTAATAAACAATAAGCAAAACAAATAAGAAAAAACATTTATAAAACAATAGTTAAATGCAGACTTAATAAAAATGATATGGAACAGATAAAAGAACAACTAACTGACATCAAATCAATGAATATGGACGAGCTCACAGAGTTTATCATATCGCTCGGAGAGAAGAAATTCCGTGCGAAGCAGATATATGAGTGGATTCATGTGAAGCATGTGGACAGCTTTGATGAGATGACCAATATTTCAAAAAAGTTCATACAGGTATTAAAGGACAATGCAATACTCATCTCGCTAAAAAAAGAGGAGGTGCAGGTGTCAAAGCTCGACGGCACGAGAAAATATCTCTTTGCACTCGATGATGGCAACGTCATAGAAAGTGTACTTATGAAGTACAAGCATGGAAACTCTGTATGCATATCTTCGCAGGTTGGCTGCAGGATGGGGTGCAGATTCTGTGCATCTACTCTTGATGGTCTCGTTAGGGGGCTTAGGCCGTCTGAGATGATTGACCAGATTTATCAGATAGGCAAGGACATAGGAGAGCGCATCTCAAATGTAGTTGTCATGGGGACAGGTGAGCCGCTTGACAATTACGACAATCTGCTGCGCTTTATAGAGCTTCTTACTGATGAAAACGGTATCAATATCAGCCAGCGCAATCTGACAGTTTCCACATGTGGTCTCGTACCACGCATGAGACAGCTTGCAGATGAAAAGCTTTCTATCACGCTGGCGCTTTCACTGCATGCCTCCAACCAGGAAAAGAGAAAAGCTCTCATGCCGGTTGCAAACAGCTATGATATACATGATGTGGTCGATGCATGCAAATATTATTTTGCACAGACCGGCCGCAGAGTCACCTTTGAGTATAGCCTGGTAGGCGGAGTGAACGATACAGCCGAGGATGCAACAGAGCTTTCCGCACTCGTGCATGGCATGAACTGCCATATAAATCTGATTCCGGTAAACCCGATAAAGGAGCGCGACTACGTGCAGTCCAACAAGGGTGTTATAGAGGCTTTTAAAAATAGGCTTGAAAAAAACGGAATTAATGTTACTATTAGAAGGGAAATGGGCAGAGATATAGACGGTGCCTGTGGACAGCTTCGCAAGAAGCATATAGATAAAGAGAGAGGAATAAACTAGATGAAGACGTTTTCCATTACGGATGCAGGTGCTATTCGTGAGATGAATCAGGATTTTTATTTCTCGTCTGACACTGCAGTAGGAAATCTTCCGAATCTTTTCATCGTGGCAGATGGAATGGGAGGACACAAAGCCGGTGACTATGCTTCCAGATACACTATAGAGCGTGTGGTTGCATCGGTATCGAGAAATGCCGGGGATGAACCGGTATCCATCATCAAAGAGGCTATCAACAAGGCAAATGAGCTTTTGGTGGCTGAGTCTCGTGAGGATGAAGCTAAGCGTGGAATGGGTACCACCTTAGTCGTAGGAACTATTATAGGAAACAAGCTTTTTGTGGCCAATATAGGTGACAGCAGGCTTTATATTGTAGGTGGCACAGAGCAGATCAGACAAATTACCAGGGATCATTCACTGGTTGATGAGATGGTCAGGATGGGTGAGATAAATGCCGACGAGGCGAGAGTTCATCCGGACAAGAATATCATCACGAGAGCTGTCGGGGCAGCAGATCATGTGGAGGCAGATTTTTTTGAGGTCGAGCTATGTGAGGACGACAGGATTCTTCTGTGTACAGACGGACTTACCAATATGGTGAGAGATAAAGAAATATGCGATACTATTAGGCAAAATGATAATATCGAGACAGCAGCGTCACAGCTTGTCGCCATGGCCAATGCAAACGGTGGCCGCGATAATATCACTGTAATGATTATTAAACCATTTTAAGACGAGGTAATAACAGATGTTAGAGATAGGAAGTTTTTTATCGGATCGATATGAGATTCTAAGCAAGGTTGGCGCAGGCGGCATGTCTGATGTATACAAGGCAAAAGACCATATACTGAGCCGTTTTGTAGCTATAAAGGTTTTAAAGCAGGAGTTTTCGGAGGATAGTTCATTTGTGACCAAGTTCCGTGCTGAGGCACAGTCAGCAGCAGGACTTGAGCATCCAAATATCGTAAATATCTATGATGTAGGCAGCGAGAATGGTCTGTACTACATTGTCATGGAGTATGTCGAGGGTATCACACTTAAGACTTATATCGAGAAAAAGGGCCAGCTGTCATTCAAGGAGTCTGCAAGTATTGCAATCCAGGTGGCAAGGGGCATAGAGGCCGCTCACAATAAAAATATCATTCACCGTGATATCAAGCCGCAGAATATCATTATTTCTACAGATGGCAAGGTAAAGGTGACAGACTTTGGAATTGCAAAGGCTACATCTTCAAATACAATAAGCTCAGATGTGATGGGCTCAGTACACTATGCATCTCCGGAGCAGGCAAGAAACGGCTTCGTCGATGGCAGAAGTGATATTTACTCACTGGGAATCGTAATGTTTGAGATGGTTACAGGCCGTGTGCCGTTTGACGGTGATACCACAGTGGCAGTTGCACTGCAGCACTTACAGGAGGAGATTGCAAGGCCAAGCATCTACGCACCGGATCTGCCAATCAGCTTTGAGAAAATCATCTTAAAGTGTACACAAAAGACACCGGACCGCAGATACCAGACTATTGAGGAGCTTCTCACAGACATAAGGCGCTCTCTTGCGCATCCTGATGAGGATTTCGTCACAATAGCACCACTCGTTGACGGTGGCAAGACCAAGGTTATAAGCCCGGAGGAGCTTGACAAGATAAAAGAGGGCAGAGGTGTCGCAGAGGACTTAAACGATGATGATACCGATGCAGATAATGGTGATGAGTATGCTGACGATGAAGAAGATGATGATGAATATGATGAGTCACTCTTAGACGACGATGATGACGAAGAAGACGATGACGATGATGATGACGGCAAGCTTTTAAATCCAAAGATGGATAAAGCAATCACAATCATGGGTATAGTAACAGCCGTAATCATTGTAATAGTTATCATATATCTTGCACTTTCAGTGGCAGGAGTGTTTAAGTTTGGCGGCAAAAAGAACTCAGAGTCACAGCAGACAGAGTCACAGACACAGACCGAGTCTGAATCAGAGTCAGAGACACAGACTGAGACAGAGGGCCAGATGATTGACATCAGAGGCATGTCAGTGGAGGATGCTCAGAAGGCAGTAGACCGCTTAAAGCTTGACCTCACAGTATTTGCATTTGAGACAAAGCAGTCAGATGCAAAGGATGGCACAATCCTTGAGCAGGATGTCAAGGCCGGAGATACAGTAAAGCGTGGTTCACAGATTAATGTAGTTATCGCAGGAAAAGGTGATAGCACATCAGAGATGGTCAAGGTACCAAGTGTAATCGGAAAGACCAAGAGCTCAGCAAAGAGTACACTCGAGTCAGCAGGCTTTAGCGTCACCTTTGAGTATGGAGATTACAATGACAGTGTAGCAGCAGATGTAGTAACAGCACAGTCACCATCAGCAAAGAAACAGGCCGCAAAGGGCAGCACAGTAACAGTCACCCTCTCACCGGGCCAGAAGCCAATCACCGTGCCAAACGTAGTAGGTGCCTCACAGTCACATGCAGAAAGCGCCCTCGCAGGAGCAGGGCTCAAGTACACCTATGCCGACTCCCAGTACAGCGACACAGTACCCGCCGGCAGCGTAATCAGCCAGACCAAATCCGGTGAAACCGTAGCCGCAGGCACCACAATCACACTGACACTCAGTAAGGGTAAGCAGGAGATATCGACTAACGTAAGTAAAACAGTTAAGCTTGATATCGGAGAAGTTAATATTACAGGTGGTTCGTATTCACTTGTTGGTTCTGACGGAAAAACTTATGCAAGCGGAAGTGATGTAACATCAGCTTCAGTTACAGTAAGTGGAACAATGAACTGTAAAACAGGTACAGTAACGGTTACATGGCAGTATACAGAGCCTGTCAAGGATGAGAATGGAAATGTAACAGGTGAAAAGCCAGGAGAAAAAACGATTTCTGTACAAGTACCATAATTTGTATATTGTAAAATAAAATCATAATTTGATGAAAACGTGGATGGCAATACAAGGAAAGCGGGAGCATTCCCAGCACAAGGAAAACGAGCCGTAGCGCAGCTACGTCAAGTTTTCCGTATCGCCATCATATTTGTAAATACACACAATACACATATAGCGCATAAAGCAGTAGCCCAATACATGTCCTTATTGTAGCCACCGGATAGCACCCACGAAGTGGTGCTATCCGAACCCCATTACCACACCAACCCGCGGACGAAAACCTGAACTCGCGGAGAGAAACTAAGGAAGCGGGGCAGGCATGTGTTCCGAGGAAAAAATATGAAATGCCCCGGGGTGCCATAAACCTACCGAGGAAAGAACAGGGCAGAGCAAGCCATAGCCTGTCCGTAGGAGAGCCCGGGGCTGGCTTCATATTTTTTAAGAGGAATATATGCCTGCCTCCGCCACCCGCACAACCTCAAAGCGCGGCATGCACCCCGCCGAAAGCGTGACTCCTGCAAATACAAAAGCACACAAGGAAAACCATGACAGGAAAAATTATTAAAGGAATTGCCGGCTTCTACTACGTCTACGTAGAAGAAACCAAAGAAGCAAAAGAAACTGCCACAGGCGGCACTCTCTACGAGTGCAAAGCAAAAGGCACCTTCAGAAAACAAAAGATAAAGCCACTGGTAGGCGATATCGTCGACATAGCAGTCCTCGATGATGAAAAGCACATAGGCAATGTCGAGCGTATACTGCCACGGAAAAACGAACTTATCAGGCCGGCTGTGTCCAATATAGACATGGCCCTGGTTATTTTTGCATCCGCAAAGCCGGATCCCAATTTCAACCTGCTTGATAGGTTTTTGTGTATGATGGAGTACCAGCATGTCCCGGTTACCATATGCTTCAACAAAAAGGACTTAATCACACCTAAAGAGCAGCAGGAGCTTAAAAGCATATACGAGCCGGCTGGCTATAGAGTGCTTTTTACCAGCACGAAAACAGGTGAGGGCATAGATGAGATAAAGCACATTTTAGAGGGAAGGACAACCACGGTTGCAGGTCCATCGGGAGTTGGCAAGTCATCTATCATCAACTGTCTGCAGGATGATGTGCAGATGGAGACCGGACATATAAGTGAGAAAATAGAGCGCGGAAAGCATACGACCAGACATTCTGAGATTATCCCGATAAAGGATGGCACGTATATCATGGATACACCGGGCTTTAGCTCGATGGATGTGCCGGGCTTTGAAAAGGAAGATCTGTGGACATGTTATCCGGAGTTTGTAGAGTATGAGCCATATTGCAGGTTTCAGGGCTGCAGTCATATAAATGAGCCGGACTGCGGCGTGAAGGAGGCTCTTTCAGAAGGGAAAATATCGCAGGTGCGGTATGATAATTATAAGCTTTTATATGAGGAGCTTAAAAACAGACAAAAGTATTAATTTAAAGCATAATCAAACGGAGGAAAACATGAACTGTTTATCACCATCAATTTTATCAGCGGATTATTCAATACTCGGAGAGCAGCTTAAGCAGCTTGATGAGGCCGGAGCACAATATGTACATATAGATGTTATGGACGGCAGCTTCGTTCCAAGCATATCAATAGGACTGCCGGTCATAAAGACAATCAGAAAGTGCACAGAGCGCATGTTTGATGTGCATCTGATGATAGATGAGCCGGTCAGATACATAGATGATTTTGCGGCGGCAGGCGCTGACATCATCACAGTCCATGCGGAGGCATGCAAGCATCTTGACAGAACAATCGAGGCAATAAAGGAAAAGGGCATACTGGCAGGTGTAGCATTAAATCCGGCTACTCCGCTTTCTGCTATAGAGTATGTGCTCCCTAAGGTGGATATGGTGCTTATCATGACGGTAAATCCGGGCTTTGGAGGACAAAAGCTTATTCCGTACACTGTAGACAAGGTGCGCGACCTAAAGGCGCTTCTTGAGAAAACCGCAAACAAGGCTGATATAGAGGTGGACGGTGGTGTCAATCTGGAGAATGTTGAGACACTGCTTGCGGCAGGAGCCAATATCATTGTTGCGGGAAGTGCGGTGTTTAGCGGAGATATAGAAGAAAATGTAAAGGGTTTTCTGAATATCATGATGTAACAGATGCAGGTTAAAACGGAAATGCTTCCGGGGCTTAAGCAAATGTGGATATGTTATTAAGGAGAGGGTGGATAAAATGCGGTATTTGATTGTATGTGGTGGAAAAATAGATAAGGAATTTGGCTTAAACGAGATAAAGACTGACGGAATAGATGCTATCATTGCGGCTGACAGCGGAATGGATTTTCTGTACGAAAACGGTGTCACACCTGATATAATTGTAGGTGATTTCGATTCGACTACGACAAATGCATTGGAGTATTTTGAGAGAAAGGGACAGACTGAGATACGCAGGCTCAATCCCATAAAGGATGATACCGATACAGAGTATGCCATAAGACTGGCAATAAGCGAGGGAGCACGAAGCATAGTGCTGCTTGGAGCAACAGGCAGCAGAATAGACCATGTGCTTGGAAATATTTCACTTTTGGGAATAGGCATGGAAAGTGGAACTGATATCAGCATTATCGATACAAACAACCGCATAAGGATGGCAGATAAGCCGGTAACCATTGAAAAATCAGCACAGTATGGCAGGTTTGTATCTCTTATAGCACTGACAGACGACAATGAGGTAAGCCTTAAGGGCTTTAAGTATCCTGTTACTGATTATTCCTTTGACAGGTTTACATCGCTTGGCATATCCAATGAAATAGTCGATGATCATGCACTGATTGATATCCATAGAGGAAAATTTATCATTATTGAGTCAAAAGATTGACTTTTTAGGAGTTTTGGTCTACTATGGTTTTAGGATTATTTCGGAAAAGCTTGATTACAGGAGGATTGATATACACTGTGTCGGCTTTGGAACATGATGGGGTAATTAGATGATAGAGAAGTATTATAGCGGGGTAATCGAGCAGATTTACAATCGCATAGGAAAAGAGACTCGAAATATCGTAATGGCGAATTATAGCAATGATTTTTCGATTGAAAATCTTGAGGTTATAAGACGTTATCAAAGAAATGAGGATAACGTCTTTTTTGCATACAGTGAGTTCTCTTACAATACGCTGGTCGGAGCTTATGAGCCATTTTTGGACATCATATGCAATATGCACAGGCGCTTCATAGGCGGAAGCTTTGATGATTTCCAGAAGGAGTGCGGTGTGTACTATCTGCACAGACAGGTGTTAAACAGCTATTATGAGACCGGTGAGTGCTTCAGAGAGGAGACAGTGCTGTTAAATGAGGTAGCATACGAGCAGAGACGCATGACGATGGCCATAGCTGACATGCTCAAGAGGCTTTCTGAGGTGAGGCCTTTGATGATTGTGATAAACAGATTCCAGATGGCATCTAAGAGCTCAATTGAGACCATCAAGTATCTGATTGACAATCCATGCGCCAATATCGGTATCGTGTTAGGTGTCAATGCCATAGTCAAGGGTGCAGACAGCACTGTTGAGGTGTGGGATCGTATAGTTGAGTCGCTTGAGGACAGGAGCGCCATATACTATATAGGCAGTGCCGGACCACTTAAAAATAACATAAAAACCACAAATGATGATGAGCTGTATATCACTATGAACTTTGAGCAGAGTATACAGGAAGCATCAAATATTATGGAGTTTCTGGATTATGAGCAGGCAAGGAGAGGCTGTCGTATCATAGAGCACAAGATTAAGTTTGAGAATGCATGGATTGATGAAAAGAGTCTGAGACGTTTTTATCTGGTCTATGCCAGGACATCTGTTTTACTTGGAGAGATGTCCAAAGCGATTGAGCTTATGAATGAGTACAAGGCGCTGATACCGGAAAATGACAGTGAGCATTATTTTTCTTTGTATTATTTTATGAAGGGTACCTGCTATATGTATCAGGGCAAGCTTGAGAAGGCTGAAGGCTGTGCAAAGAAAGCCTATGACTATGCACTTTTGGCGGATGATGAATTGCTCGAATTCAAGTCTGAGCTTTTGTCCGTTATGATAAAGATGTCGGGCTGGTACAATATATTCTTCTGTGTACAGGATATACCTGTCAGTGATGAAATTATAGAAAAGCTCATAAAGCACGGCTACAGGAATCATCTGGCACATATATATATTTACGCATACGACAATAGCCGGGATGTGGTGAAGCAGTCCTTTTATGATGAATCATTACTAAAGCATTTTACAAAGGGGCTTGAGCTTGCGAAGGAGATAGGAAATGAGCAGCTTGTGTATGATGCATATCAGAAGACTATCATGCTTGCCAGCACAAGCGGTCTCAATGAGATAGCCTTTTTATATGTTATCCGTACATACGAGTTCATGAAGGGACACGGCAATATATATGTTGCGAGAGTGCTTACGTCTATAGGCTACAATTTAAGTGCCATGGGTAAAAATGAGCTGGTTGACAATTATTACAATGCTGCAATCAATATGTTATATTACCTGAAGCTGCCGGAGGATATAGCTGAGGTGTATTATAACAAGTCTCTTAACTATATCATGCAGGGCAATTATAAGGAGGCTGTCCATGCACTTTTAGTTGCCATGAAGACTATTATAAAGCTTCATCTAAACAGCTTAAGAGTGTGCAACACGAGTAAGGTATATGCGCTTCTTGCGCTTGCATCTATATTTTCTGGGGACAGATTCAGCTGTGAGCGCTATCTGCTCAGCTGCAAGCAGTTTCTTAATTACGTCATCTACAGAGTAATTGACACCACAAGAACTGAGGCAGTCCATGACTATTCCAGATGCGATGATGAGATGTTCCTTTACTCCTTTGCATCAGCCATGCTCTTGTGGCACGATGGTGAAAAGGAAGAAGCCTTTTTACGTTTTGAGGATGCGGAGAGATATCTCGTTAATGCGGAGGGAAACGAATTTTTTGCCTATTCGATATACAGGGAAAGCAGGATGAAGCTGTTTGAGCTGCTCGGCAAAAATGAGCTTATAGAGCATGAGAGAATACTTTTAGAGGCACACAATAAAAGGATGCATGAAATAGCAGAGGCAGCTCCGCTTGACATGTTAAAAAATATCAACCTGGAGTCACTGAGTGATGGCCATATCAATGAGCGGCAGATTAATATGCTTGTAAAGCAGCATGGGCTCGAAAAGGATTATCAGGGCTCAAAGCGTCAGATGGAGTTTATTTCCATATGGCAGACCATTATCGATGTCAATGACCAGAAGAAGGACACCATGATTGAAAATGCCATGAGCAATTTCATCAATCATTTCAGTCTTGACTGTGCGCTGATCATAGATCTGCACGCGAAGGAGCCGCAGGTGCTTTATAATGATACGGGCTGTGATATGACAGATGAGGTTATAAAGGGTATATGTGATATCATGATAGACTATCCGGAGGGCATTGCCACATCAAAGATAGCAGAGGGCTTCTACGAGTATGAAAATGTCATCTCGTACTTCGGCGTGGATGATGTATGCTCATTTGTCGCAGTGCCTTTTATCAAGAATGATGCACTTTCAAGTGTACTCATAGCATATGTGCGCATGAAGGACAACTGGCATGGCTCAATCGAGCGATACATGCTCAATGAGGATGATCTGAGCATTTTCAAGCTGTTGTTCAGAGAGCTTGAGTATTCCATTGCCCGTATTGAGGCCAATGAGAAGGCCAATGAGATGAACAAGAGGCTGAAGCAGGCAGCTATCACTGACATGCTTACCGGTATCTATAACAGAGCAGGTATGTATCAGGAGATTGAAAAGCTTGAAAAGCGCATAAGTGTTACATCCGGTGGCATGGATGTGGGTCTTATGTTTATTGACCTGGACAATTTCAAGCATTATAATGATACATATGGTCATGATGTGGGAGATCTGATACTTAAGGAGATGGCCTTTGTGTTCAAGGAAGTTGCTAAGGACAGAGGCTTTGTGAGCAGATATGGCGGTGATGAGTTCATCATAGTCATTGAGTCATGTGCCAGATACGAGCTTGAGAATATTGCGAAGGACATCTATGCGAGGATTGCAGAGGCTGATGGCTTCAGAAGCCAGATAAAGAAATACCTGAATCATGACGTAGAGTTTAATGAGGAGAAGAATATCACTTGTTCTATTGGTATTTCATATGAGAGAAATGTCACCAGTGAGAGTCAGATTACCGAGCTCATTAAAAAGGCGGACGATCTGATGTATACAGTAAAGACAGGCGAGAAAGGACACTATGCATTCTTTTAAATCAGATGAATTTAAGATAAGAGTACTGACAAAGGATGATGCGGAGGAGTACAATGCACTGCTTCGTTATGCTTTTCAGGTGACAGAGGCAGACCTTGCCGAGACAGGCTGGAAGGATGACGAAATCAAGCAGTCGAAGTTTCCGGTGCTTGAGAGAGCTGATGTGCTCGGCTGCTTCAATATCATAGACAAAAAAGAGGAGCTTGTGGCTCAGTTTGCTGTATATCCGCTCGATATGAATATATACGGCGAGCGCTACGAGGTGGGCTTTGTCACAAGTGTTTGCACGTATCCTGAGTACACCGGTCATGGTCTCATGAAAAAGCTCATGAGAAAGAGTCTTACGAGAATGTGCGACAGCAACAAGTCGTTTGCTCTTTTGTACCCATACTCCATACCTCTTTACAGAGGACTTGGCTGGGAGATTATCTCAAACAAGATGACATATGTGATAAAGGACAGACAGATTCCCACAAAGCTTAAGGAGCCGGGCTATGTGCGCCGTGTGCAGTGGGATGACGAGCAGTTTAAGAAGCTTCATACTCACTTTGCTGCAAAGACGCACGGCTGTCTGTACAGAAACAATCTGGCTTGGGAGGAGTACTTCCGCTGGGATGAGGATGATACGATGGTCGCCATCTACTACAACGAGGATGATGAACCGTGTGGCTATATGGTGTATCTTATCAGCTCCGATGTCATGCACATCAAGGAGCTCATCTACTTAAACCGTGAGGCACAGCTTGGCCTGTGGGAATACATTCATGCCCACGATTCCATGATAGATGAGGTCAGAGGCAACAACTATTACAGCGAGCCCATCGCTTTTGAGCTCGATGACAGTGATATAAAGGAGACAATAAGACCATACGCCATGGGTAGAATCATCGACGTGGCGCAGTTTATATCACAGTATAACTGTGACCCGGATGGCCCGGGCGGCTGCTTTAGCTTTGAGATAGCAGATGACCTTCTTCCGTGGAACAATGGCACATTTGTCATTGATTTTGAGAAGGGGCACTGTGCTCTCACCGACAAAAATCCACAGTATCACCTAAGCATATCTATTGGCACGTTTACCACACTGCTTTTAGGCTACAAGAGTGCTGAGAAGCTTTTGCAGATGGGCAAAATACAGACTACGTACGATGCTGTTGCAAAGCTTGACGATATTTTATATCATGAGATACCATATGTATCTGACTACATATAATGATAAAAGGTCAAAAGGTAAAGGAAAATAATATGTCAAATTATGTGATTAGCTGCTGTTCAACAGCAGATCTTACCAAAGAGCATATGCTTGATAGGAATATTAAGTACGCGTGCTTTCACTATGAGCTCGACGGCAAAGAGTATATGGATGATCTGGGACAGTCCATGCCACTGCCGGATTTCTACAAGGCAATGGAAGCCGGTGCCATGACAAAGACCTCGCAGATCAATCAGGAGGAGTACATGGAGTACTTCAGGCAGTTCCTGGATGAGGGATATGATGTGCTTCACTGCGCACTAAGCTCCGGTATATCAGGTACAGTCAACTCGGCAAGGCTTGCAAAGGAGGCTCTTAAGGAGGAATACCCTGACAGGAAGATATATGTGATTGATTCTCTGGCAGCATCGTCTGGCTTTGGACTTTTGATGGATAAGCTTGCTGACCTTAGGGATAGTGGCATGGATATTGATACACTGGCTAATTGGACCATGGAGCACAGACTTGAGGTGAATCACTGGTTCTTCTCATCAGACCTTACATTTTTTATCAGGGGAGGCCGTATCTCAAAGACCGCGGGCTTCGTGGGAAATGTGCTGAATATCTGCCCTTTCATGAATGTGAGCAATGAGGGAAAGCTTATTGTGCGTGAGAAAATCCGCACCAAAAAGAAGGCGATAAAGGAGATGCTTGTGAAGATGCAGGCGCTCTGCAAGGACGGTGCCGATTATTCAGATAAGGTATACATATCAAATTCCGCATGCTATGAGGATGCTAGAGCCGTAGCTGATCTGATAGAGGCTGCTTTTCCTAAGATGAAGGGCAAGGTAGAGATAAATGATATCGGTACGACTATAGGAAGCCACACCGGTCCGGGAACAGTTGCATTGTTTTTCTGGGGTAATAAGAGAGAGGATTAGCCGGATATTTTAGCCTAAATATCTGATTAGAATAATCAAAATCAATAAAGTTGATTATTTTTTTATAAAAAATTAAATTACATCAATCAAAGTGATTAAATATAATCATTCCAATAACTGCGCTTATGTGTTACAATTATATCAGTTCAAACGAAAAGAGGTTTTAAGATGAAAGGATATGAAAAATACGAGCGCAGTTATTTTCTGCCTCCTGAATGCACTTATGACTGGGTTAAGAAGGATTATATAGATAAAGCACCACTGTGGTGTTCGGTTGATTTACGTGATGGCAACCAGGCTCTAATCGAGCCGATGAGTCTTGAGGAGAAGCTTGACTTCTTTAAGATGCTTGTAGATATAGGCTTTAAGGAAATCGAGGTAGGTTTCCCGGCAGCCTCTGAGACAGAGTTCAATTTCACGATAGCTCTTATTGAGAGGGATATGATTCCTGATGATGTTACTATACATGTGCTGACACAGGCCAGAGAGCATATCATCAAGAAGACCTTCAAGGCACTTGAGGGAGCACCGAGAGCAGTTGTACATCTGTACAATTCCACATCTGTTGCACAGCGTGAGCAGGTGTTTAAGAAGTCAAAGGAAGAGATAAAGCAGCTTGCAGTTGACGGGGCTGTTTTATTGAGAGATCTTGCAGCAGAGACTGACGGTAATTTCCGTTTCCAGTATTCACCGGAGAGCTTTTCGGGCACTGAGGTGGATTATGCGGTTGATGTGTGCAACGCAGTGCTTGATGTATGGCAGCCAAAGGCTGATAATAAGGCCATCATCAATATCCCTACAACAGTAGAGAATGCTATGCCACATGTTTTTGCCACACAGATAGAGTATATCGACAAGCACCTCAAGTACAGAGACGGAGTAGTGCTTTGCTTACATCCTCATAATGACAGAGGCTGCGGTGTTGCCACATCAGAGCTTGGTGTGCTTGCAGGAGCTGAGGAGATAGAGGGTACGCTGTTTGGAAACGGTGAGAGAACAGGAAATGTAGATATCGTGACACTTGCCATGAATCTTTACTCACACGGAGTGGATCCACAGCTTGATTTTTCAAATCTGCCTGAGATCAGGGAGAAGTATGAGACATTTACCAGAATGAAGGTAGGCGAGAGACAGCCATATGCGGGAGACCTTGTTTTTTCTGCTTTTTCAGGCTCACATCAGGATGCGATCTCAAAGGGCATGGCATGGAGAGAGGAAAAGAAGCTTGATAAGTGGACGGTTCCATATCTGCCTATAGATCCAAAGGATGTCGGCAGGACATACGAGGCTGATGTTATCCGTATCAACAGTCAGTCTGGTAAAGGCGGGATCAGCTATGTACTAGAAGAAAACTTTGGATTCCATATTCCTGGAAAAATGCGTGAAGATGTAGGATACACAGTCAAAGATGTATCTGATAAACGCCATCAGGAATTAGTTCCAAGAGATATCTTAAAAGTATTCAAAGAAGTTTACGTAAATATTGATGATCCATGCAAATTAAAAGAAGTGCACTTCGTACAAAAAGACGGTGGCATCGAAGCAGAAATCTCTTTAGAGAAATCTGGTGTTCCAAAACTTTACCACGGAAAAGGAAATGGTCGTCTGGATGCTGTAAGTAACGCTTTACAGAGACACAGTGATATGCATTACTCTATCGTTACTTATCAGGAACACGCTTTAAATGTTGGTTCTAACTCTCAGGCTTGTGCTTATGTTGGAGTTCAAGAACCAAATGGTAATGTTACTTGGGGATCCGGAATCCACGAAGACATCATTACTGCTTCTGTATTAGCACTGATCAGCGCTGTAAACCGATTAGATCAGTAGATTGTGATTTGTAGGTAGTGT
>ENA-OPDJ01001098-OPDJ01001098.1-human-gut-metagenome-genome-assembly--contig:-NODE-1098-length-16102-cov-4.066056_pt1 | contig 16102 bp, 9 predicted proteins | sample MGYA00241621_ERZ501505 | MGnify/ENA primary metagenome ERZ501505 (study PRJEB25962, sample SAMEA2042624) | human gut metagenome | biome: human gut; feature: human-associated habitat; material: faeces... | reverse complement strand
TGCCTGCCCGATGTGGCCGCGCCCGAGGGCGGCGAGGCCACGTCCGATGACACCGCGATCCAGGGCGGGCAGCACAAGTACCTGCAGTCGGTGCTGATCGTCTCCAACAACAGCACGCTCACCTACAGCCGCAACTGCTACCGGCGCGATTTCGCCCGGCTGGAGTCGGACGAGGCGTCGATGCGCATCCCGAAGCTCGCCGAGTACATCGGCGACCATCCGGAGATCGACAACATCTCGATCGGCGGCGGGGACGCGTTCCTGAACCCCAACGACCTGCTCGCCCAGTACCTCAAGGCGTTCGCGTTCCTCCCCACCATCGGGTACATCCGCTTCACCACGAGCGTCCCAGCCACGTTCCCGCAGCGCATCACCGAGGACGATGAGCTGCTCACCATGCTCTCGCGCTACGCCAAGGCAAAGGCGATCGTGGTGGTGACCCAGTTCAACCATCCGCGCGAGCTGACCGACGAGGCGGCCGCCGCGGTGCGCATGCTGCGCGAGGCGGGGTGCACCGTCCGCAACGAGGCGGTCCTGCTCGCCGGTGTGAACGATGACGCGGACACGCTCCTCGACCTCATGAACGGCCTGGTGGCGATCGGGGTGGAGCCGTACTACCTGTACCAGTGCCGCCCCGCGACGATCATGGCCGACGGGTTCCAGGTGCCGTTGGCGAAGGGCATCCGCATGGTGGACGACGCGAAGGCGAAGATGAGCGGCATGGCGAAGAGCTTCCGCTACATCATGGGCCATGCGACCGGCAAGATCTCGATGCTCGGGTTCACCGACGACGGGCGCGCGGCGTTCAAGTACCACGAGGCGCGCAACGAGGAGGACCGGGGACGCATCTTCTTCGAGGAGCTTGCCGAGGACCAGTGCTGGCTGTAGACCAGTGCTGGCTGTAGGGGATGGGGCTCGGCTGGTAAGCCGTGCCATACCGAGTGACTGCGATATGCCTCTTTGAGAATCGAGTTGTTGCCGGCGCGATGTTTCAGCCGCGCCGGCATTGTTGTCGCAATCAGGGTAATACGAAATAATACGCAGGGGAGCTGACTTTCGCGCCGTCTCGTAGGCCGCGTATAACCGTGAGAGGGGAGGACACTATGAGGGAAACGCCCAACCCCCGGGTGATAGCATGGGCAATCGATCGCTGCCATAAGACGCCCGAAGACCTCAAGAGTAGCGTCTCTCCGAGGGTTCGGCAGTGGATCGAGGGAATCGGCAAGCCTCCCACTGCGAAGCAGGTTGAGAAACTTGCGAAGGCGACGCACGTCCTGATGCCGTACTTCTACGAAGATGAGATTCCAAAGCTATCGTTGCAGATACCCGATTATCGAACGACCGATTCCTCCTCTCCGACTGATCCCAGCCCCGAGCTCTACGATGTCATCAACCAGATGCTCAGTAGACAGGATTGGCTGAGCGGGTATCTCGAGGACAGCGGCTCCGAGCCGCTGGGTTTCGTTGGTGCATGCGCGGACAGCACGGATGTGGCTGCCTGCGCCGCAACGATGCGCGATCTGCTCGGTTTGCAGCCGGGGTGGGCTCGCGGGATGAGCCGCGATGCTGCGGTGAGGACGTTGAGGGGTACGCTCGAGCGCACAGGAGTGTACGTTTACGCCGGAAGCTACTACGGTAATTCCACGAAGCGGCTCTTTGACGTCCAGGAGTTTCGCGGCTTCGTGCTCTCCGATAGATACGCCCCGGTGATCTTTCTCAATACGCGCGATGCGTACTCCGCGCAGCTCTTCACCTTAGCTCATGAGTTCGCGCATCTCCTGTTCGGTGAGACGGGTGTAGACGATGCCCTTGCCTGTGTGGCAGACAGGAGCGTTGAGTCGAAATGTGATGACCTCGCAGCGGAGTTTCTTGTTCCAGCCGCGATGGTGCATGAGATATTCGGTCAGATGGACGTGGACGCGGCTTTGGAGGAGCTTGGGAAAGCGACCAAGACCTCTGACATCGTGTGCCTCAGGCGTGCGCGAGACCTCGGCTGGATAGGCCGTACTGAGTTCAATGAGCGCTACCGGAGCTATGCAGCAGACCTTGCAGAGGCGCTTGGGCGCAAAGCCTCCGGTGAGGGGAGGGGCGGCCCCGGCTTCTATACCATGCAAAAGAATCATCTGGGCGCGTTGTTCCCCGAGACCGTCTATCGTGCCCTGAAGTCCGAATACCTTTTGTATTCCGACGCGTACCGTCTCACTGGCATGCGCGCCAAGAGCTTCAAGGAGTTCTTCCAAAGAGAGGGGATGTACGTTTAATGCCGCAGCTTCCCTCGATCATTCTCGATGCCAATGCCTTCATCGAGCCTAAGAACCGGTTTTACGCGTTCGATATCTGTCCGGGGTTCTGGGATTTCATCATCGATATTTTTGCCAGCGGAAATGCCGGGAGCATTATGCCGGTGAGAGATGAGATCCTTGCCGGAGGAGACAATCTGAGTACCTGGATGAAGGGTTCGCTGAATAAGGTCAGCTTCTACGACTGCATCGCCGACCCGCAGGTCGTGGCGGAATACCAACGCGTCGCATCGTATGTTCAAACCGCTTACAGCAAGCCTCAGGTGGTACACGATTTTCTCAAGCCGGGTGCTGCCGATCCATGGATTGTCGCGCATGCTCTTGCCTACGGCGCAACCGTCGTCACGCAGGAGACCCACAAGAGTAGGGGTAAGAAGGTCTCATTGTTTGACGTCTGCAATCACTTCGGAATCCACCATGTCGACGTGTTTGAGTTCATTCGATCGGCGCACGCCCAGTTCGTGTATGTGAAGGAAAAGCCTGCCCCGTAAGAGGCACGGTCCCTATAGCCGCCGGCGTCGCACGTGGCCGTACGCGAGCAATGCGCGCTGACGCGTGACCGTCGCTGCTCGCGCGCCGCTCCGCATCTTTCTACGACTTCGACCGTCGGGACGGGTTGCGATACACTGTCTTGAGTTGGACTGCGTCTCCTCCGGCGCGCCGGGCATCCGGTTTGTCGGAGCGAGCGAGATAGTCGGGGGATGTCTATGCGTCGATTCCAGCATGCCGTTGCCGTTTTCATGACCGCGGTCCTGTGCGCGATGCCCGTGCTCCAGCCGTATACCGTCTATGCCGAGACAGTGGCGGCGGATCGGCAGCTGTACGGGGTATCTGAGGGATCTGCGTCCGCAGATAGCGGGGATTCCGCTGCCGTTGCGCCTGAGGGCGATGGTTCCGCGAGCGAGGGCTCGGCAGGGGAGGAAGCGGGTGCCGATACGGAGGCCACCCAGGACGAGCCAGCCTCCACCGAGCCTGCACAGCCCGCGGGTGACGGTTCCGCATCCGAGTCGTCGGACGATTCCGCAGCGAGCGCTTCGGCAAACGAGGCGCAACAGCAGCCTGCCGACGAGGCTGCCGATGCTGCTGCGGAGGATGGCGAGCGCGACATCTCCGCCGACGAGTTCCGGGGTAATTCCTGGCGTTTCGAGAACGGCCAGCTGATCGGGGGCTTGGACGACGAGAGCGCGCGGAGCGGCAACTTCAGGGCGCGCGCGATGAACGTGCTGCCCGAGGGTGCGACGGCGCAGGGTATCGATGTCAGCGAGTTCCAGTATCAGATCAACTGGGACGCGGTGAAGGCGTCGGGCGTCGATTTCGCCATCATCCGTATCGGGTGGTGGAACAACGGCGTGGACAAGTACTTCGAGCGCAACGTCGCCGAATGCGAGCGCCTGGGGATCCCGTGGGGCGCGTACCTGTACTCCTACTCGATGGATGCCGAGGACGCGGCGAGTGAGGCGAACCACGCGATCGACCTCATGAACCAGATGAAGGCGAAGGGGTACACCCCCGATCTGCCCGTGTACCTCGACCTCGAGGATGCCGAGGTGCCGCGTGACGCGGCGAAGCTCGCGACCATCTCGAGCACCTTCAATAGCAAGATTGCTGCTGCGGGGTACGAGCCCGGCGTCTACGCGAGCGCGAGCTGGTGGAAGAACTACCTGACGAGCCCCGTGTTCGACAGCTGGAGCAAGTGGAGCGCGCAGTACTACAGCGTCTGCGAGGCCCCGAGCGACCCCGACATGTGGCAGTACACGAGCTCGGGTTCCGTCCCCGGCATCAGCGGCCCCGTGGATGTGAACTACTGGCTCAGTGACCCGTCGTTCACCGAGGAGGCTCAGCGCGCCGAGCTCGACGCCCTGGCTGAGGAGAACCGCGGCGCGCTCGCCGACGGCACCTACGCCGTCGTCGCCGGCGTGGGCTCCCGCAAGGCCCTGGACGTCGCTTCCGGCTCCAAGTCCGACGGAGCGAACGTGCAGATCTACGCTTCGAACGCCACCTCGGCCCAGCGCTGGCGCGTCTCGCACGACGGGGACGGCTACGTGACGCTCGTCAACGTCGGATCCGGCAAGGCGCTCGACGTCAGCGCGGGCCGCACCGCCCCGGGGACGAACGTCCAGCAGTACGCGTCGAACGGGACGTGGTCGCAGAAGTGGGTCGCCGTCCCGGACGGCGGCGGGTTCAGGCTGGTCTCGGCGCTCGACCCGCGGATCGTCCTGGATGTCGCCTCCGCGTCGTCCGCCGACGGCGCCAACGTCCAGGTCTACACCGGGAACGGGTCGGCCGCCCAGCGCTTCTCCTTCGTCTCCGCCTCTCCCGACGTGGCTCCTTGCGAGGACGTCCTCCCCGACGGCTGGTTCACCCTGTCGCCGGCCTCCTCCCCGGACTCGGTCGCGGACATCGCCTCCGCGTCGTCCGCCGACGGCGCGGACGCCCGGCTCTACGTGCCCAACGGAACTCTGGCGCAGCTGTTCGAGTTCCGGTACGCGGACGGCTACTACCTCGTCGTCAACGCCTCCTCGGGCAAGGCCCTCGACGTCGCGGATGGCGACGTCGTCCCCGGCGCGAACGTGCAGCAGTGGACGGCGGACTCCTCGAACGCCAACCAGCTCTTCTCCGCCTCCGACAACGGGGACGGCACGTGGACCCTGGTCAACAAGGCAACCGGCCTCGCGCTCTCCGCATCGGGGTCCGACCTCGTCGGCGCCGCGCCCGACGGGTCGGCCTCGCAGAGGTTCAGGGTGCAGGAATATACCTATACGATCTCCGGCGGCGTCTATACCATTAACTCAAGCTTCAATTCAGGTCTTGCCCTCGAAGTAAGCAGCGCTTCGACAAGTGATAGTGCTGCCATTCAGATGTACGCTGCTAACGATACCTTCTCGCAAAAATGGCTCGTTACTCTTGTCGACGAGTCTACCAACGCCTATTCAATCGAGTCTCTTAATTCTGGGAAGCGCTTATCCGCAACGAGCTCATCTTCGGTCGGTCAACGGCTCCCGGATTCCAATGATTCCGCTCAACTTTGGATTCCCAACATTGAGGTTGGCGGCATTTCGTTTGTGAATCTCAAATACCAAGATTCAATTCTTACCATGTCCTCAATTGCGAGTGGGAAGAAAGTCGGGCTGAGTTCGCAGAGCGTTGGCTCCCCGCAGCTCTTCACGCTCAATTCCAGTTCCGATGTGGTGCCCAACGGCACATATTTCATTCGCATGGCGAAGAATTCTGGCTTTGTCCTTGATGTGGACTCCGGATCAAAAGCAAATGGAGCGAATGTCCAAGTCTATTCAAACAACGATTCGACCGCCCAAAAATGGGATCTCACTCGGAACGCAGACGGTACGTATACCATCTGTAGCGCGGTGAGCGGTAAGGCTCTTGATGTCGCAAACGGGTCTGCTGTATCTGGCGCGAATGTCCAGCAATATGAGAAAAATGGATCAAAGGCTCAGAAATGGTACATTTCGTATCGTGACGGAGGCTTTGTTATCACATCGGCATTGAATTCAAAACTTGTGTTAAATGTTGATTCCGGACGAACAGAAAACGGCGCAAACGTGGCGATAGCGACGTCCTCGGACTCTCACGATGCTCAACGTTTTACGTTCGCATCAACTAGTTACGTGCCGGTGTATCGAGGTTTCCAGAACCCTTCCCAGTATTACCAGGTTTCTAATGTCTCGGTTTCTATTCCTCATTTGGGACAGGGGCAGTTCGGCTATAGAACCGAATCTCGAATCTCGATTGATGCTACGAGGCAGGATTGTATCAACGCAATGGTCACGCGTGCGCTGGAGTATTCTGGTACGCGTTATGTTTGGGATTACTCCTGCGCTCCCGGTGTCGGTGTTGACTGCTCGGGGCTCGTGATGCAGGCACTGTATGCTACCGGTATGGATTTATCACCGATGAACCCGTGGGATCATTACTACACACCAGGACATGACCAATATGCAAACTACATGTGGGAGAACGGACGTTTCCAAAAACTGAGCTTCAGCCAGCGTCAACCTGGTGACATCATCGCGTATAAGGGTCATGTTGCCATTTACCTTGGTAACGACCAGATTGTCGAAGCGTCTTCTCCTGCAGGCCGGGTTCGCATTTCGAGCGTCTATAGTAGTCCGAATATTCGTGGCGTGCTAAGACCATTTGTATAGGAGAGCTTTAATTATTCGGACTAGACTTATCCGGCTCAATAATAGTAAACGCGGAAAACCCTGAAGCTGAATGTTAGCAGGCATTATCATGCGCTAATGTTTCGTTTTTAGGTCGATGCAATATCCTTGAGGCTGATTGTATTATGCAAAAAATCTTAATCTCACTAATCGTTCCAGTCTATAATGTGGAAAGATATGTTGCTGAGTGTATAGAATCGTTATCTCGTCAATCATGGCCTGAGATAGAAATAATATGCGTTGATGATGGTTCAACTGATGGGTCTTCAGAATTATTGAAGATGTTCGCCTGCCTCGACTCGCGCATAAAGATATATCACACTGATAATAATGGGGTATCTTCTGCACGAAATCTGGGTATCCAAATGGCTACCGGACAAGTTATCATGTTCGTTGATGCCGATGATGTTCTTGAACCTTTTGCTTGTGAGCTTGTTGCCCGCTCTTATTCTTCTAACAAATGGGATATTATGAAATTTTCTGCAACACCTTTTCCCGAAGGTGCTGCAGAGCCTTGGATTACCGACGTCCTCACTGTTCCAAATCGATTCGAAATAGATGCACCAGATGCTGATGATTTAGTATTCGATCGTCACTCACGCCCTTTTATTTGGAACGGCGCTTATAGAGCCTCGTTTCTAAAGCTCTCGGATGTGCTCTTTCCGGAAGCGATAAAACTTGGTGAGGATCAGGTCTTTTCATTCGCTACACTTGCTCGCACTAATAGGGTAGTTTTCAGCTCAATGCCAATGTATCGATATAGGGTCGCAAGGTCTGATTCTGCGATGTCACATTCTAGTTGTGATATATCGAAAAAAATAGATGCTCACATCGAGATGCTTGGGTTAATTATTGATGATTGGACTCTGTTGAATAGAATGGACGGTGATGGCGGGCGAAAAATGCTTGAATTCTGTACCGATTTCATTATTCCAGATCTATATAAAATATCAGATATCGAGCTGCGGATTCGCTTGGTGGATAAGATGAGTCAAATGCTACAACGGCGTTTATCTAAAGAAAAGTGCTCATCCATGCTTAATAATAGCCCGCTACAAAAATGGTTTGAAGCTTTATACAACAATGACGTTTCCCCAAAATTCACTTCCATAATATGGAAATATCGATATCGCTGTGACTTATTGGGTTTACGTGCATTTCTTATGCTAGAAATCCGGAATCGTATGTCACATCTTTTCCGCTGGTTTCGATTTTCAACAAAGAACACGAGATCGACTGTTATTATCTCCGGAGAGGTAGCGGAAAGAGAGGCTCATTGCGCAACGCTGCGATTGGTAAAAGGATATCTTGCATTGAAGTGAGTTAACCCTGCGATAGCTTTCGAAAAGCGCAACGGCATTTTTAAATGTGCACCACTAGAAATCTTGCGTACTTATCAATCGCCCCATTCGCCCTCGGCCGGTGCGAATACTCGTCAAGCAGGTTGCAGACAGGTAGCGGCGTGATCTTCACCAGTTCGCTGCCACGTACTTCAGCCCTGCGGTAACGAGTAAGAGGCTGGTGCTTCTCGTTGGAGATAGTGCCAATCTCCCTTGTTCGATTGTTTATCTCGCAGTTCGGTCGCTCGATAGCGTTGGTGCTAGTCATCCTTCAGCGTGAGTGAGTACTTTGTGTAGGTCATGGTCTCGGCTGGCGCTAGAGCACGATTTCGGTGGATTATACAAAGACATGTGCTTTAGGCTGTCGACGGCGGCTTTAGCACCAGCCGCCTCGAAGAAGGCCTTCGCAGCCAAGCTGTGTTTGCTGATGATCATGTCGCTGGTGATCATTCGCACGCTTTATGGGATGCGAAATGTGACCAGGGAGAAGAATTCATGCCAGAACTCCTTCGGCTGTGAAATCCGCAGATGAGCCTTAGTCCTATGAAAACCATAGCCAGCGACGATTGCGATCGTCATGGTGACGTTCTCAAAACGTCGCCTCCATGATATCAGTAAGTTAAACCTGTCGATGTATAAGTAGGGATGAGCTATTTAGAGCGGGCTGTTACGCCATTTTTCGAGCATCGCGCAAACCTTCTTGTTCAACTTGGGGCCAGCGGTGATCACTCGGGCTTCATAGGGTTTTAATCGTATCCTCTATTATGCTGGTGGATAATCTGGTTAGGTTCATTTCGATTATCGCCTTCTCAAGCTAGGTTTTCCGACGCCGCATCGCTTGCTATTCTCCACGGTAAACCGCATCCCCTTGAGCTTAGACCTGCGCATCGTTTTTTCGCCGTCTGGCCGGACGTGATGGTGAACTTCCACCCGAAAGAGTTCGGTACGAATGTGTCGACTCTTTCCATGCGACGAACTTAGATTTGGTGCGAACGTCGAATGGGAGCAAGCTCCAAAACATTGAGAGGAGGACCGGATAAGAAAGAAGAAGGGGGAGAGCATAACGAATAAGAAAAACAGGGCCCAATAAGCATGTTGCGAGGTAGACCCCAGGCACAAGCAGGCTAATCGACTGCAGCTTTTTGCCAAGATACATTGTCGCGATAAAAATGAAATATAGAAGTATCGAAATAGTTCCTGTGGAAAAAATACAATTAGTTAACCAGTTTGAAGTCCAGGGAGCGTCATAGCAGAAGTGCTCTACTACAGTTTCAAATTCAGGAAGTAGGCTGTGACGTTCTACAAACAACCAACCTTCATTCGGGTCGATTGCATACTCCTCAAATAAACCATTGCCTAGCTGGCGAGAAATTGTAGTAGAGTCCGTAAGCTCCCATGCATAGTATTCGAGATATGGTTTTGTTTTCTCAGCGGTACTATAATGAATAAAAGGATACCAATAATCAATCGTCATTGCGATAAAAGCATCAAGATATACCTGTGGATGTTTCATCCCTATTCTTAGCCAGGCGGTAATAAAACCGCTTACATCTTCTGAAATATTGTTTATAGTTTGGTCGGAGAATTTAACAGGATCTGCGATGCCCTGTCTATAGTTTTTCCAACTGGGGATGTAAATTGAGATCGCTTCCGCGTCTTCATCATCGAGGCTGCCTTCAAATTGATTGGCGACGCGAGCCATTTGCTGAATCGGCACTCCGAGCATTTCAACAACGGTACTTCTTCCTACACTAATGGCTGCAGGGAAAACGTTGCTGATCAGCACGGCTAGCACTAATGATGGAATTAGGGTCTTTGCGAGAATCTTTCTTTCCTGGGATAGACAAAGAAGCATGATGAGGAATAGGGCAGCCACGACGTATATTCCATTATTTCTAAAGGCTGAAACTAGGAGGGAGTAAAATACCAGCGCTGCCATATTGGAGCGCCGCTGCAGGTAGCTTTGGGGATCCTTGAGTAAGCGCCATGAATGTATAAACAGAAGCACTAGCGCTCCAGAGAAAATAGTGTCTTTTGTAGCGCTAATTGCCATTATCGGAAAGACTGGGAATAGGGCAAAAAAGGCCACTGCAGCTAGCCTAAGAAATACGGGAGAACCTAGCCTGCCAAGGTTCTTAACGATTGCAGATAGCATCAATGCATATAGAACGTATTGGGATATAGTGTAGATAGCGAATCCGTTCGACAAGCTCCCAAATAGATCTCGGCCAATAATCATGCAACTAGATAGCCAGTAAGTGTGAATGAGGGGATGGAATGAGTTAATCTCTTGCATTCCAATTGCATAGTGAGTTTGCGTTAGGGCGTCATATACATATAGACCTGGAAAGCAGGCTAGAAAATATGGCAGCCATGCTATGCATAACGTTAAAAAAACGGCTAGATGAGACTTTTTCGAGGCCCATCGGCCTTCATCAGCGAACCCAAAGGCACCACTGTCCTTGAGTTCTTGTAGTGCTGTTTTTGATGACATTAGCGACAACAGTATTGTTGCGCATATGAACAATGGAGTGAAAATCAGAAGGCAAAGAACCCACGTCTCGCTCGATACAATTTGCGATGAACCTCTCGATATGTAGTTGTAACCCAGCGTGAGCAGAATAGCGACAGGAATTGAGAATAAACTCGAGTACAGAGCTGCTTTCAATTTTAAAGAGTGCTTAAGGCGCTCAGAAAATAACATGATGTCTCTTTCCACGATTGAATCAAGGGACGAGCCGTCTTACGCCTGGGATTCGTTTGGCTATCCAAACGAAACAGAAGCAGAGGGCGAACAGAATCCAAGGACAGGCTAGACGCATGAATGCGGAGTCCATAGAAATGCCGAAAGTCCCGCATAGGAAATTATCTAGTACTATCTTGTGAATAATATATATTCCGAAGCAGCAACTCGATACCGCTCTAGTAATAGAAGAGAAGGAAGAGCACTCGCCAAGAGATTGAAATGCTCCGCCATCTGAAAATAGCTGTCGAAATAGGATAAAGATCGCGGCAGATGGAACTACTGCAACGATTGAAAGATAATCGAACAACACATCCACTAGTGCACCCGTCATATCTGAATAAACAGCAGTATAAGCATAGCGGAATCCTAAACAAACCATACCAGCACAATATAACAACAAGCGATGGGAACGGTTCTGAAGGCATTTCTTATCTGCGAGCAGATAGCCGAGTACAACATACAGCGTGTAGCCGCCCGCTAATGGAATAGTGATGTCTCCATTCCAGGGGATTTCAACAATTCGGCAGAACGTTGGAACGCAGGCAATTAGCAATGTGGCCAATACAGCGAGGTATTGCAGCGATGTTCTATTGTTTCGTAATGCGGAAAGTATCGGCATTGAGAGCGTAACGCCGATCATTGCATAAAAGAACCAGTAGGTTGGTTCGATTTGACATTCCATAAATGCCCGGTAAAACGAGCCAAGGGAAAAATTCCAGCCAGATGGGCGTGGAATTCCAAACCAACCGCTGAATCTAATTATGTATAGGCAAACACTCCAAAAAAGAAACGGGATGAATAGACGAGCGAACCTCTTTCGAAGAAAGACACTTGCTGATTGACGATCGAGGAAATCTAACGTCTTTGCTCCAGTGAGCATAAAAAACACGGGTACGGCCCAATAGGCAAGAACTTCGACGGCTAAGGCTTCATGCCAAGGGACAGTGTTTGAGTAGGTATGAACAATACCGTTGCAGTGAAGGAATAAAACGGCTAGGCAAGCAAGAATCGTAAGCACATCGAAATACACCACTCGACTTCTTTGTACCATATCAGCCCCGTAACCAAAGTTGCTCTAGAATTGACGCTACTGCAGTTAGCAAATAGTAGCTCAAGCATGTAGCACAATCACGCACAAGGTTCTCAAGAGTTGTGATTAATGATTTTTGGCAAGATATGACCACATATAATTATGTAGCTTCAATTATGATTTACCAGTTACCAAGACTGGCCGGTTGACTTGTTTGAAAACGGAGGATTCGGCATGCTGCCTAAAGTTTCAGTGATTGTACCTGTCTACAATAACGAAAAGTATGTTATCCCTTGCATGCAGAGCCTTCTCGCGCAGACCCTTTCGGATATAGAAATAATCTGTATTAATGATGGGTCGACGGATAGATCTCCCGAAATACTCCACCAGTTTGCAGAAAAAGACCAGCGTGTCATTGTTGTTGACAAGGAAAATGGCGGTTATGGGGTTGGGATCAATACTGGCCTGCAACTTGCACGAGGCGAATATGTCACGATTTTAGAGTCAGACGACTTCGCTGACCTTGATATGCTCGAAACGCTATATTCCTATGCCAAAACTTTTGATCTTGAGGTGGTTCGAGCGAACTTTTCTCTTTACTGGTCAAAAAAGATCAAGAAAGATCACTTTTTCGAGTTGTTTCCTCATCATGAATGCGATCGGATGATCAATCCTCTGAATCCCAAAGATCGACATTGCTTTTATGTCCAGCCCGCACTCTGGTCGGCAATCTATAAAAATAGTTTTATTAGGGACAATAATCTACGCCTTCTTGAGACTCCTGGAGCCGCCTACCAAGACACTGCATTTAACTTTAAAATATGGGCGTGCGCCAGACGAGTCATGTTTGTTCATAGACCTTTTGTCCATTACCGTCAGGATAATGAATCCTCTTCGATTAATAATCCTGGTAAGGTCGATACCATCTGCTTGGAGTATGCTGAGATTCGTCGATGGCTTCGCGAAGACCGTAAAGATCTTCATGAGACTCTCGCTCCTGTAGCAACCAAAATGATGTGTGACGCCTATAAGTGGAATACGTTGAGGGTTGCAGAGGAATATAGGGTAAATTTTGCGAAGCGTTTCGCCAAAGATTTCCTAGAGGCTGAAAGGGCAGGGGAGGTTGACCCATCGCTTTTTGCACCAGGTCAGCTCGCCGAGGTGCGCCTCACTGTTACGGATCCGCAGGGCTTCGTGAACTTCGCGACGAAGGGCGAGGACCCTGAACATGGGATAAAGAGAATCGTTAGGAAAGCCGTAACGTTGGCGCAAGTTGCAAGCCGTTATGGAGTTCGAGATGCTCGAAATCTGCTCATAAGCAAGCTGCTCCATGAGAAGCGCCAGGATAACCCTGTCGATGTAATGGATGCAGAACTTGCAACAAGGAAAGAGCCGAAGTTCCTGTCGGTCCCCCCGACTCCTAAAATATCTGTCGTTCTTCCGGTATACAATGCAGAGGATGTTCTATCCGAGACGCTCGATAGTATTATTGCTCAATCATTTATAGAATTTGAAGTCATTTGTATCAATGATGGATCGTCTGATGGCTCACTTTCAATTCTTGAATCTTATGCGGAAAAGGACGCCCGCTTGCGGATTATCTCGCAGTCCAATAGAGGGGTTGCTGCTGCGCGAAACCGAGGCCTTGACTTAGTGTCGGCGCCGTACGCACTCATCCTGGATTCAGATGATATTTTCGAATCCGAGATGTTTGAGAAACTCTATAAGAAGGCGATTAAAGAAGATGCCGATCTCACCATATGCTCCTCTTGCGAGCTAGATCATTCAACCCTTGAGCACATTCCGGCTCCTTGGGCGCTGAAGCTCGACCTTCTGCCGCAGTCAGGTCACTTTAGCGCTGAGGATGCAGCTGAGAATCTGTTTGTGGCGATAATGGGATGGCCTTGGGACCGTCTCTATAAAACAGAGTTCCTGCAAAAAAACAACGTGCGTTTCCCTGAAAACCTTGATAATAGTGAAGATTGCGTTTTTGTTTACTCGCTTCTAGCGAAGGCGAATTCCATCGCGCTAGTTTCGGACGTTCTTGTTAAACATCGTGTTAAGCGCAATGTTTCCGTTTCAAACTCTCGGGAAAAAAGCCCGGAATGTTTTTACGAAGCAATTTGTCAGATTAAGTCATTTCTCAAGAACGATGAGAGCCAGTACGCTAAGTATGAGAAGTGCTTTCTGAACTGGGCGCTGGATTATACGCTTTGGAATATCACCTCTCTCGAGGATGACTCAATCAGGCAACAGTTGGCTCAAAAGTTGCTTAATGGAGGCTATCCTGAGCTTGAGCTAGATTCCCACCCGCTCTCTTACTTCAACCAATATGGCAGGTCTATTCGGAGCAGAATCAACTCGCTCAAAGTTCAATCCAGAAGGTAATCGGAGACTGTTCGCGTTGTTTCTCTGTAGTGCGGCAAATAAGGTCCGGCTGAGTTAAGCCTAGAGATGGAACGAGGGCGGTCGATAAATTAATAGACGGGAGTTTTTAAAGGTATTATTTCCAGTTAATGGTTCCATTCTCGGGAAGCTGGCACCAAGTTCGGTAAGTGACGCACCTTCGGAGAACGCATCGAATCCGCCCGCCTGTCCGCTCCTTCAAGTAGACTGGTACGAATACGAACCCGACCGGATCATGGAGATGACCCGCATGGCTGTGCCTTTCAAACTCGCCAACGTCCTTCTGCGCGTGGACGATCACGCCGCACGGCATCCGGAGCTCTACTTCCGCGCCGGGCGCGGTGCCGCGACCTTCGATGCCGCATCCGCCGCGCTCGTCTGCACCGGACCGGTCGACTTCCTCACCTACCTGAACGCGCTGCCCGCGTGCAAATGGCACCGGTACGCCGGCATCGAGGCGGTGCGCCTGCATATCGAGGTCGCGGGCTCCGGAGACCTGCTCGTCGAGGGCGTCGCGTCCGGCGCGCAGGACCGTCGCACGATCTCGTCGCATGCCGTCTCCGCTCCGTCCGCCGACCCTGCCGTCCTGGATATCGAGGTCCCCTGCGCCCCCGAGGACCTGATCGGCTTCTCGCTCGCCCCCGCGGCGGGGGAGCGCCTGACGGTTCTCCGGGCATATTGGTACGCCGAGGTCGATCCCGCCCGCGTGAACCCGGTGCGGCTCGCGCTCGCCACCACCACGTTCAAGAAGGAGGCCTACATCACCGCGAACATCGACCTCGTCCAGGAGGGCATCCGCGCAGAGGGCGCCCCCATCCTCGGGAGCTTCCACATGTTCGTGGTGGACAACGGCCGCACGCTCGATGCCGAGGCGCTCGCCGACGACCTGGTGACCGTGCTGCCCAACCCCAACGTCGGCGGGTCGGGCGGCTTCGCCCGCGGCATGATGGCCGCGACGGAGACCCCGGGGGAGTACACGCACGTCCTCGTCATGGATGACGACGTGCGCATCATGCCCGAGAGCCTCATCCGCACCTACAACCTGCTGTCGCTCGCACAGGGCCCCTATCGGGGCGCCTTCGTGAACGGGGCCATGCTCTCGCTGGAGGATCCCACGCGCCAGTTCGAGGATGTGTCCTATGTTTTGAATTCTGGCGCATATCGTCGCGCAAAGAGGGACCTGCATGTTGGTGATCTCTCCGACGTGATCGAGAACGAGCGTATCGACGTGGAGGTGCCCCGCGCCTACGGCGCCTGGTGGTACAGCTGCATCCCGGTGTCCGCCATCGAGGAGAACGGCCTGCCCATGCCGTTCTTCATCCGCTGCGACGACGTCGAGTTCGGCATGCGCAACGACCCCGTCTACATGACCATGGGCGGCATCTGCGTGTGGCACGAGAGCTTCGAGGGGCGGTTCCGCGCCTCGGTCGACTGCTACCAGTACATCCGCAACTTCCTCGCCATGATCGCGGTGGACGACTGCGCCTCCGAGGCGCTGTTCATCGTGCGCCTGCAGCGCAGCGTGCGCCAGGACCTGCGCGACCTCGACTACAGCGCCGCGGAGCTGCTGCTCGACGGCTTCGAGGACTACCTCAAGGGCCCCGAGTACCTGCAGACCCTCGACGGGTCGGCCCTCATGGCGGCCAACGGTGCGCGCAACGAGAAGCTCGTCCCCGTGGAGGAGCTCGACCCCGCACTGCTGCGCGCGGCGGGCGTGACCGACGGGGTGCTTTCCCATGCTAATCTTGAGGCTCGCCCCTCGCGCTTCATGAAGCTATGGCGCTCGCTGCCCTACGACAAGCACTACCTGCCCCGTCCCCTGCTCGGCAGCCGTCCCGGCTACGTGGTCAAGAACGGGGCCGCGACGCTCGAGGGCAGCTCGACGGGCCGCCGGACCATCGTGTTCTTGGACCCCACGCGCACCAGGGGGGCTATCCGCCACATGGATCGGGCGCGCTTCCGCACCATCCGCCAGCGCGAGCACGAGCTCATGCGGCGCTATCGCGCCGAGGGCAAGCGGGTGCGCCAGGCGTGGAAGGACGCCTTCCCGTACATGACGTCGCGCGCGTTCTGGGAGAGCTACCTGGGCCTGAAGTAGG
>ENA-OPDJ01001085-OPDJ01001085.1-human-gut-metagenome-genome-assembly--contig:-NODE-1085-length-16241-cov-4.321574_pt1 | contig 16241 bp, 13 predicted proteins | sample MGYA00241621_ERZ501505 | MGnify/ENA primary metagenome ERZ501505 (study PRJEB25962, sample SAMEA2042624) | human gut metagenome | biome: human gut; feature: human-associated habitat; material: faeces... | reverse complement strand
GTGTTAGGCGCGCCGCCAGCGTTCATCCTGAGCCAGGATCGAACTCTCCGTCCAATTGAGCCGCCCCCGCGAGAGGGGGCGGCGGTCAGGTCGTAGGAGCCCGCCCGGTCCGGCTGACGCCGATCGGATCCATCGTTCGCGTCACGACATCCTGGTGAAAGGAACCGCGGGCGCGGCCCCTGCGGGGCCGCCCGCGGCGCGCTTCCACGCGTCGCTCATCGCTCGGGCGCCTCTCGGGCGCCCGGATGGTGTCTCTTATGTGATCTCCTGTCCGTCGTGAGGCCTTCCGGCCTCCCCGCGGTATCCGGTTCTCAAGGTTCCCGCCGCCCGGCTGCGCCGCGCGGCAAGGAGATATATTGCCAGACCGCGGGGCGGGCGGGGGCGGGAATCTGGCGCTCCACAGAGTCTTCACAACCGGGTCGTTTTAGGTTTCAGAATTCCATGCGTCAATGGTTGTGCCCCTTTCATCTCTGTCCACTTGACTCCCACGTGCGATATTGCCATCGCCAAATCCTGATCATTACGGACCCATTGTGGTTCAAGGTATATGTATGTATGCAAGTATGTATATATATGTGTGGGCGACACATTGCCGCGGCCTCACACGCTCAAAAGGCCGCCCATGATGCAATCCGCTCTCGCTCTAAGCCGCACGATGCAAGCAGGCTCGGCATGCACCTGCATGCCGAGCCCGTACGTGAATTCAATATGAAGCCGCACCTCGTGCGCCCATGCCTTCTGAATCTGCGGAACCGACATTGCCCTGCGCCGGCCCCGCTGTCCTTACTAATCCAGCCGCGCGTTGATTACATCGGAAACCTGATCTGGCTGATCGGCTGTACGAATCACGTTGCGGAACTCCTCGTCCATCAGGGCGCGCGCTACCTTGGCAAGCAACTGAATATGCGTGGTGCCCGCCTCGGCGCCGGGGACGAGCAGGGCGATAGCAAACATGATATCGCTCCCATCTATAGACTCCCAGTCCGCCACGGCATTAGCGAAGCGCAAAACAATCACAGCGGCGCCGGCAATTGCGTCACATTTGGCGTGTGGGACGGCGAAGCCGTCCATCATCCCTGTCGAGCCCTCCGCCTCGCGCGCATCGAACGCGGTGCGAACGGTATCGTAATCCTCCGTGATTCCCAGTTCGACCGCCTTCCTCGATAGCAGGTCGAGTGCCTCTGCCTTGCTGGCGCATGCAATATCGAGCAGAACGTTCTGGGGCTTCACAAATTCGGTCATGTCATTCTCCTTCATGGCGTAGATGCGGGCAGTTTCTGGACAAAGCTGCCGTCCACGTTGCGCAAACGGCTAAGCATAGACCCCTATCGGGCATTCTTAAGAATCGCTTCGATGTCCTCCGCATGCAGTTCCATGAAGGCGCCGGCATGGTCTCCGCCACGTGCATCAACCGCGCTCACGGCCATCTCGTGAATCTGTTCATCGGTGGGCTCGACGCCAGCCTCGGCGAGACTCGTGGGCATACCGATTGAGTGGCACCACTGATCCCAGGCATCGATACCGCGCATCGCGGTAGCCCTGGGATCATCGAAATCGTTCACGACGCCAAACACGTTGACGCCGAACTGTGCGAAACGCTCGGGACGCTGGTGCATGACGTACTTGGCCCACGTGGACCAGATGGCGGTCAGGCTCACGCCGTGCGCCATATCGAACATGGCGCCAAGCTCCTGGCCGATAGCATGGCAGGCGAAGTCACCCCCCAAGCCGGTTCCCGTGAGGCCGCAGTGCGATAGCGAGCCAGCCCACATGAGGTTGGCGCGCGCCTCATAGCTCTGCGGGTTGGCGAGCGCGGCGGGCACGGCAGCGCGCACGGTGCGCATGAGGCCCTCGGATATGGCGTCGATGAGCTGGGTGCCCTGCTCGAGCGTGAAGTAGCGCTCCATGGTGTGCATCATGATGTCGGCACCGGGGGCAGCCGTCTGGAAGGCGGGCAGCGAATAGGTGAGCTCGGGATTCATGATGGCGAACAGCGGACGAGCGCACTCATGGTTATAGGAGCGCTTGAGAATCTTGCTGCCCATCGTATCGATGTCGATGACAGTGGAGTTGGAGGTCTCGGAACCGGTGCCGGCAAGCGTGGAGACGGCGCCGAGCATGGCGATCTTATCGGTGGTCACCTTGTGCAGGAAGAGGTCCTCGAGCTCGAAATCGTTGGCAAGACCGTATGCAATGGCCTTGGAGGAATCAATCGCGGAACCGCCACCGATGGCGAGGATGAAGTCGACGCCCTCCTTCTTGCAGAGCGCGACGCCCTCCTTCACGAGAGACAGGCGCGGATTGGGCACCACGCCATCGAACTCGACGTAGTCCACGCCGACCTCTTCCATGCTCTTCTCGATACGACCCAGAAGACCCGTATCGCGAACGTAATCCCCACCCCAGTGGATTAGGGCCTTGGTGCCGCCGCGCTCCTTGATAAGGCGACCGGCCTCGCACTCGGTGTCCTTGCCAAAAACGACCTTCGTAGAAACGAGATACTCGAAGTTGACCATGATGATTGATCCTTTCCTTGCTGGCACGCCTACTCGGCGGTGAAGTACATGGAGATGCCCTGGCCGCCACCAATGCACATGGAAACCATGGCGTCGCGCTTCTCAGTGTGACGGCACGCGAGCTCGTATGCACACTTGATGGCCAGAATTGTGCCAGTGGCGCCGATGGGATGGCCGAGTGAGATTCCGCCGCCGTAGATGTTCACCTTCCCCTCGTCGAGACCGAGGTCGCGCGAGACGGCGTACGCCTGGGAGGCGAAAGCCTCGTTGATCTCGAAGAAGTCGATGGCGGTAAGGTCGAGACCGAGCTTCTCGGCCAGCTTCTTGCTGGAGAAGTACGGCGAATAGCCCATAAGGGACGCGTCGTAGCCGGCGACGGCGAAGCCGCGAATGGCGACCATGGGGGTGCAGCCGAGCTTCTCCGCTTTTGAACGGGTCATAATAACCACGGCCGCCGCGGCATCGTTGAGCGAAGAGGAGTTGGCGGCGGTCACGGTGCCGGTGCCATCGGTGACGAAGCAGGGGCGGAGTTTGGCGAGTGACTCGGCGGTCACACCCTCGCGAGGGTTCTCGTCGGTATCGAATATGGTGATGGCACCCTTGCGCCCCTTGATCTCGACGGGGACGATCTCGTCGACGAACACGCCGTCGGCGATAGCCTTGCAGGCGCGCTGCTGGCTACGAGCAGCAAACGCATCCTGCTCCTCGCGAGTCACATTGAACTTCTTGGCAACGTTCTCGGCGGTGACGCCGTTGTGGGACATGTCAAGAGGCCAGGTGAGGATGTCGATCACGCCATCCTCGAACTGCTTGTGACCCATACGGGCGCCCCAGCGGGCGTCGGTGACGTAATACGGAAGCTGGGAGAGGCTCTCGGAGCCGCCGGCAACGACGACCTCGGCCTGGCCGGTCTGAATCTCCATGATCCCATCGGCAATGGACTGCAGGCCGCTGCCGCACTGGCGATTAACGGAATAGGCACAGGTCTCATTAGGCAGGCCGGCCTTGAGACTGATGGCGCGGGCGACAAAGCCGTTAGGGCCCCAGGAGCCGACCTGACCGATGATACACTCGTCCACAACCGACGGATCGATCCCGGCGCGCTTCACCGCCTCACTCACCACGAGAGCGCCCATGTCTATGGCTGAAAGCGTCTTGAGACTGCCGCCGAACTTGGCAATCGGAGTACGGGCACCTGCGACGAGCACGATGTCGTCGGGACGCTTCTCAAAAGTCTTATTGCTCATTATCGTTCCTTCCTTATCTGTTCGCGCGCTTATGCGGCCGACGATTTGGCGCTACTCGTAGTCGTAGAAACCGTGACCGGACTTGCGGCCGGTCTTGCCGGCATCGAGCAGCTCCTTGAAAATCGGGGCCGGACGATACAGCTCGTCATGATCGTAGCCCTCGTAAAGATTCATGAGCGAGGCGTACACGACGTCGATGCCCGAGAAGTCCATAAGCTCGCAGGGACCCATCGGGTGGTTGCAGGCGAGCCTCATGGCCGTATCGACATCTTTGGGGGAAACGCCTTCTGACACGAGCCAGGCGCCCATGTTCTCATAGGGGTTGATGATGCGGTTGACGATGAAACCGGGGGTGTTGGGTGCGGCAACCGAAGTCTTGCCAAGAGCCTCGGCGAGCTCGCAGGTCGCCTCATGGGCCTCATCGGAGGTCTTCTCGCCGCGAATGATCTCGACAAGCTTCATGACGGGCGCAGGATAGAAGAAATGCATGCCCAGGACCGACTCGGGACGGCTGGTCGCCGCAGCGATCTCGTCGATATCGATACCCGACGTGTTGGTCAGCAGGACAGCGCCCTCATCGGCGTTCCGGTCGATCCGCTTGAAAGTCTCCTGCTTGAGGTCGAGGCGCTCGGGCACGGCCTCGATGACGTACTTGGCTCCGGAAAGCGATGCGTAGTCAGTCGAGTAGGTGAGGCGGCCAAGCACGGCATCGCACTCCTCCTGGGTCATCTTGCCCTTCTCCACCTTCTTCCGCATCAGGCTGGTAACGAGCCCCTGGGCCTTATCGAGCGGCTCCTGGGCGATATCGAGGTTGACGACGGTCAGCCCGGCCTGCGCGCAGGCCTGGGCGATGCCGCCGCCCATCAGGCCGGACCCGATGACTGCAACTTTGAACATACGCTTTCTCCTCTGTGTTACAACTGGTATATCGATGCGCCCGCATACGGGCGGAATCGCCGCTATTCGGCAAGAACGAAACGCCTGAGTCCTGCGGGGCCATCCTGCTCGAACAGGCGGGCATCCATGAGCTTGAGGTCGGGCGAAACGATGGGCTCGAAATCCATCATGCCGAGCACCTGGGTCTGGAGATCGATTCCGGGCGCGATCTCGGTGAGCATGACGCCGCCCTCGACCAGCTCGAACACGGCGCGCTCGGTGACAATCACGACGCGTTGATCACTCGCCCGCGATGCCGGTCCGTTGAACGAAATCTGCGCTACGCAGGAGACCATCTTTTTGATCTGGCCCTCTTGCTCGATAGCCAGCTTTCCGTCCCCAAAGCGGTACTTGGCGCCGTGGGCGGTAAAAGTGCCCAGGAACACAACGGTCTTCGCATTCTGGGTGATATCGATAAAGCCGCCGGCTCCGGTGCAGCGGGAACCCATCTTCGTGGAGTTGACGTTGCCCTCGCCATCGAGCTCGCCCAGGCCCATATAGGTCACGTCCACACCCGCGCCGTCGTAATAATCGAACTGCTCCGGGTGGCTCACCATGGCGACCAGGTTCTGGCCGATGCCGAAGTCGACACCGCCCATCTGAACGCCTCCGTAGATTCCCGATTCGACAGTGATCATCACATCGTCAGCTATGCCCTCCTCCTGGCACACACGACCCACCATGTCATTAGGGATTCCGGTCCCCAGATTCACCACGGCGCCCTGGCGAAGCTCGCACACGCCGCGGCGGGCGATGAACTTGCGCTCGTTGAACGGAGCCGGCTCGATGGCGCTCTCGGGAACCGCAAGCTGACCGCAATAGCTCGGATCGAAGTAGAAGGAGTGGGTTTGGCGGTGGTCGACCTCGGGGTCATCGCATACCACGATCTTGTCGATGAACACGCCGGGAACGGTCACATCCTTCGGGTTGATGGTGCCGTTCTTGGCGACACGCTTCACCTGGGCGATCACCTGCCCGCCGAACCGCTTGGTGGCGAGGACGGCATTGAACACCTCGAGCTTCATGAGCTCCTCGGTGGTGGTGAGGTTGCCCATCTCGTCGCAGACGGTGCCGCGAATCAGGCAGGTGTCGATGGGCACCTCCTTGTAAAACATGTACTCCTCGCCGTGATATTCGAGGATCTCGGTGATATCGGGCAGCTCTCGGGTACGGTCGTTCATCTTGCCGCCCTCGATGCGCGGGTCGATGAAGGTTCCCAGGCCGACCTTGCTCATCTTGCCGGGAAGGCCGCAGGCCATCGAGCGATAGAGCTGGGCGATCTGGCCCTGCGGCAAGCAGTATGCCTCGACCTGGTTGTTGGCGATCATATCCATCCAGCGCGGCTGGAGGCCCCAGTGGCTACCGATGATCCGGGTGACGAGCCCCTCGTGCGCAAGATGCTGGATGCCCCGCTCGCGATCGGACTGGCCGCACGAATGCAGCAGCGTCAGGCCACGGGGATGCCCCGTCTGCTCAAAACGACGCTCGATCGCCTTGAGGTTGCTCTCGGAAGCCGAGACTAAGGTCATGCCGATCGTGGCGATCGTGGTCCCGTCCTCGATGGAAGCGGCCGCCTCATCGGCAGTCACAAAATTCGCCTGAATCATGCTAGCTTCTCCTTATCTCAAGCACGGCGGCGCGAACCGCAGCTCGGTCCGGCTTGTCCCCTACGGTCTGAGGGATATGGTCAACGAATACGATGCGCTCGGGGATTTCAAAACCTGCAACCAGTCCGCGCAGCGTATCGCGCAGGCCTCCCTCGGTCAGCTCGGCACCGGGCAGGGGAACGACCGCCGCCACGGCTACCTCTCCGTACAGCTCATCCGGGATGCCCGCGACGCACGCCTCGCGCACCCCATCGATTCCGCACAGCGTTTCCTCGAGGCTGCTGCACCAAATCTTCTCTCCACCGCGGTTGATCATGTCCTTCTTGCGGTCAACGACCCACACCATGCCCTCGGCGTTCGCATAGCCCATATCCCCCGTGGGCAACCAGCCGGTTCGGTCGAGTACCTCGCAGGCATGCTCGTGATACCCGCGCGTAACGCACGCTCCGGACAGCAGGAGCTCTCCCACCGCGCCGGTCTCGACATCGCGCCCCTCATCATCCACGATGCGCACGTCGACGCCGGGAACGGGCTTGCCAGTCGCGCCGGCATAGATGCTCGTCGGCGAATCATACGGGAACAGCAGCGCCGGAGAGGCGGTCTCGGTCATGCCGTAAACCACCTGAAAGGCGCAGGTGGGGAGCCATTCGTGAAACGCGCGCATCCTAGAGACGGGCTCGTAGCTTGAACCCGAGAGCAGCGCGCGCAGGCTGGGAAGCTCAGGATACTCATCGCGCAGCTCAAGAACCTTCTCGAACGCGGTTGGCGAAGCATGGAGATAGGTGATCTTCTCGTCGCGCACGCAGTCCAGAAGGCGCTTGGCATCGAAGCGGCGGTGAATGTAGGTGGTGGCGCCCACGAGCACGAACTGGGTCAACAGGGCGACCAATCCCGTGATGTGGTAAATCGGGACCGGAATCACCGTGCGGTCCTCCTCCGTCGTTCCCATCAGGCGACGATAGACCGTGGCGGCATGGAGGACGTTCGCGTTGGTGAGCAGCACGCCCTTCGATGCGGAGGTGGTGCCGGAGGTGTACATCATGACGGCATCGGAGGCAAGGGAGCCCGCGCGGCGTGGCTTGGGCCAGGCGCGCAGGACTTCGGGATACCCGAAGCCCGTCGCCGTCCGGTCGCATACCAATACAGCGGGGCAGGCGGAGCTCAGGCACTCCGCCCAGGACCCAAACCGCTCATCGATCAGGAGCACGCTCAACGACGAGCGCTCGACGAGCGAAGTGATCTCGGGCTCACGGAATTTCGTGGAGAGCGGAACAGCGACAGCCCCGATCATGCTACAGGCGAAATAGATCGTGCAGAACTCGACGCTCGCCTCGAGCAGGATACCGACACGATCACCCTCGCCCACGCCGTGGGCCCCCTGAAGATACGCAGCCATGGAGCTCGCCAGGCGGTGAAGTTCGGCGAACGTGTAGCGGCGCGCATCGTCATCCACGAGGGCGTACGCTTCGGGAACGCGGGCCGCGGTCGCCGCAAGTCCGTCGAAGAGCGTCTCGGGCAGGCTGTCGAACGTATAGACGCTCGCTCCCCCGACAACGCGCACGGACATGCCTCGCTGCTGCATCGCATTCCAACAGTAACGGCCGAGAATCATGAATAGACCTCCGCTTTCGAGGCCGCCAGACGCGAAAATGCCGCCGCCGCGACGCGACGATAGTTCTCCTCGGCGTGCTCCAAAGCCTCATCAAGCGGCACGCTCGGGTCGACGCACGGCACGAGCTTCGTCACGCCGATGTTAAGGAGGGCGCGGGCACCCTCGTCCATGCCGCCCACGATGGCAAGCAGGGGGACGCCCCCGCGCTTGCAGCGCCGCGCGATACCCGAAAGCACCTTGCCGTCAACCGACTGCGAATCGGCATGGCCCTCGCCGCTTACACAAAGATCAACACCTTGGAGCAGCTCATCAAACCCCGCCAGGTCGAGCAGGGCGTCGATACCCGAGACGATACGGGCGCCAAGGCCCGCAACGGCCGCCGCGCCCATGCCGCCGGCGGCGCCCGCACCGGGCACGTTGACGGGGTCGATGCCGCTTGCGGCAGCGAGACGGGACGCGTAGGTCTCCATACCGGCCTCGAGGCGGCCGAGCATAGCGCGGTCAGCGCCCTTCTGCGGGCCAAACACGTAGGTGGCACCCCTCTCGCCCACGAGCGGGTTTGTCACGTCGGACATGACGGTAAACGCCGTCGTCGTCACACGGGGGTCAAGATTGGCCATGTCCACGTACTCGACACGGCCCAGATCCCGACCATACCCCTCAAGCTCCGTGCCGAATGCGTCACGGAACACGACGCCGAGCGCACGCAGGGCGCCCATGCCGCCATCGTTGGTTGCGCTGCCCCCCAGGGCAAGGACGATCTCATTCGCGCCACGATCGAGGGCCGCGCGAATGAGCTCGCCGAATCCGTAGGTCGTGGTGTTCTCGGGATTGCGCTCCAAAGCGGAAACAAGGGTGAGGCCCGAAGAAGCGGCCAGCTCGACGACTGCCCTGCCGTCCTCGAGCATGCCGAATGCTGCCTTGACGGGGTCGCCTAAGGGTCCAGTCACCTCGACCTCGACGCGCTCGCCCGCAACAGCGGAAAGAAGCGCGTCAACGGTCCCTTCCCCGCCATCGGCTACGACAAGCTTGCGGCATGTCGCCTGCGGAAAGGCATGAAGAGCTTCCTGCTCGAGTATCAATGCGATCTCCTCGCTCGAAAGCGAGCCCTTGAATGAATCCGATGCGAACAGGAAGCAAGCCATACCGTCCGTACCCTTCAAATCGATTTAGTCGAAATCCTCGCCGGAGAAATCGAACTGATAGCGATTGGAAGAACCAATCATGCGCATATAGGCCCTGATGTACTCCGTGGCCGCCCGCTCGCCATCTATCTGGATATCCATGTAGTCGATCGAGGGCTGCTCGTTGAGCTTGTCGTGCATGGCCTTGCGCTGATGCTTGAAGAGGTCGGTGCAGACGTTGATCTTGTTTATGCCGAGCTCGACTACACGACGGATGTTCTCCTCGCCAGCACCGGAGCCGCCGTGAAGGACCAACGGCATCTTCAGAGCTTCCTTGAGCTCGGCCAAGCGATCGAAATCGAGATGGGGAACGAAGTCGTCGGGATAGGCGCCGTGGGCGGTTCCGATTGCGACCGCAAGGCAGTCGCATCCGGTGCGCTCCACGAATTCACGGGCCTGCTCGACGTTGGTGTACATATCGGCGCTACGTCCATCGCCCGCTGCCGCCTGACCAACGTGTCCGAGTTCGGCCTCAACCGACACGCCGTGGGCATGAGCGAGGGCGACGATCTGGCTCACGCGGCGAATGTTCTCCTCGAAGTCATAGCTCGAGGCGTCGACCATGACGCTGGAGAATCCCACCTTGATGCAGCGGACGATATCCTTGTACTCGCCACCATGGTCGAGATTGAGCGCCACGGGCACATCGAGGGGCTCGGCGATGGCGCGGATCATGGGGACCATAACCTCAGGCGTGGCGTGAGCCTTCATCTGACGGGGCGAGATGTCGATGATGACCGGCGCGCACTCGGCGGCCGCGGCGTAGCAGATGGCCCGGGCCTGCTCCATGTCCGTGCAGTTGATGGCCATGACCGCGTACTTGTTGGCACATGCGTGCCAAAGCATTTCCTTCATCGATACGTACATGGGAGTCCTCCATTGTCTCGTGATTTCCCAACTTGACGCTGTCTCCTGGCTTCTCGGGCGCTGAGGGCGACCTCAGCGCCCGAGAAGCCAGGAGGGGCCTTGCGGCTCCTCCTGGAAGATAAGGGGCTTAGCCGATCAGCTTGTCGAGGACGCCGTTGTCGGCCATCTCGGCTTCCTGATCAACCGGCTTGCGGAGAAGGAAGTAGAGGACGCCGGTAACAACAGCGCCAGCGAACCAGAACAGGACGAACTGAAGCGGGTTGCTCATCATCGGGATGACAAAGATGCCGCCGTGAACAGCCACGGACTCGAGCGCGAAGTAGCCGCACAGGCCGCCCGAAACGGCGCCGCCGATCAGGCAGGGAACGATGCAGCGCCAGGTGTCCTGGACCAGGAACGGGATGACGTACTCCTGGATGTAGCAGCAGGCGAGCACGAGGCCGGAAATGGTGGTCGAACGCTCCTTGGCGGTAAACTTCTTCTTGCCGGTAAAGCGGTCGATGATCTGGGCGATGCAGACGCCGAGCGGGTTCTGCATACCGCCGCACATCTTGCAGGCAGCAGGCCCGAAGATGCCGTCGGCGTTGAGGCCGTTGGCAACCAAAGCGACGGCCTTGCCGATCGGGCCGCCCTGGTCGATGGACATGCCCATACCGATGGCGGCGCCGAAGACGAGACCGCCGGCACCCTGGAGGTTGGTCAGGGTACTCGTGATGAGGTTCATGAACCAGCTAACCGGCACTCCGATGACATACCACATGAGCAGGGAGGTAATGACGGTGCCGAGAACCGGAATCAGCAGAATCGGGAAGACCGAGCTCACGTCGGAGGGGACCTTCTTGGAAGCCTCCTTGAGGAAGTTCACGACGTAGCCGGCGATGATGCCGCCGAGCACGGCGCCCAGGAAGCCGGCCTTGATGGTGTTGGAGACCACGCCGACAGCGAAACCGGGTGCGAGGCCGGGCTTGTCCGCCAGGGCGTAGCCGATGTACGCGCCGATGATGGGCACGCACACGTCAAAGATCGCAGCGCCGATGGCGTAGATCACCATGGCGAGAGTGTACTCGGAATAGCCGGCGGTCGCTGCCATATCGGCGGCGATATTGTAGCCGCCCATGGCCTTGGCGATGCCCTCGAGGACGCCACCGCCCACGATGAAGGGAATCATGTAGGAGATGCCCGTGAGGACGGCATCCCACACAACGGCTCCCTGGCTCTTCTTCTTCGCGCCTTTGCGCTGAATCTCTGCCATTACTCAATCGCCTCCAAAACCTCTTCGACAACACCGCGTGCCGTCTCAACCGTCATGACCTCTTTGGTCTTGCAACTCAGCGTAGGGATCGGGTCGAAACGCTCGGGATTCTTGATCTTGATATCCGCGGCGATGATGGCAGCATCGGCGCGGGCGAGATCCTCATCAGTGATCACGTTCTCCATGCCCGTGGCGCCCTGCGTCTCGATCTTCGCCTCGTGTCCGGCGGCCTCGATCGCCTTCTGCAGAGACTCGGCAGCCATAAAGGTATGGGCGATGCCGATCTGGCAAGCAGTTACACCGACAATGAACTTCTTTGCCATGAGTTCTCCTCTCTGGAACTCGGATGGATTCGCCACTCCGGCGCATCCTCCAACGATGTTTCGTGAGAACGCTCTCACGTACTTGCCCAATCATATATCCTTCATAAGATTTACCAAGTTCTTCTCGATAATTATCTGGTGTTTCACTTTTTCTTCAAACTTTGTTCGTAGTCTGTTCGTATAAATTGATACCACTACACTATTTCTACATAATTTCTTCAACTTATTAGTGCACTCTACGGAGGTCTGCTACCATCCCCTCTGTATGCACACGAAAGTGAAGGAGCGAGGTTACTCATGGCGAACACGACCACCAGCATCAACTCAGACCGGCTCGATGTCCGCTTCAACATCGCCCTTCATCTCATCCTGATCTTCTGCGGCGCCTGCATGCTGTGCGCCGCCGTTCTCGCCGCATTCGCCCCTATCCCCTACGCTGAAAACCCACTGCTTGTACGCATCGGCATGGGATATTGCGGCATTCCCGCCTCCCTTGCGCTTATCGGAATCAATCTTCGCAAGGTCCTGTTCCGCCGAAGCGCCGTGCGCATCGATGAAGACGGCATCACCGACCATACGTCGGCGTTCTCCTCCGGATTCACATCGTGGGACGATCTTCGCGAGGTATATCTTCTGCGCCTTAAGAACGATGACTTCCTCTGTGCCGAGCCCCTTGATTACGACGCGTGGTTCGCCAAGCTCAACAAACAGCAGCAAAGACTCGCAAGCGCTAATCGCGACCTCGGCTTTGCCCCTATCCGCATTCAGTTCCGCAAGGTCAGCGATCACGTAAGTTCGAAGGACGGCGTATCGTTCTGCAAAAGGATCAAACCCAAGAAAGTCGGCGCCGTCCGAAAACCCCGTTACTAAACCGGAGCACTTACCCTGCAGCTAAAGACCCGATCTGCCCATCTATCGGGACTACCACCACCGGAGTCGCACGCATATGTACATAGTTATCCTGAAAGTCAGCTCGTTCGCGTTTATCATTCTGTCGGGCATCGCTGCAGGCAGATCCGGCAAGCTCGGCAATCGAGCAGGGGAAACCATCTCAAAGCTGGTTTTCAACTTCACCCTCCCGGCAGCCATCATCAATGCATTCGGATCCGCCGACTTCACACCGCACATGCTGCTGCTCATTCCGATTGGTTTCATCTGCACCTTTGTTCCGTACGCAATCGCATTCATCGCATCCAGAAACGCATCCCGCGAGGACCGCATCCTCTACCTCATGAATATTAGTGGCTTCAACATCGGTTCCTTCGGTCTGCCCTTTGTCCAAACATTCTTCCCTGCGTCCGCTGTGGTCGCATCGTGTATGTTCGACGCCGGCAATGCATTCATGTCGACAGGGGGCACCTTCGCCGTCACCTCTACCATAGTGAACGATGGATCGACGCCTCATCCAATACTCTCCGGCCTCAAGCGCCTCTTCTCGTCGGTCCCCTTCGATACCTATATCGTTCTTGTCGCTCTTGCGGTTTCGGGCATGCGTATCCCGGAACCGCTGATTACCTTCATGCAGCCGATCGCCAACGCTAACGCGTTTCTCGCCATGTTCATGTTGGGGCTCATGGTGGGTTTCACAATCGATAGGGACAAGCTGCACAAGCTCATCAACCTCTTGGGCGGCCGAATCGCCATGAGCACCATCATGAGCGCCCTTGCATTCAACTTGCTCCCCTTTGACTACCAGATACGCTGCATAGTCCTGCTTCTGCTGTGGTGCCCCATCGGATCGACGGGACCCGTATTCACGCTTTGGGCCGGCGGAGACCACCGATTGGCGGGATTAACTAACACCCTAAGCATCATACTAGGCATTATACTTATCACTATTATAATCATCATAACCGGATAGACTGACGCACCGGTGCCCATCCTGTGCACGGTAATTCATCGAGGCCAACCATGAACGGCTACGCAAACAAAGTACTCTGCTTCGGAGAGCTTCTTCTACGCCTGTCCCCAAAGGGCAATGAACGTATCGAACAATCTGCTGAGCTCCAGTTCTACTTTGACGGAGCGGAAGCCATGGCCGCGCTGTCACTTGCCTATCAGGGGCAGAACGTCGCCTACCTTTCCAGCGTCAGCGATAATCGAATAGGAACTCGAGCCCTTATGAGCTTGTCGGGCGCGGGCATAGACATCTCGAGAGTAATGCGAAAGCCGGGCCGCATGGGGCTGTTCTATTTCGAACGCGGAGCAAGCGATCGAATGTCGACAGTCATTTACGACCGCGATTACACCCCCATCACCATGATGAGGCATGAGGAATTCGATTGGGACAGCCTTCTTAACGGAATCGATGCGTTCTACTTTAGCGGCATCATCCTTGCCATCAGCGATGAAATGCGAATCGCCGTCATCCAAGCGCTCCAAGCATGCAAGGGTCGTGGAATAAAAACCTTTTGTGACCTGAATTATCGCCCCCGAATGTGGGATAGGGCACTTGCGCGCAGCACATGGGTAAAGCTGCTGCCCTATGTTGACGTATGCATAGGGTGCGATGAAGACATTTGGAGTCTTTTCGCGCAACCCAATATCAACCCGAATCGATCAACGACCTTTGATTATGTTGATTATTATCGCGATACCGCGCTCTCGATTTCGAAAAAGTATGAGTGCCACACGGTGGCGATTGAGATCCGCGCACTCGCATCAAGCGGCGTTGGCAGATGGAGCGGCATGATAATTCGAGACGACACCATGTCGATGTCGGAGACACGCGAGATCATGAACGGCGAGCACTCGGGCTGCGGGGACTCCTTCGCAGCAGGCGTCACGCTCGGCTGTCTAGAAGGATGGCGCCCCTCGACCATTATCAATTACGCGCTGATGGCCAGCGTCTTGAAATCCACAATCCCAGGTAGTATCAACTATCTGACACGTGATGAGATAGTATCCGCAGCCGGCTCGTCCCTGACTTTAGTTGACTACTAGAAAAAACGCCGCCAGCGCAAATCCGGCGCGCCCGTAGCGTGTCAGAAATCGCGGAGAACAACTCGACACCATGAGTCAGGCACGCTTCAGGCCCTTCCAGCAGAAGACTGATCAGACTTGCCATGAAGCCAGTCCACACGGCGCATACACGACGAGCAAAAGCGGAAATCGAGCAGCCGACCTCGATCTATAGGAATGAAAACCATTTGCCAAAGAGGCCCTCTCCACCACTTTGTATTCATAATGCACCTACAGCGATGAGCCAGGGTCGCTTACATTGCGCTTGACGGCCAATCACAATAATCTAAGTAAATGTAACTGCCAACAAGGCTATCCGGAAACACACTGCATGATTCCCAATCCCATAGAAGGTTTGGCTATGCCAACATGATGCATCAAGACAATTCAACGAATGGGGCATGAGAGACTTACGAGAATATGCCAGCAGTACGGAACATAAGTCCAACACACAACACATATATCCTGCCAGGTCACACCTGACCCGCGCCAAAAGAAAAGGGGCCCCCGAAGGGGCCCCTTTTCGAAACGCCGTCCACCGGTCAGCGGCGCCCTGCTCTCCCACGGGCTTACCCCGCAGTACCATCGGCGCTGGCCGGCTTAGCTTCCGGGTTCGGAATGGGACCGGGCGTGCCCCGGCCGCCAGAGCCGCTGACCGGTGGGCGGCGTTCCGCCCACCCGGGACGTCCACCGCGTGCCCTGGGGGCCGCACAGCGAGCCTCGGCCGCCCCATCTTGGGGGCGCGGGACGGGCGGATGGGTGATGAGAAGAGCTCGGGCGATTAGTGCCGCTCGGCTGAGGCCGTCGCCGACCTTGCACCTGCGGCCTATCAACCAGGTGGTCTACCTGGGCCCTTACCGAAAGGAGAACTGATCTCGGGAACGGCTTCCCGCTTAGATGCCTTCAGCGGTTATCCGCGCCGGACGCGGCTACCCGGCCATGCCGTTGGTCGACAACCGGTTCACCGGAGGTCCGTCCACCCCGGTCCTCTCGTACTAGGGGCAGCCTCCCTCGATTCTCCTGCGCCCACGGAGGATAGGGACCGAACTGTCTCACGACGTTCTGAACCCAGCTCGCGTACCGCTTTAAACGGCGAACAGCCGTACCCTTGGGACCTGCTCCAGCCCCAGGATGCGATGAGCCGACATCGAGGTGCCAAACCTTGCCGTCGATGTGGACTCTTGGGCAAGATCAGCCTGTTATCCCCGGAGTACCTTTTATCCGTTGAGCGACGGCCCACCCACTCGGGGCCGCCGGATCACTAGAGCCTGCTTTCGCACCTGCTCGGCTTGTGGGCCTCGCAGTCAAGCCCGCTTGTACTCTTGCATTCAAAAGGACGGTTGCCGACCGTCCCGAGCGGACCTTCGCGCGCCTCCGTTACCCTTTAGGAGGCGACCGCCCCAGTCAAACTGCCCGCCTGGCACGGTCCCCGAGCCGGTTGACGGCCTCGGGTTAGGACGCCGGTCGCGCGAGGGCAGTATTCCAAGGGCGGCTCCCCGGGGGCTGGCGCCTCCGGATCGATGCCTCCTGCCTATCCTCTACACGCGGGACCAGCGGCCAATGCCAAGCTGCAGTGAAGGTTCACGGGGTCTTTCCGTCCTTCCGCGGGTAAGTCGCATCTTCACGACCAGTGCAATTTCACCGGGTCCATGGTCGAGACAGCGCCCAAGTCGTTGCGCCTTTCGTGCAGGTCGGAACTTACCCGACAAGGAATTTCGCTACCTTAGGACCGTTAT
>ENA-OPDJ01001084-OPDJ01001084.1-human-gut-metagenome-genome-assembly--contig:-NODE-1084-length-16267-cov-12.671170_pt1 | contig 16267 bp, 15 predicted proteins | sample MGYA00241621_ERZ501505 | MGnify/ENA primary metagenome ERZ501505 (study PRJEB25962, sample SAMEA2042624) | human gut metagenome | biome: human gut; feature: human-associated habitat; material: faeces... | reverse complement strand
CCTATGCTTGCTGTTTTTTAGTTTTTGTCCCTCCGTTCAATGCGATAGTTGACGTATTTCCCGCCGGTATCGGCTAAAAGCACCGTCCCGTCGTAGGTTTTCCCGGTTTTCATGGAGCGCAGGCCCTTTACCTTTGCCTTTCCGTCTTTGAGCAATGCGGCGGCGATTTTCGGCGTGAACGCCTTGCCCCGTTCCTCAAAAAATCGGTCATTCTTCCACATGACAAACTGGCAGGCCCGGTTTCCGCAGTAGTAGTTCTTCTTGCCCTCGTAGACGGCTTCGCCGCAGCGGGGACACTTGCCAATCGCCATGCGCTCTTTCTGAAACAATTTCTGCGCGTCCTCGCTGATCTGCGAATAGCCGGAAATCAGGCCCCGCGTCATTTCCTCAATGCCAGCCATGAAGCCGTCCGGGTCAGCCTCGCCCTTGGCAATGGCCGTCAGCGTATTTTCCCATTCGGCGGTGAGCTGGGGAGAAGTCAGCACATCCGGCAGGACGCAGGCAAGGTTGTGGCCGTCCTTGGTGGGAAGAAGCTGCTTGCCTTTGCGTTCCACAAATCCCATCTGTACCAGCTTTTCTAAGATGGAAGCACGGGTGGCCGGGGTTCCCAAACCTTGGCGCTCGGCGTCCTCCGGCATATCCTCGGCCCCGGCCCGTTCCATAGCCGACAGAAGTGTATCTTCGGTGTAGGGCTTCGGGGGCGTGGTGAAATGCTCGGTAACAGAAGCCTCCACCTTGTCAAAGGTCTGGCCCTCGGTGATCTCCGGCAGCTCCCGCACAAGCTCCGGCGCGTCCTCGTCGGCGTCGGCCTTAAAGGAAGCGCGGAAACGGCGGTCAATCTCTTTCCAGCCCGGCGTCAGGATGGTTTTGCCCTTGGCGGTAAACTCTGTCCCGGCACAGGTGAAAGTGGCGGTGACAGCCTCAAACACATGGGGCGCGGCCACGGCACACAGCAGCTTGCAGCAGACAAGGGAGAGAAGTTTCTTTTCCCCCTCGGTCAGCCCGTCAAAGCCTTTCTGCACAAACTCCATCGTGGGGATAATGGCGTGGTGGTCGCTCACCTTTTTGCTGTTCAGCACCCGGCCAAACTGCGGAGAAATGTCAAGGCCCTCCGCAAAGGGAAGCAGGGGCCACAGGCCGGATACGATGCTTTCCGCTGTGGGCTGCATATCGTCGGTAAGGTACTGGCTGTCAGTTCGCGGATAGGTCAGCAGCTTCTTTTCATAAAGCTGCTGGGCATAGTCAAGGGTCTGCTTGGCGGTAAATCCAAACAGGCGGTTGGCCTCCCGCTGCAACGTCGTAAGGTCGTAGATGCGGGGCGGCTGCTCTGTCTTTTTCTCCCGCTTCACTGTTACACAAACGGCCTGCGCTCCTGCACAGGCCGTCTTGATGGCGTCAGCGTCGGCAGCACTGGAAACGCGGTCGCTGGCCGCCTCCATGCCGCCCGCCGCGATATGGACGATGTGATATTTTTCTTTCTTGAAATCGCTGATCTTGGCCTCCCGGTCAACCAGCATTTTTAAGGTCGGCGTCTGCACCCGGCCCACGGTCAGGGTCTTGTGGTAGAGGATGGAGAAAAGCCGGGTGGCGTTGATCCCCACCAGCCAATCGGCCTGCGCCCGGCACAGGGCCGATTGATACAGGTTGTCGTAGTCGGCCCCCGGTTTCAGGTGGGCAAAGCCCTCCTTGATGGCGGCGTCCTCCATGCTGGAAATCCACAGCCGCTTGAACGGCTTTTCGCAGCCCGCCATCTGGTAGACGAAACGGAAAATCAACTCCCCCTCGCGCCCGGCGTCGGTGGCGCACACAAGGCCGTCCACGTCGGGGCGCTCCATCAAAGAACGCAGGATGTCAAACTGCTTTTTCTTCTCGTCCGGGATAATATACTGCCATTCCTGCGGCAAAATCGGCAGGTCGTCATAGGCCCATTTCTTATAGCGGGGGTCATAGGCCCCGGCGTCGGCAAGGGAAACAAGGTGGCCGATGCACCAGCTCACCAGATAGCCGTTCCCCTCCATGTAGCCGTCCTGTTTCTTGTTGGCTCCGATCACGCCCGCAATGCTGCGGGCGACGCTCGGTTTCTCTGCAATTACAAGCTGATAACTCATACTTCATCCTCCTTTTTCGGTTCATCTTCATCCAGCAAATAGTCGTCTAACGGTCTGGCTTCCACCTCGCCGGTATCGTCCTCGTCCTCCGGGGCCGGTTCGTCCTCGTCGTCGTCCTCGTCCTCCCCGAAGTCGTATTCGTCCAGATCGTCATTGCCCTTGGTATCGGCTTTCGGCTTCTTAAACTTGAAGAAGTAAAGGGCCGCGCCGCCGCCAATGAGCAGCACCACAAGGAACACAATCAAACCGCCCATGCTGTTCCCGGCTTCTTCCTCCGGCTCGGCGGTTTCTGCCGGTTCCTCGGCCTCCGGCGCTGCGCCCACACAGGCGGTCAGGTTATTTTTGCAGACGGGGCAGGCGGTGTTGACAGCCCCGGCCTCGCATTTCTCCGCACAGGTGCAAACCTCCGGCTCCGCCTCGCCGTCCTCCAAAAGTGCTTGCAGGTCGGCGTCGTCCACTTGGTTGAGGAAATGGACGGATGTTTCCTTGTCCTCGTTGGCCCGGTCGATCAGGATATAAAAATAGTTGCCTGCCTTGGTGGTAACGGTGATAAGCTGTTTATCGCCGTAGAAATCATCCACCAGTGCGGCATTGCCCTCCGGGGTGACGGGTACGCCCTCCGGCTCCATTTCAATCCCCCCGGTGGTGGGTTCCTCGGTTTCCTCCGGCACTTCTTCCGGGGCCTCCGTGGTTTCCGGCAGCGGTTCCGGGTCGGGGTCAACGCCCCCGGCAAAGGCGGTGGTGGAAAAGGCCACAAAGCACAGCATAACGGCCAGCGTCGCGGCAAAGGTACGGATGATTTTCTTATTCTTCATCGGCATTGTCCTCCTGTTCAAACTCCGGCTGCGGGGCCGGGGGTGCCTGCAACGCGCCGCCGCGTACAAAGGCGGCGAACTCCTGCGGGGTCATGTTCAGGCCGCGCACAAGCTGGACGATCTGCAAATTTTCCTGTTCGGTTTTGGCCGCTTCCAGCTCCCGAAGCTGCTTTTGCAGCTCCGCGATCTTGGTTTTGGTTTTCTCAATATCCCGTTCGATACGGTCAAGTTTGTTGGTTGCCATAGAAAAACGCTCCTTTCTGGCGTCAGGGTAGACGCCCGTAACAATAAAGATGTTGCTGCCAGTAGCTTGAATTAAGGTTCGTGTAACTGATGGGATCGCCGCAATGCAACATGACAGAATTACCCACATACAGCCCCACATGGGACACGCCGGGGGTGTCGTAGGTGCCGACGAAAAACACAAGGTCGCCGGGCCTGGCCTGATCCGCCGTGACAGGGGTGCAGATGTTGTAAAGGCCCTGCGCTGTCAGGCGGCCCACATTCCAGCCGGAATGATTGATTACCCAACTGATAAAGCCGGAACAATCAAAGCTGGTGCTGGGTGAGCTGCCGCCCCACACATAGGGATAGCCCACATATTTATCCGCCTCCGCAATCATGGCCGCAAAGGTTTCATCCTCCAAAGCCTCCGGGGGGATTTCGTAATAGGTCGGCTCTTTGACGGTGGAAGCGTTGGGATAGCTGCCAGAGGGGAACAGGTCGGGTCGGTTGCCTAACGTCTGCATATAGGCGGCGTAGAAGCTCAACTGTTCCTCGTTCATAATGGAAACAGGCAGGTGGGACAGGTCGTTGTTTACCAGCTTCACGTTGCAGATGTAGTAGGTGTACGGCACTTCCACGGTGTAGGTGTTGCCCTCGCTGTCCGTCCTCGTTTCGGTGCGGTAGCGGGTTTCCGTTTCGATGGTCTGCGTCAGGGTGTATTGCAGCCCAAACAGCCGGTCAAGGTCGCCCTGTACTTCATCCAGCGTGTAGGCCCCGCCGTGAAGCGCGGACAGGATAGAGGTCAGCACATAGGGGTCATGGCCGATGTCGTCCAGATCATAGCGGTACTCGTCATAGCCGGGGTGCAGGCTTTCGTAGTTGTCCAATTCGTGCTGCAAGTCGGCCTCCAACTCCGCGTAGGCGGCTTCGGCCCCCAGCATATCCGCGTCCTCGGACAGATAGGACGTGGCCGCAAGCCCCGTCCCGGTGCCGCCAAACATGGCGGTGCAGGATTGCAGGCCGCCCATAATCATCAGCAGCAAAAGGCCCACGCCGCCGATCACCAGCGCCCCTTTCCAGTGGCGGGCCACAAAGGACGCAGCCTTTTCACTTTTCTTTGCGGCTTTTTTCGCGGCTGCGGCGCTGGCCTGCGCGGTCTTGGCGGCGGCTCCCGCCGCGCCCTGTGCCGTCTGGCCTGCGGCCCTCGCTGCTCTGGCATAATCGCGCTTGATTTTCTGTTTCTGCCAGAACCGGGACACGGGGTTGCTCACCGCCTGCGCCAGCTCCGGGTTATCCCGCAAAGATTTCTGGTAGATGTATTCGGCGTTGGCGGCAATGGATTTCCGTTCCGCCTTGGCTGCGGCCCGGTAGGGTTTGAGCTTATGGCGGCGGATGCCGCTGCGGATGGCCTTGCCCGCCTGCCGTTCCGCAAGTTCCTCCCCCTTGTGGCCGCCCTCCACGCCCACGTTTTCATGCTCGACTTCGTGGATTTTGCCGTGGACGAACAGCCCGGCTTCCTGAACCGGGCGGCTCATGGGATTGGGCTTTAGCTGGGGCGCGGGCTTCTCCACCTTGTCAAAGCGCAGCTTGGTTCTGGCCCTGCCGGATGCCTCGTCATAGACGGTTTCCTTGGTGACGACGCGCTTTTTCGGCAGCGCGTCTTTGGCGGCGTCCAGCTTATCCGCCTGTTTTTCTGCCTTGCGGACGTACTTGGAAAGCCGGGGGTCGGCCCGTTCCTCGGCGGTAAATTGCAGCCGGGAAGATGGCCGGTGCAGGGCTTCGCCTGCCTCCGTCACCACGTCCCCGGCGTCCTTGGCCGCCTGTTTCGCCTTATGGCGGTCGCGGATGTCCCCGGCCCGTTCCAGTACCTTTTCCGCAGCGCCGCCCGGCTCGGCGGTATATTCCTGCTCGGCCTCCCGGCTGGACACGTTGACGCTCTCGCCGGTGGTCTGGTTATCCAGCGTCAGCCCGTCGCGGGTCATGCGCTGCGTCACCTTGTCACGGGGTTTTAAGGGCTTCATGGCGGTTCACCTCCTTTGGCGGCTCTGTGCCTCATACCGTGGCCCCCTCGCCTAACCGGGTCGTCATAATCCTGTAAAGCTGGGTGTTCTGCGGGATGGGGTTCTTAAAGGGCAGGATCACATTTTCGTAAATCAAAAGCCCCTCGCCGGGTTCCGAATTGTCCACATACCGTAGCTGCTGCGGGGAAATATTCAATCGCTCTGCAAGGATTTTCCGGTCGCCGGACGCCTGATTTAACAGGCAGATAAAGTCGCTGTTCTCCAAAATGTTTTCAATCTCCGGGGAAGAAAGCAGGTCTTTCACGTTCTGCGTGGCACCTGTCGGGACGCCGCCCCATTTTCTAAACCGCTTCCAAATCTCGCAGGAAAAGGCCGCCGTCTGTTCCTCCCGCAAAAGCAAGTGGAACTCGTCGCAGAAATACCACGTCGCCTTGCCTTGGCTGCGGTTCTGCGTCACACGGCCCCAAATCTGGTCTTGGACAATGAGCATCCCCAGCTTTTTGAGCTGCTTGCCTAATTCCTTAATGTCAAAGGCCACAATGCGGTTTTCGATGTTGACGTTGGTTCTGTGGTTAAACACGTTCAGGCTGCCGTTCACATACAAATCAAGGGCCTGCGCCACCCGGTCTGCCTCCGGGATATGCTGCGCCACAAGCGCCGCGTGGAGATCGGACAGGATCGGCATATTTTCCGGGCGGGGGTCTGCCAGATAGGGCCGGTAGATCACCTGCACCGCCCGGTCAATCACCGTCTTTTCGATGGCTTCCAGCCCGTTCTTGCCGCCCATGACAAGCTCACAGAACGACAGCACAAAGTCGGATTTTAAGGCCAGCGGGCTTTCATCCTCCGAATAATTCAGGTTGATGTCCAGCGGGTTCACATAGGATTTGCTGGTAGGCGACAGCTTTACCACCTGTCCGTGGAGCCGCTGCACAAGGGGGTAATACTCGGCCTCCGGGTCACAGATATACACGTCGTCCTGCGTACAGAGGAACACGCTCAAAATCTCGGATTTGCAGCTCATGGACTTGCCGCTGCCGGGCGTCCCCAGCTTCAAACCGTTGGGGCAGCGCGCCCGTTTTCTGTCCAGCATAATCATGTTGCCGGTCTTGGCGTTGATGCCGTAATACATGGCGTTGCCGCCCTGAAAAAGCTCCTGCGTCACGAACGGGACGAACACGGCCACGCTGGAAGTCGTCAAAGAACGCTCGATTTTGATGTGGCTGGCCCCCAGCGGCAGGCTGCTCATAAGGCCCTGTTCCTGCTGGTAGTCCAGCCGGACAAGGGAATTGTTGTACTTCTGCGCCACGCCGGAAGCCCAAAAGATTTCGTTCTCCAACTTCTGCCGGGTGTCGGCGGTGTTCAGCACCAGAAAGGTGATCTGGAACATCCGTTCATTGCGGCTTTGCAGGGTTTTCAAAAGCTCCTTGGCGTCCTGTCCGTAGGTGGCAAGGTCGCTGGGAAGTATGTCCATGTCATAGCCGCTGCGGACGGCCCGTTTCTGTTCCTGTATCTTCATGGCGTCAAGGTCGGTGATTTTCCGCTTGACGGTTTTAATGGCCTCCCCTTGGTCGATGGCCTGCACATGGAGATTGACGACAATGCCGTTTTCCGTGTTGAGGAAGTCGGCCAGCATTTCGTCCGACAGCTCCGGGGAGAGGATTTGCAGGAAGCTCACGGCCCCATACTTGCCGCCCAGCCCGAACATCCGGGCATTACCGAAGCGGAACGAGGACGGGGCAATGAAATCCTTGGTGGAAAGCCCCGACGGGGCCAGCCACTTCCAGTCAAAATGAAACGGTTCCCCGTCCGGGTGGAAGATGCTGTGCATGACTTCCAGCCGTTCTTTCGCGTCCAGCACCCATGCCACGGCCCCCATCGTGCGGAAGTATCCCAGCAGGTCGGTTTCAATCCGGCGAAGCCTTGCGCGGGCCATTTTCAGGCTGTCGGCCTCAATGGTGAAGGTCAGGAACTTGCGCTTTTGCAGGCCGTTGTTTCCTTTCACAAGTTGGTCTTGCAGGATGCCGGAATACTCCGCCCGGATGTCGTCGAAGTCGTCCCCCTGCGCCTTGATCTCAAAGCTCTTGGCGTACTGCTTGGGATCGATTTTGCGGTTGATAAAAGAAAACTGGACGTGGATGGAAGCGTCCAGATAGTTGTAAAGGTCGCACAGGTTTTCAAAGACAGCGGTTTTCGTGTCGGCCTGCGCGAGCTGATAGCTGATGTCCAGAAATTCAATGCACTTGGAAAACGTGTTGGCCGTCACCCGGCACACGCCGTCCTGATACATGGCCTCATAGGGGATGCTTTCCTGCGCCGAATGGGGCCTGCCGTCGCCCTTATATTTGCGGATGATGGCCTGAATTTCTTTCTTTTCGGCGCGGGTGAGCTTTACCGGCGTCTTTGGCTGCGGCTCTTGCTTTTGCTTTTTGGACAATGGCATTTACCTCCTTTTCCATTTGGTGCTGCCGCACAAGGGCAGAGTAAGCGTTGTTGGTCTGGTAGGGCCTCTCCTTTGGCTGGATGAAGCTGCACTGGATAATCTGCCAAACCACCACTTCAAGGGGCTGGCCGTGGCGTTCGTACAGGGCCAGCAGGAAGCCGGGGAGCATGGCGAATACCATAATCAGCGCGGCGGCGCTGGTAGGGACGCGCCCCCGGATCAACAAAAAAAGCGGGACGCCTACAAGAAGCGCACCGCCAAAACAGATCAGTTGCCGTTTCGTCAGTCCCAGTACCACCTTGGATTTCACACGGGTTAAATCCTTGGGGACAGTCACATAAGCCAAATATCATCACCTCATTTCCATACCGCCGCCCAGCAGCTTTTTCACCGGCTCATAGTCCGAAAAGCTGGGGATGGCGTAAAACAGTCGTTTGTTGTTCACCCACCGCTGCAAGTGCCGCGTAATGGGCGGGGCCGTGGGCCTTTCGTAAATCATCACATAGGGGTCAAAGCCCATCTGCCGCAGCGTTTCCACCCGGTACAAATCCTGTTCGTGGGTGCTGCCGTAGTTCGTTAAAAGGTACACCCGGCGCAGCCGTGGGTTCCTGATGGAAGTCCACTCCAAAAACTGCCGGAAATACCGGGTCAAGTCCTCGTCAGGGTTATCCCATGCAAAGTGAACGGCCTTTGTCCGTACCTGATTGAGCAGCGCCACGTTGTCGCGGGTTATCAGGCGGATGTCAAGCCCTTGGGAAAAGTCCACCAGCGCCCGGCTCCCTGCAAGCTGCAAAAGCAGGCTTTCATGGTCGGGGCAGGCCAGCAGGTTTGCGTCCATCAGCTTGATTTCCCGCTGGCCCCGCCAAAACTCAGACAGGTCGGCCACCTTCCGGCTTTTGCGGCCCTCCTTGCCGCCCACGATGCAAAACCCGCAGCCTCTTGGACAGCCACGGCTTAAAAATCCGTAGGCGGTTTCGGAATACTGCGGATAAAGGGAATAGTCGGGATAGCTGTGTTCGATTTCGTCCGGCAGGTCGGGGCCGGGGCCGTAGCCTGTGCCGCCTTTGATTACCTGTCCGGCGTTTCTGACCGTGATGCTGTCCTTGGAATAGGTGTCGGTGAACACCCGGCTTTTATACACCACGTCAAAGTAAAATAAAGGGTTCCAGAAGCATACCTGATGGCCCTGCGCCTTATGGTAGGCGGACAGCTTCATCAGGCAGAGGTTCGGGAAGTTGTGAGAGTCCACGTCAATCAGTCCGATGCGGATATGCGTCACCTCCCGTCAATGGGCGGTAAACACGGCTTTACTGATGCTTCCCGTCTTGAACAGGCAGAAGCACAAAAGCACTGTGTAGCCCATGCAGCCCCAGATCGCGCCGGAAATGTCCTCCGCCGTCCCGATTTCCTGTATCAGCACCGCATAGATGCCGACGACAACCATAATCAGGAACGCTTGGAAGCCCAGCGCCAAAAGGGATTTCAGATAGTTTTGGCCCATGCCGCGCCACTCCGCGTTTCCCAGCGTGGCAAGGGGGATCGGCCCCAGCGCGGTCACGGCGTATATTTCAATCATTCTCCCGTAGGTCACAAGGAAAATGCAGATGGATAGAATGTTCATCGTCAGCCCCACAACAAGGGTCTGAAACCATAAGCCCAGCAACGGCCCAATGTCCATTGCTTCAAGGCGGCTTTCCAGATCGGGGAGCAGCGTGTCAAAGTCAATGCTGGTTTCTCCGATGATTACCCCGGCGCTCTGGTTGACGACGGCTTGTGTGGCGTCGAAAACGCCCATGACGATATTCCATGTGTTCGTCACAATGAGGATGGCGAAAGCAGATTTGAACATCCAGCGAAAGAACATAGAGCTGTCAAAATCGTGCATATTGTTTTTCTCCACGATCATCTCGATCAGCTCATAGCACATGACAAGGGCAAGGATGGCTGCCGCTATGGGGACAATCACCGTTTCGGACAGGGATTGCAGCATACTAAAAATGCCGCCGTTCCATTCCTGCGGCGTCGTCCCCACGTCGGAAGCGATTTCTCCGACTTTGGTATTTACCGTGTTGAACAGGCCGGAGAGGTTGCCCATAATGCCGTCAATTAAAATGCCTTTCAGCCAATCCCCAATGAGATCACCTATCATGCGGGTACACCTCCTTTCCCGCGCCCTCCCGGTTCAAACGAGAGGGCGCGGCGGGGATTATTTCAGGTTTCATGCAGCGTCAGAAGTTACGGTTCGGACAGGGGTGGGGCCATCAGCCCAGCAGCCCGGACAGCAGGGGAACAAGGGTCAGGCCGATCAGGGCGACACCACCGCCCGCGACAAGCTGCTTGACGCCCTGCGATTTGGATGCCGGGTTATCCTGCCCGTAACCTTCCAGCAGGTTCACGCCGCCCCATACACAGAGGGCACCGCCGAGGCCGATCACGATAGTCTGTAAAGTGTCAACAGCAGAATTGAAAAATTCCATACATTTACCTCCATAAATTCAGATTGTGATGTGGTTTTGGGTACAAAAAAGCTGCCGGTCATATCCAGCAGCACGTCACAATCCGCAGACGGCCCGGAGTTATTGGCCGTCCAGCCATTCCCGCAGGGTAAGAACATAAAGCTCTCCCCACACGTCACACATTTGTCTGGACACCTCAATGTCCATCAGCCGGGCATCTCTGTCTGTCGGTTCTGCAAAATCATGGTCGATCAACCATTGCATAGCGACAACAAAAGTAATCAATCCCCGGAATAGGTCATATCTGGATTTGAAGTATTCCGCAAATGTCAGTTCGTCCGAGTGTTCCATAGGGTCAGGCTCCTTTCTATGCCAGCCGCCTTATTCGGCGGCCATATCTTCATCCGACAGGTCAATGTCGTACAGCTCAAAGGTTTCCGCCTCTGATACCACGCGCTTTTTCTTCCGGCGCATGGACGACAAATATCTGTCCACGTCAAAGGTGTTCTTCTTGTCGGCGTCGGAAAGGTATTTATACCGGGGGTGCTTGGTGATGTCGTATTTCTCACTGAAAAACGGCCTCACACCGCGCACCTGCAAAATACACTTGCCTCCGTCCATCGTTGCAATCTCGTCTTGGCTCATCAGCTCCTTTCCCAATTTTTGATAGTTCAGTCCGTGGGAAGTCTGCGCGCCCCGGTTCTCGCTCTGATTGTAGCTGTCGATGGTTTCTTTCCCCAGCACGTCAGCGATCTCCTTGGCGTTTTTGCCTCGCCCACTAAGGAAAAGCGTACAATCGCAGTTGTCGGAAATGATTTCCGCAGCGTCCTTGTAAATGGCCTTTAACTGCGACTGGCTTTGCAGAATGATGGATGCCGAAATTTCCCGGCTTCGGATGGTGGCAATGAGCTTGTCAAAGTTCGGTATCTGGCCGATGTTCGCGAACTCGTCCAAAATCATCCGTACATGGACGGGCAGCCGCCCGCCGTATTTATCATCGGCCCGGTCACAAAGCAGGTTGATAAGCTGGCTCTGTACCATTGCCAGAATGAAATTGAAAGTGGTGTCGGTGTCGCTCATTATGAGGAACAGCGCCGTTTTCTCGTCCCCGATGGTGTCAAGTTCCAGCTCGTCGTCCTCCATCAGCTCCCGTACCTCCCGGATGTCAAAGGGCGCTAAACGTGCGCCGCAGCTAATCAAAATCGAGGAACGGGTCTTGCCCGCACTTAACAGGAATTTCTTGTACTGGCGCACAGCAAAGTGATCCGGGTCTTTTGCTTCCAGACGTTCAAACATCTGGTCTACCGGGGATTGAAATTCCGGGTCGTCCTCGCGGGCTTCACTGGCGTTTATCATTTCAAGCAGCGTCGTGAAGTTCATTTCCTCGTCCGGCGCTTCGTACCAGATATACCCGATCAGGGCCGAATACAAAAGCCGTTCCGACTTTACCCAAAAATCCTCGGCGGATTTTTCGCCCTCGCCCTTGGTGTTGCAGATCAGGGTGTTTACCAGCTTCAAAATGTCTTTCTCCGAATGGATGTAGCGGAACGGGTTATACCGCATGGATTTTGAAAAATTGATGGTATTCAAAACCTTAATGCGGTAGCCGCTGCGCTGCAAAAGCTGGCCCACCTCACCGATCAGGCTGCCCTTGGGGTCGGTTATCACAAATGAGGTCGGGTAGTCCTTGGACACGCATTGCATAAGGTTGGGCTTCACAAAAAATCTCGTCTTGCCGGAGCCGGAACCGCCGATTACCAGAACATTTTTATTCCTTGCGGTTTTGGGGTCTTTGGGCCTGTTGTTCATGGTGAGCCGTTCCGTCTGCGTCAGCAGAATGTTGTTGTCAAAGTTGGGGTCGATGTACGGGGCAATATCTTTGGCCGTCCCCCAACGGGCGCTGCCGTATTCCTCACCCTTGCGGTATTTCTTGGCGTTCTTGCTCTTGCAGTACACCATGAGCCGCAGGGCGGCGGCACCGGCGACGCCGATCAGCAGGTCAAAAGGGTGGAAGCTGGGGGCGGCGTTTGCAAAGGCCGCCGAACAGCCGTCCATGAAGTGCAGCAGCTTTTCCGACAAGTCCACGCCTGCCGCCAGCCGGTATGCCTGCCCCAGCTTCCCGAACAGGTAAACGAAAATCAGGTACGGGAGATTGGACAGGATCAGTTTTTTTACTTCTGGTTTCACAGTGACAGCCCCCTTTCCTTGACTTTCTCCTTGGCCCGCTGCTGCGTCTTGGCCGCAGCCTTTTGTTTCAGGGCAGATAGGGTCTTTCGGATTGAGGGCCGTTCCTCCCGGCTTAACTTCTTGGCCGTGAACTCCTTGAACGCCTGTTCCAGATTGTCGGCCTGCTTGGTCTTGAAAATCACGATATAGCGCGGCGGGTGGGTGGAACTGTCTTTCCGCAGCGTGTAGTCAATATCGTATTTCTTGGCGCAGGGCTTGAACAAGCCAATATTCGCGTCGGTGATTTCGATGTTGGAGAGGGCCGAACCGTCCTTTTTGAGCTGCCGCAGGCTTTGGTGGCCGTGGTGGGGCTTGGCTTTGCCCTTTTGCCGGGCGGCCAGAAATTTCTTCATGGCCGCTTGCAGCACTTGGCCGGTCAGCTTCCCGGTTTTCACCGCTAACGCTATGGTTTTCTGGTCTACTTCTTCCTGCAACTGCTATCCCTCCTTTGGAAGTCCAGCAGGCAGGCGGCGGGATGGCTTAAATCCGCACCCGCAGGCCGGAAAGGTCGTCGGCGCGGATGCCTACCAGATACCAGTCCTCGGCCATTTCAATGCGGGTGGGCTTCCACCTGCCGCCCACCATCACGTCAAAGGTTTCTCCACAGTGCAGTCCGCCGTAGTAGTCCGCAAGGTCAAAACGGATGTCGTAGCGGTCTGCCTGCTCGTCAAAAATCAATGCACCCTGTTTCATAGGGCCGTCCTCCTTTCAGATTTTCCCGGTCGCCATATCATGCGACACAAGGGAAGAATAGTAGTTCCCAATCGTGGACGGGGCGTTGAACAGCGCCGCCCGTAGGTACTGCTTGATGTTGCGGATTTCCGTGGTATTCCTGTTCAGGCAATCCAGCACAAAGCGGATATGTTCGCTGTCCAGCTTCATTATCTTGGATTTCACCAGCTCCGCCGGATAGTCGTCACCGGCAATGCGGATGGTCTTGCGCCGGGTGCAGACGATTTCCAGCATCAGGTCTACAATCTCGTCCAGACGGTCGCCGTCATAGGGCAGATCGGTTTTCAGGATGTCATAACTGATGTTGTCCTTGATGATTTCCTCATACACCCGGTATGCCTCGTTCGCTTCCTTTCGCTTCCGTTCCGGCGGCTGTGCCGCCCTGCCCTCCGCAGGAGAGGGGTTTGGGGAAAGGATAGGAATGGAATGGGTACTTGATGGATCAGTAATTGATTTTTCTTTACTTGATATATCTTTATTTATTTGCATTGGATTTTCCGATACCGGGTTTTCCGACGTTGGATTATCCGATGTTGGATTTTCCAACACCGGGTTTTCCAATCCCGGCTGTTCTTCCTCCGCTGCCTCTGGCCGGGGCTGCGGCTGTTCGTAAATGGTATAAACCATGTCGGCCATCTTGCCCTTGCCGTCCCGGTTCTGTTGGCGGGTGATGTACCCGGCCTTTTCCAGCTCCCACACCGCCGTCCGTATGGCGTCGATGCTTTCCCGGTTGATAAGGGACAAGCCTTTCAGCGTGTAGTCCCAATCTTCCGGCAGGGACAGCATTTGCGAAAGCAGGCCCTTGGCTTTCAGGGACAGGTCTTTGTTCCGCAGGTGGTGGTTGCTCATTACCGTGTAGCCCCGGTTCTTCTCCACACGAAAAACTGCCATCTCGTCGTCAACTCCTTTCACTTGGAATTTCACCGCGTCAAGGGCGGTGAGCTTGCCCGGCTGGTAGGGGCACTCTGCGTAAACGCAAAACTGATATTTCCAGTCGGGGCGGTAAAAGCGGCAGTCGCCGCAATCCTCCGGCGCTCCGGCGTCGCCGCTGTCAAAGTGATCTGCTCCCGGCCTCTGCTGCATGAGCTGTTCAAAGGCCCGGTCGCCGCCGGATGTAAAATACATGGCGTCGCCTCCTTTCTGGTTTTGTGCATAAAAAATGGCGTACCGTGGAAACGATACGCCGGACACCAGAAAACGCCCCGTGATCGGCTGGGAAGCCGTCAAAAGGCGTTTTCAGTGTGGTTATAGGGATATTCTGTTTTTTGATGATGGTTAAAAAGTTCAGTGTTTATGCGGCTTTCAGGGATTTGTGTATATAAACATGAGGCCACCGCCTACATTGATCCGGAGAATGAAGCGGTGGTCCAGCGGGCAGTGGCAAAACTGGTGGAGGGTAAGACGGTCATCGTCATTGCCCACCGCCTGTCCACCATCACCGGCGCAGATCAGATCGTGGTGGTGAAGGATGGAAGCATCGAGGCACAGGGCAGACATGAAGAACTGTTGCGCCATTGCCCGTTGTACGCCGATCTGTGGCAGGCTCACATGGGTGTAAAGGAGGGAGAAACGGTATGATCGAGACATTCAGAGGTATCTGGCGGTTTGCCGGTGAGGAACAGCGCAACATCCGGCGCTCGGTGATCGCTTGCTTTTTCAACGCGGTGTTCCATATGTTTGAGATCGCCGCCATTTACTACACCATCCTGGCTCTGCTGGATGGAAAAACCGGCCATGCCACGGCGTGGCAGGCGCTGGGGCTGTTGGCAGTCAGTATTCTGGGCAGCGCCGTGACCAAGTATTTCTCCCAACTCCAGCAGACCCACGCCGGGTACTTCATGGCGGCCAATAAGCGCGTGGCCATCGGGCAGCGGATGAAATCCGTCCCCATGGGCTACTTCAACGACAACAGCCTGGGAGAGCTCACCGGGGTCTGCACCACTGTACTGGACAATGTGGAGACTGTGGCCCCCATGGTGTTGGTGACCATGCTGGGCGGGATGCTCAACGCTCTGGTCTTTACGGTGATGATCCTGATTTTTGACTGGCGGATCGGTCTCATTGTGGTGGCGGCCACAGCAGTTTATTTGTTCATCACCTCCGCCATGGAGCAAAAATCCGCCGCCCTCGCCCCGCACCGTCAGAAGTCCGAGGCCAAGTTGGTGGAGGCGGTGCTGGAATATGTGCAGGGCATGAGCGTGGTGAAGTCCTTCAACCTCACCGGACGGGGCGACCGTACCCTGCAGGAAGCCCTGGAATACAATTGCCGCAGCAACCTGAACATCGAAAAGATGTTCACCCCTTATATTATGGCGCAGGGGATCGCGCTCCAGCTGGGAAGCGTGGCCATGATGCTCTCAGCGGTATGGTTCTATCTCTCCGGGACCATGATCCTGGCCAACGCCCTGATGGTGGTCATCATGTCCTTCCTGGTCTTTGCTCAGATCTCCTCGGCGGGCAGCGGCATGTCCCTGCTGCGTATCGTCAGCAGCTGCATGGCCCATGCCGATGAGACGGACGCCATGCCCCAGCTGGCAGAGACCGGTCGGGCCGGCACGCCCAGGGAGCACAGCATTACCTTCGACCATGTTTCGTTCTCTTATGACCAGCGGCCCATCCTGCGGGATGTATCCTTCACCATCCCGGACAGAACCACCACCGCCATCGTGGGCCCCAGCGGCTCCGGGAAAACCACACTTTGTAATCTCATCGCCCGGTTCTGGGATGTGGAGAGTGGCACCGTCCTTGTGGGCGGTCAGAATGTGAAGGACTATACTCTGGAGGACCTGATGGATCAGATCTCCATGGTATTTCAGAAGGTCTATCTCTTTGCCGACACGGTGGAAAACAACATCAAGTTTGGATGCCCCAATGCCACCCACGAGGAAGTGGTGGCTGCGGCGAAGAAGGCCTGCTGCCACGACTTCATTCTCACCCTGCCCCAAGGCTATGATACCGTCATCGGCGAGGGTGGTTCCAGCCTTTCCGGCGGCGAGAAGCAGCGCATCTCCATCGCACGGGCTATCCTGAAGGATGCTCCCATCGTGATTCTGGATGAAGCCACCGCCAATGTAGACCCGGAGAATGAGGACCGGTTGCAAAAGGCCATTGAGGCCCTGACTCGGAACAAGACCATTCTGATGATCGCTCACCGGCTGAAGACGGTCCGCAATGCGGATCAGATCCTGGTGCTGGACGGCGGACAGATCGTTCAGCGGGGCACCCACAGCCAGCTCATGGC
>ENA-OPDJ01001076-OPDJ01001076.1-human-gut-metagenome-genome-assembly--contig:-NODE-1076-length-16409-cov-6.022074_pt1 | contig 16409 bp, 14 predicted proteins | sample MGYA00241621_ERZ501505 | MGnify/ENA primary metagenome ERZ501505 (study PRJEB25962, sample SAMEA2042624) | human gut metagenome | biome: human gut; feature: human-associated habitat; material: faeces... | reverse complement strand
GCTTCGCTCGAGAAAAGGAAAAGGCAGCGTTTTAACGAATTTTGTCACAGCCCCTTTTTATTATTCATTGACAGCTTCTTTTTCTGCATTTTCCCGAAGGATTTCCAGGAGGTCCCTCGCGGCGGGAGAGAAGATCTGGCGCTTTTTCCAGACGATGTACATGCGGTTGGAAAGGACGGGTGAAAGGGGACGGACGGCAAGGCCGTTTCTTGATTCGGCAAGTCCCGCGAAGGTGAGAAGGATGGCCATGTGATTTTTGACGAAGCGGGTGCCGTTGTAGAAAAGGTTCAGGTATCCGAAGATGGTCAGCTCATCGCGGCGGCTTCCGCACCAGCGCGGCAGGTCGGCGAGGAAGGACTGCTTGGACATAATAATGGGTTCATTTTTTATATAGTCAAAGGTAAGGCTCTTCTTGGCGGCTAGCGGCGAGTCCTCGGGAATGACGGCGCACCATGTATCGACGCCGGGAATCCGGATGGAGTCGTAGCGGTCAAGGTCCGGCGGTTCGACGATGATGGCAAAGTCGATGAGGCCCTGTTCCAGAATGCTTGTGACGATGGCTGTGTCTCCGCTTGTGATATGGCAGCGGAGGAAGGGGCGTTTCTTCTTGATTTTTTTGACGGCAAGGGCCAGGTGGTCGATCAGGACTGATTCAGCGCAGCCGATGCGGACGTCTCCTCCCAGGCTGTCAGAGAGCGCGCGGAATTCAGACAGCGTCTTATCCGTGAGGCCTATGATGTCAGCGGCTCTTCTTTCAAGGAGCTCGCCTTCTTCCGTCATGACAAGATTCCGTCCTTCCTTGCGGAAAAGTTTTCTTCCCAGCACTTCTTCCAGGGATTTCATCTGGACAGAGAGCGTTGGCTGTGAAATATGAAGCGATGAGGCCGCTTTTGTCATGCTGCCGAGCCGCGCGATTTCCAGAAAATTCCTGAGCAGTTCAATATCCATAGTCGTTCACTCCTTTCCTTCATTATAACTTAATCTATTAAGAAATCTAATAGATAACGATTATATATTAATATTAGTAATTTATTTAGATTGAAATTATACTATACATAGATTGAGTGATGCAGAAAGGAAGGATGGAAATGAAGAAGAAATGGGCGGCCATTGCCGCATTGAGCCTGCTCCTGGCTTTTGGCGGAACGACTGCGTTTGCTGCGGATATTCTGGCAGGTCAGGCAAGTACGATTACTGTACAGACATCGAAAGGAGATCAGCCATTGAAACTGACAAATGAATGGGACAAGGTATTCCCGAAGAGTGATTTAGTCGATCACCAGAAGGTGACATTCCATAACCGCTACGGCATTACACTTGCCGCAGATATGTATACACCGAAGAATGCAAAAGGAAAGCTTCCTGCCATCGCTGTTGCAGGACCGTTCGGTGCTGTGAAGGAACAGTCTTCCGGACTTTATGCACAGAAGCTGGCAGAAATGGGCTATCTGACGATTGCCTTCGATCCGTCCTTTACCGGTGAAAGCGGCGGCACGCCAAGAGACGTGGCATCCCCGGATATCAATACGGAAGATTTCTCTGCTGCCGTAGATTTCCTCTCCACAAGAGACAATGTCGATCCGAACCGCATCGGCATCCTCGGCATCTGCGGATGGGGCGGTATGGCTCTCAATGCAGCTGCCATGGATACAAGAATCAAGGCGACAGTCACTTCCACCATGTATGATATGTCCCGCGTCACGGCCAACGGATACTTTGACAAGATGACGCCGGATGACAGATATGAAATGAGGAAGGCTCTGAACGAACAGAGAACAGAAGACTACAAGAATGATACGTATGCCAAGGCCGGCGGTGTCGTCAATCCGCTTCCGGATGATGCGCCGTTCTTCGTGAAGGATTACCACGCTTACTACAAGACAAAGCGCGGCTATCATCCGCGTTCCGTCAATTCGAATGCAGGATGGAACAAGACATCAGCGCTCTCCTTTATGAACATGCCGCTTCTCTCCTACGCAGGGGAAATCAGAAGCGCTGTCCTCATCGTCCATGGCGACAAGGCGCATTCTTACTACTTCAGCCAGGATGCATTTAAGAAGCTGAAGGGGGACAATAAGAAATTCCTCTCCATTCCGGGCGCCGTTCACACGGACCTCTACGACCAGATGGATATCATCCCGTTCAAGGCCATTGATGAATTCTTCCAGGAATACCTGAAATAAGGTAAGGATAAAAGAAATAAAGAAATAAGGTAAAAAGAAGCTGTGATGAAATGTGTGATCATTCCATCACAGCTTCTTTTTATGAATTATTTAATCCGCCAGAAGTTTTTCCTTGAGGGAAAGGTAGGCGTCGGTGTAGTAGGGACGGAGCTGGGATTCCCTGAGGTCATAGCCGTACGGACGGCGGCTAACGGCAAGGAGCGGCGGCGTCTGGATGCGCTTGGCGACGGCGAATCCGGAGAAGAGGTTCCACCATTTCTCAAGGTCTTCAATGAAATCTTTGGCGGTCGGGAAAATGTTGGAGACGATGATGGAGCAGCCGATGAGATCTTCGAGATTTCCTTTGGCGTAAGCTTTGAGAATGTCTTCGGGGGTCTGCCTCTGCCATGGTTCGATGAAGCTTCTGAAGAGGTAGTCGTGGTATTCGTAAATCAAAGGATCGCCTTTTCCTTGTGTGACGTCCTGATTCTCGGAGAGTTCGGCGCTTGGCATGACGGTGAAGATGCCTTCGGGGATGACGGCTCTTCCATACCATGCATTGAGTTTTCTTCCCAGATCGTAAATCTGGTACTTCCAGAGGTCGGCCGTTGCGGCAAAGGCGCCGGCAAGGTCGCCGTAGAGGGTGCCGTAGCCGACGGTCGTTTCCGTCTTGTTGGCGTTGCAGGTGAAGATGCCGCCAAAGGCAGCGGAGAGTGCGGCAAGGATACGGCTGCTGCGGTCGCGTGCCTGCATATTTTCCTTCATGAAGCCGGTCAGGTGGACGGTGTCGTCAGGAAGGGGAAGGCCTTCGAGCGCATCGGCCGTCTCGTCGATGAAGTCTCCGATCGGTACCGTCAGGAGCTGGCAGCCAAGGTTCTTGGCAAGCTCGGCAGCAAGGCCTTTTGTGAGCTCGGAGTTGTAGCGCGTGGGCGTATTGACGAGAAGGATATTTTCGGCCGGAAGGATCGAGCGGTAAAGCGCTGCATTGACAGCAGAATCGATTCCGCCAGATACGCCGATGACGACCTTGCTTGCGCCGATCGCTTTCAGGAATTCGGATGTGCCGTAGCGGAAGGCAGGAAGGAGAAGATTTTCATCTGTCGGTTCCATTTCCGTTTCGGGTGCGAGCGTCAGGTTTTCCTGATTGAAGTAGAAGGTCGAGCGCTCGTCAGTGAAGGGATTGGCTTCCGCAATAAGCTGCCCGTCCTTGTCGTAAGCGGCTGTCATGCCGTCGTAGGTGTAGCAGTCTTTTCCGTTGTTCTCAAGGCCGCGCCTGTTCACATAGAGCATCGGGATGGAAAGGCGGGAGAGGGATTCAGAGAACATCCTGTGGCGCTTGCCGTCTTTTCCCATCGTGAAAGGGGAGGCGGAAAGGTTCAGGAACAGAGAAATGCCTTTTTCTGCGAGGATGGACATCGGGGAAATGCGGTAGTTTTCATCCCAGCTGTCTTCGCAGAGGACGATGCCGCAGCGGAGCTCTTCTTTTCCTGCAGGAAGGACGAAGGGGGCAAGGATATCTTCCGGACGTTTCCCTTCTTCGAGCGCCAGGGATTCCAGGGAGGTGAAGTAGCGGCGGTCGTCAAAGCAGCGGTAGTCAGGAAGGAGCGTCTTCACAGTGAAGGGAAGAGGGCTTCCTTCAGGATAAATGAAATGGCCGTTTGATGCGGCAAATGCGGCATTGTACTTTCTGGGACGGCCGTCGTCATTGATGAGGTCCCAGTCGACAGCAAGGCTTCCCCAGACGATCGTGAGGCCCTTGGAAAGGGCGGCGACTTTTTCGTTGGCGCGTTCGCATTCTTTCAGAAAAGCATTCTGATCCCAGAGGTCACCGATGAGGTAGCCCGTGAGGCACATTTCCGGAAGGACGAGGATATGGGCGCCCTCGGCCCTGGCAAGTGCAGCCTCTTTTTCGATCTGTTTCAGGTTTTTGCGGATGTGGCTCGGGACGGCGGCCAGCTGCGCGGTGCGTATTTTGATCATGTTGGCTTCCTTTGCATAAAAAGCCGGATGGGTATCCGGCGTAATCTTCTACTCCATTTTACAAAAGGCTTACCTCGATGTAAATGCATAATGGACAGGTTTGTTATATAATTAAATTGATTCATTATTTTTATTTACGGAGAATGCATGGAAAGATACAATACGTATTCAGATCATTTGAAAAAGAAGTATGGAGAGAAGGTCTACAAGATCCCGATCTCGCTGCCTGTCACCTGTCCGAACAGGGACGGCAGCCTGTCAAGCGAGCCGTGCATATTCTGCGGCTCCATCGGTGCGGATTATGAGACGAAGGCTGTCGGTCTTCCGATTACGCGCCAGCTCGACAGGAGCATTGCCCATGTGGGGCCCAAGTACAAGGCGAAGAAGTTCATCGCCTATTTCCTGAATTACACGAATACGTATGCGCCGCCGGAAGATTTCCGCTCCTGGGTGGAAGAGGCGATGGCGCATCCTGACGTGGTAGGGGTCGACGTATCGACAAGGCCGGACTGCGTCAATGAAAGATACCTTGAAATTTTGAAGGAATCATCAGAGAAGTATGGCAAGGACGTGACGGTGGAGCTGGGGCTCCAGAGCTCGAATGCGCACACGCTCCTCAAGCTTGGCCGCTGCCACACGGCGGCTGAGTATGTCGATGCAGCGCTCCGCATCGGGCGCTACGGCTTCGATCAGTGCACGCATGTCATTGCCGATCTTCCCTGGGACGACCGGGTGGATGTCATCGAGACGGCGAAGCTCATTTCCGTCCTTCCTGTGACGGAGGTGAAGATCCACTCCCTTTACATCGTGAAGGGGACGGAGCTCGCGAGGATGTATGAGAGAGGAGAGGTCACGCTTTCCTCGATGGAAGAGTACATGGAAAGGGTCGCCCTTTTCCTGGCATATCTTCGGAAAGACATCGTTATCCAGCGGATCGTCGGAAGGGCGTCTGGCGGCAATACGCTTACGGTCAACGGCGGCTCTCCCTGGTGGGAGGTCAAGAGCCGGATCGACGAGCTTTTGGAAGAAAGAAATATCACGCAGGGCTGTCTTTGCGATTATATAGACGGCAAAGCTGTCCGGCACTTTTTATAATTTGGCATCATGGCTTATAGCCAGGGAGGTTGAATGGCCATTACGAAGGAAAGAACAGAAGAGATCGTTATTGGAGATCTGCAGGAAGCACAGCACCTTTTTGAAAGAGACAGCTCGTACCTCAAGATCATCGGGGAGCATTACGGCGCAGACATTTCCGGCCGCGGCAACATGATCCGCATCAAGGGCGAAGAGGAGGCTGTGGAGAACAGTCTTCACGTCATCGCGCGCATCCGCCACATGATTGCAAGCCGCATCCGCCTTTCGGAGCGTCAGGTACGCCTTGTGATGTCGCTCATCGATCAGGGGAAGGAAAATCTCCTGCAGGAAATGGAAGACGATATCATCAATTTCACGAAGAACGGCGCGCCGATCCGCCCAAGAACGCTGGGGCAGAAGCTCTATGTGGACACGATCCGCAGGAACTCCATCACGTTCGGCATCGGGCCTGCAGGTACGGGCAAGACGTACCTCGCCGTGGCACTGGCTGCTTTTGCTCTTCGGAATCATGACGTGCAGAGGATCATCCTCGTGCGTCCGGCAGTCGAAGCAGGGGAGAAACTTGGTTTCCTTCCGGGCGATATGCAGGAAAAGGTCAATCCCTACCTGCGTCCGCTCTTTGACGGCCTGATGGATATGTTCGGACCGGAGGAATTCACCCGCCTGCAGCAGAAGGGACAGATCGAAGTGGCGCCGCTTGCCTACATGCGCGGACGTACGCTGGAGAAGTCCTTCGTCATTCTCGATGAAGCGCAGAATACGACGGTCGAGCAGATCAAGATGTTCCTGACGCGCCTCGGCTTCCGCTCAAAGATGATCGTGAATGGCGACGTGACGCAGATCGACCTGCCGCCGAATGTCAGAAGCGGTCTCATCGATGCAGAGCGCGTGCTGAAGGACGTCAAGGATATAGGCCATGTCCATTTCAGCGAAGATGATGTCGTGCGCCATGATCTGGTCGCAGCGATCATCCATGCCTATGAAGAGGATGCCAGACACAGGAACAAGAACGGATCCCGTAAAGGGGAACGGAAAGAAAACAAGGAAGGCTGAACGGAGGAACCGGAGATGGAAATCACCATTAATTACAGCGATATGAAATTTTACAGCGAAGATCTGGAGAAACTGATCCGCATGGTACTGACGGAAGGCGCCAAACAGCAGAAGGTGGCAGAGGATGCTGAAATCAGCGTGCTCATCTGCGATGCAGACACGATCCATGAGCTGAACCGCGATTACAGGGATGTAGATGCGCCGACGGACGTCCTTTCCTTCGCACTGAATGAAGGCGAAGACGATGTGCCGGAAGAAGAAACGGAACTGGGCGACATCGTCATCAATCTTGACCGCGCCGTCAGCCAGGCTGAGGAATACGGCCACAGCCGCGACAGGGAAGTGGCATACCTTTCCGTGCACGGCTTCCTCCATATCTTAGGCTACGATCATTATGATCCCGAGGAAAAGAAGGCTATGAGAAAGGCAGAGGAAGATATCCTTTCTGCCTGCGGACTTTCCCGCATCATGACAGAAGGAAAGCTGGAAGCAGAACATGCCGAAGGAAGAGATTAACGAAAAGACGGCCGAAAGGCTTCTCCTTGCCGCTAGGGAAGCAAGGAAGAACAGCTACTCGCCTTACTCCCTCTATCCGGTGGGAGCTGCCGTCCTGGCAGAAAGCGGCAAAGTCTATGCAGGATGCAATATGGAAAACGTATCGTATCCGGCCTCCCTCTGCGCTGAAAGAAATGCGATCGGAAGCGCAGTGGCAGCAGGCGAAAGGAAATTCCTTGCCATTGCCGTCATCGGAAGCCATGACAGTTATACGATGCCCTGCGGCGTCTGCCGCCAGGTCATTGCGGAATTCAAGATACCGCTCATCATAGCCGGCCGGTCGGAAAAGGATTACCGGACATTTACGCTTGAGGGAATCCTTCCCTATGCGTTTGAAGAAGATTCATTGAAGAAAGAACAGGAGAACCCATGACAGAAAATACAGGTTTCCGTTCGGGATTTGCAGCCCTCGTAGGCCGCCCGAACGTAGGAAAGTCCACGCTTTTGAACGCGCTTCTCGGCGAGAAGGTGTCCATTGTTTCCTCCCACGCCCAGACGACAAGAAATAAGATCACAGGCGTCTGGAACGGAGACAATGCGCAGGTCGTATTCCTGGATACCCCGGGCATGCACAAGCCGCAGAGCAAATTAGGAGAAGCCATCCGCCAGAGCACAATCGATGCCTTAGAAGAAGTCGATCTCATCGTCTTCCTCTGCGCCATCGACGATCCGGTCGGAGCCGGCGACAGATACATCCTCTCCCTTCTGGAGAACAGGAAGGTGCCGGTCATCCTCGTCCTTTCCAAGATTGACCTCATCCCGAAGGAACAGCTTCTCCTGAAGATTGCGCAGTACAGCCGTCTCTACGATTTCGCTGACATTGTCCCGATTTCCGCAAAGACAGGCGACAACCTTGACGAACTGATGAATACGATCAAAAAGTACCTGCCGGAAGGGCCGAAGTACTTCCCTGACGACATGGTCACTGACCAGCCGGAAAGAAATATCGCGCAGGAAGTCGTCCGCGAAAAGCTCCTCATCCGCACCAGGGATGAAGTGCCGCATGCGATCGGCGTTTATTCTGAAGAATTCCGCGAAGAGGAAGACGGACGCATTTACATCCGCTGCACGATCTACGTGGAACGCCCGACGCAGAAGGGTATCATCATCGGAAAGAACGGAAGCCTCCTGAAGGCGGCCAAGAAGGATGCGACAAGGGAACTGAAGAAGATCCTGGGCGCTCCGGTCGATCTCGACCTCTGGGTCAAGGTCAGCAAGGACTGGAAGAACAAGGATTACATCCTTCGCGAACTCGGCTACAAGGAACATAAGTAATAGTAATATATAAAGTAGGAAACCTTTTGTCATCAAGGGGGAATGACTTATTAGTACCAATGTGCAGTGGATAGGCATATTCCTGCTTATTGCACTGGCAGCGTCGTTTTTCAATTACAAAAGCACGCTGGTTAATTTTTCCTTTGCGCGCATGCGCAAGAAGTACATCGAGGACAATGATGAGCAGGATCCCGCGCTCATTGAGAAGGTAGCGCCGTACTACCAGCATACTTCGCAGGTGCTGGGCGGCACGCAGCTGTCCTTTGTCGTGTGCGGGGCTGTTTTCGGCGTGTCCATTTTCGGCATCGACGCAGCCATCTATGAAGAATTCATTGCGGTCCTTGGCGAAGATATGGCCTGGGCGGGGGTTCTGACGGCCATCATCTTCTCAGCGCTCGCATTGGCCGCCTACTGGATCGGGACAATCCTGATCCCGGGCTCGCATGCGCTTGTCGAACCGCTTCCGATTCTGGCGGGGCAGACATGGGTGATCAGCATGAACCGCCACCTCTTCCGTCCGATCGTCATGCCGGGGCTTTACCTGATCAAGAAGTTCTTCAAGTGGAGAAACATACCGCTTCGGAACGAAGTCAATTTCACGTATACAGAAGATGAAATCCGCTGCATCGTCGAGGAAAGCCACAGGAGCGGCAGGCTGAATGCCCTGGAGAACACGCTCATCAAGAATTCCTTCGATTTCTTCAATCTCATGGTCCGCGATGTCATGGTGCCTAGAAGCGATATGGTCGTCCTCAATTATGAAGATGAAATCGACGAAATGCGCCGCACGATTTCCAAGGCACACCATACCTGCTATCCGGTCTGCATGGACGACAAGGACCACATCCTGGGATTCATCCATGTGAAGGATTTCCTGGAAAGCCTTCTTCATGGCGAATTCAATGTGAAGCGGATCATGAGGGATATCCTGACGGTTCCGGAAACGATGCCGGCGCCGACGCTTCTCCAGCTCATGAAGAATACAAGGACGTACCTGGCGGTCGTCGTCGATGAGTACGGCAGCACGTCGGGCCTTGCGACGCTTGAAGATCTGATCGAAGAGCTCGTGGGAGAAATCCCGCAGGGCGCTGACCAGGCTCCCTATGAGATCATCAGGAAGGGAGAAGGCGTCTACGAATTTGACGGCACGGTCATTCTGGAAGATGTCTCCGACAGGCTGGAAATCGATCTGGCAGAAGAAGACAAGAATGCAACGATCGGCGGCTTCGTATTCTCAAGGCTCGAACGCATCCCGAAAGTCGGGGACTCGATCGAGTTTGGCGGCTGGCGCTTCACGGTGCTGCGCGTGGCAGGTTTCCGCATCGTACGCCTGAAGGCAGAGAAGATTGCGCCGCCTGAAGGGGAAGCAGAAGAAGCTCCGGAGGAAAAACATGAGGCCTGAGATCCGCTCGATGGAAGGCATCGTCCTCCGCGCGGGAAAGGGACGCGAAGGGGGAAGGCTCGTTTCCGTCTTTACAAGGGAAATGGGATTTCTCCGCTTAGGCGTTTCGAGGCAGGCGCTTTCCCGCTACGGCACGGGGCTCATGCTTCCTTTTGCTCATATCCGGTTCACCGGCGCTTTCTATCCGGATTACAGCATTATGACGCAGTACGAAGGAGGCCTTCTCTTCGACATGATGGCGATTCCCTATGAAGAGATGAGCGAATGGTACTATGTCATCGAGCTTGCCTTGCTTCTTTTTCCGGAAGAAGAGGCGGATGAAGAGGCTTTTGATACGCTCCTTTCCGGAGGACGCGCGGCAAAAACAAGGAACAGAAGGGTGACGGCTTTCGTGACAGCAGTCAAGCTTCTTGCCATTGCAGGCTTTGATCCTGCGCAGGACGAACCGGCTGGCGAGCACCATCTTTCTTCCGGCGCGCTTTCGCTTCTTTCTTCTTTCTGCGATTACAGATGGGAAAAGCCTTTTGAAGGGACAATTCCTGCCTCCCTTTTCAATGAAGCGGCCGAATACCTTGATCGTTTCATCACGGAATACTGCGGAATGACTCTTCATACCGCAGGTGCTTTTACGGATAAAAATACGAAATTCTGACAACTTTATCTGAGTCTGATGAGGGCTGTTTCCTTGGGAGACGGCCTTTTTTGATCGATAAAGGCTTGCTTTGCCTGAAAATGCATAGATAACTATTCAATTATGACCGTTTTTGCATATACGCATTTATAACTTGCAATATAACAAGGGTGCATATATACTAGTAGAAATAAATGGGAGAAATGGGAACTTTTTTTAATTAACAGAGGAGGAATCATATTGTTTAGCAGACTCCAGAGCACTCTTTCAAGAGTCGCACTCATCAAGCAGATTGCAGTCGGTCTTGTCATCGGCATCCTGATTGCAGTCTTCGCGCCGGGAGCTATTCCGGCCGTATCCATCCTCGGCGACCTGTTCGTCAAGGCATTAAAGGGCGTCGCTCCTGTTCTCGTTTTCCTCCTTGTCATGAACGCCATGGCACAGCGTAAGGAAAATGCAGAAGGAAGCATGAAGCCAGTCGTTATGTTGTACATCATTGGTACATTCTGTGCGTCTCTCGTAGGCGTTACAATGTCCTTCCTCTTCCCGACCACGCTGACTCTCCAGGTCGCTCCGGACACGCAGCTGGCTCCGCCAAGCGGCATCATCCAGGTCCTTCACAACCTGATCCTGTCCGTTGTCGATAACCCGGTCGCAGCGCTCATGAATGCAAACTACATCGGCATTCTTGCATGGGCTATCATTTTCGGCATTGCGCTGAAGAGCATGGGAAGCGGCACGACAAAGACCTGCCTCAATGATATTGCAGCAGCTATTACGAAAGTGGTTACCTGGGTCATCCACTTCGCACCGCTCGGCATCATGGGCCTTGTCGCTGAATCCGTCGGCACCGCAGGTCTTGGAGCACTCATCGGTTATGTACAGCTTCTGGGCGTACTCATCGGCTCCTACTTCATCGTAGCACTTGTCATGAACCCGGCTATCGTTTTTGCCCGTCTTCATGTGAATCCGTATCCGCTCGTTCTTACGACCCTTCGTGAAAGCGGCGTGTACGCATTCTTCACGAGATCTTCCGCAGCGAACATTCCTGTCAATCTGACACTTTGCCGCCGTCTTGGTCTCAATCCTGACCTGTTCACCATTTCCATCCCGCTTGGCGCTACCATCAACATGGCAGGCGCATCCATTACCATTTCCGTCCTGGCTCTGGCAGCTGCCAATACGCTGGGCATTAACGTGGATCTGCCGACAGCACTTCTTCTGTGCCTTGTCGCAACCGTCGGCGCTTGCGGCGCTTCCGGCGTAGCAGGGGGCTCGCTCCTTCTGATTCCGGTTGCCTGCGCATCTTTCGGTATCGGCAACGACATTTCCATGCAGGTCGTAGGCGTAGGCTTCATCATTTCTGTACTGGAAGATGCCTGCGAAACGGCTCTCAACAGCTCTTCCGACGTTCTCTTCACAGCTACGGCTGAATTTGCAGAACGCAGAAAAGAAGGAACCTTCCACAAGGAGGACATGGTTCCGCACGATGCTGCTGAATAAAATTTAAAAAAGAAGGCTGTGACAAAATGTACAAGCATTTTGCCGCAGTCTTTTTTATTGCAAAAGTGACTCCCTGTTTTAGCAATAAATGTACGCTTTTTGATATAAAAGGGAATATGGGAAAGGAAGGTGATGCTGGCGGCAGATACTGGGATTATTTGGCATCTGAGAAGATGAGAGAGCCTGAAACAGATAGAAAGGTGTTTAAGTGTTTCCGAATTTGCATTTTAGTATAAAAAGCTTGCATCATTGTATGCACTGAGTGTATACTAATGAAAATAAATGAGTAAAAGGAAATCATTTATTACTTTTTTATCAAATGGGAGGAATTACAATTGTTTAGCAGAATTCAGAGCACTCTTTCAAGAGTGGCACTCATCAAGCAGATCGCCGTCGGCCTTATCATCGGCGTTCTCATCGCCATCTTTGCGCCGGGAGCCATTCCGGCCGTATCCATTTTGGGCGACCTCTTCGTCAAAGCATTGAAAGGCATTGCGCCTGTTCTCGTTTTCTTCCTTGTCATGAACGCCATGGCACAGCGCAAGGAAAATGCAGAAGGCAGCATGAAGCCGATCATCGTTCTTTACGCAGTCAGCACATTCTGTGCTTCTCTTGTTGGTGTCGGGATGTCCTTCCTTTTCCCGACTTCTCTGGTTCTGCAGGTGGCTCCTGAAACAAAGCTGGCTCCGCCAAGTGGCATTGTCCAGGTCCTTCACAACCTGATCCTTTCTGTCGTCGATAACCCGGTCGCTGCCATCATGAATGCGAACTACATCGGGATCCTGGCATGGGCCATCATCTTCGGCATTGCAATGAAGAGCTGCGCAAGCGGCACGACAAAGACATGCCTCAATGATATTTCCGAAGCGATTACGAAAGTGGTCACCTGGGTCATCCACTGCGCTCCCTTCGGCATCATGGGCCTTGTCGCTGATTCCGTAGGAACTGCCGGCATCGGAGCTCTCCTCGGTTATGTACAGCTTCTTGCCGTACTGGTTGCTTCTTACTTCCTTGTTGCTCTTGTCATGAACCCGGCTATTGTTTTCTCCCGTATTCATATGAATCCGTATCCGCTCGTTTTTTCCACACTTCGTGAAAGCGGCGTGTATGCTTTCTTCACAAGATCCTCTGCGGCCAATATTCCGGTCAACCTGTCCCTGTGCCGCCGTCTCGGCCTCAACCCGGATCTTTTCACGATTTCCATTCCGCTCGGCGCTACCATCAACATGGCAGGCGCATCCATCACGATTTCCGTCCTGTCCCTGGCAGCTGCCCACACACTGGGAATTGCCATCGACCTTCCGACGGCGTTCTTGCTCTGCATTGTCTCCACAATCGGCGCATGCGGAACATCCGGCGTAGCAGGGGGCTCGCTCCTTCTGATTCCGGTTGCCTGCGCATCGTTTGGTATCGGCAATGATATCTCGATGCAGGTCGTCGGCGTAGGCTTCATCATTTCCGTACTGGAAGATGCCTGCGAAACAGCACTCAACAGTTCTTCCGACGTTCTCTTCACCGCTACGGCTGAATTTGCAGAACGCAGGAAGGAAGGCATCCTCCGCAAGGAAGACCTCATTCCAAAGCACGATGAAGATTAATTTATGAAAGAGACTGCGAGAAATGCATGATCATTTCTCTGCAGTCTTTTTTGTTGGAATTGATGCCGGCATTTTCTTTTTAAAAATGGTATAATCTATCGTACGGCTTTTTCAGAATCTTTCCGAAAATCTCAACGCGTTTAATGATAAAAAACGCAAAAAATGGTAAAATAAAAAGAACTGTAATTTACCGGAGGATATTATGGAAAAGATCGGTCTTTTAGCCGGCGTCGGCACGCTTCCCGTCGAGTTTGCAGAAGCTGTCCGTTCGCAGGGTTATGAAGTCGTTTGCGTCGCGGTCATCCCCGGGATAGATCCGCGTCTGAAGGAAATCGCCAATGTCTATTACGACATCAGCGCCTTCAAACTGAATAAAATCATCAAGACGCTTGTGAAAGAAAATGTCAAGGAAGTCACCATGATCGGCAAAGTGACGAAGGAATGGCTCTACAAGGATCATGTCCTTCCCGATCTTCGCGCCATCAAGGTGCTGAACCGTTTAAGAAAGGCCAATTTCAAGGACGATACGATCACGCTGGCCATCGTGGAAGAGCTACTTCTCGCCGAAGAGGGCCATTGCGCCCAGCTTCTTGGCTTCCTCCACCGGCATCTCCTGCACGGTGACGTTCATGGAGTCAAAGATCTTATCATTGACGATCTTCTGCACCCGTGCCAGCTCCTCGGGGGTCACGGCGCTGAAGTGGGTAAAGTCGAAGTGGGTGATGGAGGCATCCTGATAGGAACCAGCCTGATGCACATGGTCGCCCAGCACCTCACGCAGGGCAGCCTGCAGCAGGTGGGTAGCGGTGTGGTTGCGGGCAATGGCCATGCGGTAGCCCTTGTCCACCTGTGCGGTCAGCACATCGCCCACCTTCACGATACCGCTTTCCAGCACGCAGGTGTGGACGTAGTAGCCCTTGGGGGTCTTTTTCACGTCCAGCACACGCAGGCTGCACTCGGGGCCGGTCAGCAGGCCGTTGTCCGCCACCTGACCGCCCATCTCAGCGTAGAAGGGGGTCTTATCCAGCACCACCAGCACGCCGTCCTTTGCCTCCTCGTCGGTGGCAATGGCATCGGTCAGGGTCTCTTCATCGCTCAGCGCCACAACAGTGCCCTTGTCGGTCAGGGTGTCGTAGCCGGTAAAGACGGTGGGCTCGGCTTCCAGTGCGCCGAACAGATCCTCGCTCCAGCCGGAGATGTTCTTCTTCAGGCGCTCGGCGCGGGCGCGCTCCTTCTGCTTCTTCATCTCTGCGTGGAAGCCGTCCTCGTCGATCTCCAGACCCTGCTCGGCGGCGATCTCCTTGGTCAGATCCAGCGGGAAGCCGAAGGTATCGTTCAGCTTGAAGGCGTCCATGCCGCTCAGCAGCTTCTGGTGTGCCTTCTCCAGACGGTCGATCATGTTGTTCAGGATGTTCATGCCGGCATCGATGGTGCGGGCAAAGTTTGCCTCCTCGGTGCCGATGACCTTCTTGATATAGGCGTCATGCTCACGCAGCTCGGGGTAAGCGGACTCGCTGGACTGGATGACGGTCTCCACCAGATCCACGAGGAAGGGGTGGTCGATGCCCAGCATCCGGCCATGGCGGGCGGCGCGGCGGAGCAGACGGCGCAGCACGTAGCCGCGGCCCTCGTTGGAGGGGAGCACGCCGTCGCAGATCATAAAGGTGGCGGAGCGGATGTGGTCGGTGATGACCCGCAGGGACACATCCCGCTTTTCCGTCTCGCCGTAGTGAGCGCCGGTGAGCTGGGACACCTTGTGGGTGATGTTCATCACGGTGTCCACGTCGAACAGGCTCTCCACATTCTGGCACACGCAGGCCAGACGCTCCAGCCCCATGCCGGTGTCGATGTTCTTCTGCTTCAGCTCGGTATAGTGGCCCTGGCCGTCGTTGTCGAACTGGGAGAACACGTTGTTCCAGATTTCAATGTACCGGTCGCAGTCGCAGCCCACGGTGCACCCGGGCTTGCCGCAGCCGTACTCGGGGCCGCGGTCATAGTAGATCTCGGAGCAGGGGCCGCAGGGGCCGGAGCCGTGCTCCCAGAAGTTGTCCTCCTTGCCGAAGCGGAAAATGCGCTCCTTGGGAATGCCGATCTCCTTGTTCCAGATGTCGAAGGCCTCGTCATCGTCCAGATAGATGGAGGGATACAGCCGGTCGGCCTCCAGGCCCACCCACTGGGGGCTGGTCAGAAATTCCCAGCTCCAGGCAATGGCCTCATGCTTGAAATAGTCGCCGAAGGAGAAGTTGCCCAGCATCTCGAAGTAGGTGCCGTGGCGGGCGGTCTTGCCCACGTTGTCGATGTCGCCGGTGCGGATGCACTTCTGGCAGGTGCATACCCGGTGGCAGGGGGGCTCCTCCTCACCCTTGAACCAGGGCTTCATGGGGGTCATGCCGGCATTGATGAGCAGGATGGATTTGTCGTTCTGGGGCACCAGGGAAAAGCTGGGCAGCCGCAGATGGCCCTTGGTTTCAAAGAACCTCAGGAACATCTCCCGCAGTTCATTCAGGCCGTGATAGGGATGGGACATGGTTCATTACTCCTTCATTTCAAATGTATTTTACTGATTTTCTTCTGTGGGGCACAGGGCGGCGACCTCTTCCTCCAGGGCCCGGTAAAACCGGGCAATGTGCCACCCATCCGCCAGGGCGTGGTGGACCTGGATGGATACAGACAGCTGGGTCATGCCACAGCGCATGAACAGCTGCCCCCAGCTGACCCGGACGTTGCTGTCCGCCGGAGTGCAGGCCGGGTGGGTCAGAGCCGTATAGTTCAGCCACGGCAGGCAGGAGGCAAAGATGCTGGGGCTTTCCGCCCGGCGGTCCGTTTCGATGGTGCCGCCCTGCCTGGCCGCTGCCTGCTGCACGCGTCCCATGGCGATGTAGTCCTCATAGGGCACCCGGGCCGACTCCATCCGGCAATAGGCATAGCTGCCGTCTGGCTTCAGCTCGGTGAAGGAAACCGGACATTCGTCGTACTCTACCACCTGGCCGTCCTCAATGCGCCGCCGCAGCTCCGGCACGCGGTCAGCGGCCTTCGCCGCGGCGTGCAGAAACGTGAGATAAAACGAATACCCGCGCGCCTTGCAGAAGGATACGATATCCGTTACATCAATATCGACCGTCACGCCGGCATAGGGATACGGCATTGAGAGGAAA
>ENA-OPDJ01001074-OPDJ01001074.1-human-gut-metagenome-genome-assembly--contig:-NODE-1074-length-16479-cov-6.208475_pt1 | contig 16479 bp, 15 predicted proteins | sample MGYA00241621_ERZ501505 | MGnify/ENA primary metagenome ERZ501505 (study PRJEB25962, sample SAMEA2042624) | human gut metagenome | biome: human gut; feature: human-associated habitat; material: faeces... | reverse complement strand
AGGTTCCGGCTGCCGGGGCTGCTCCAGGATGGTGTATTCGATAGCCCCAAGCTGCCCGTTGGCGTTCCGGACACGCTCCCGGATCACATAGCCCTGTTCCTCCAGCTCCCGAACCCCGGCGCAGATACTGTCCACGCCATCTTTGCAGATACGGGCAAGGCCCTTTGTGGTATAGTCCCATCCTTCCGGCAGGGAGAGCATGAGGGATAAAAGCCCTTTCGCTTTCAGGGACAGCGCCGTGTTCCGCAGATGGTGATTTGACATGACCGTTTAATCACGGGTCTTTTCGATACGGAAAACCGCCATGCTGTTTACCTCCTTCCTCATGGATTGAAAAAGTGTTGATTTTCGTGGAAAATGCCCTCTGTAATCTGCCGCCCTGTTCATCAGGGGAAAGAATATGGGCGGCTTTCATACCGCCGCCCACAGAAGGAAAAACAGAGGATTTTCCCCCCTTTTTGATACATTTTTTAAGCCCTACAGCTCACGGTCGCGCCGGTCATAGAGCAGATCGCCCCCGCGTACCTTCGCATGGTTCCTGATCCTGATAAATCCCTTCTCCTGGTTTTCCAGGGCTTTTCCATAACCGGCTTCGGTCAGGAACAGGCGCATTTTTTCTCCCTTCCACCCCATAGGGGATTCATGGGAGAGGACGTCAAAGACGATCATGTGCCGGGTATCCGGGTCAAACCGTTCCAGGGCCATTATATCGTGTCCGGCCAGCTTCTGCGCCCCGGACTTCTGCCTGGCTGAATACGCCGCCTGAAATGGTGCCCTTAGACCGCACAAATGGTGCAGCCAAACCGCTAAAATGGTGCATGGTCACCGCAGCCATGGTGCATTGACAGGATGGCCACTAAAATGGATTTAGCATCGTCAGATGCAAATTCAATTTAGGAGGTCTTACCATGGTCAATCACAAAGAGATCCTTCGGCTCAAAAAGCTGGGACTCACAAACCGGGAGATCGCAGATGCTGCAGGCTGCGGCCGCAACACGGTCACACGCACATTAGCCCGTGCTCGGGAGCAGCAGCTTGGCTGGCAGCAAGCGCAGTCCATGTCGCAGCAGGAAGTTTCCCAGCGGCTATTTCCAACCGAGCAAAAGAACCCTGTCTACAAGATGCCGGACTACGAGTGGGTGCATCGTGAGATGCAGAAGAGCGGTGTCACCCTGAGCCTGTTGTGGGTGGAATACTGCGAGCAGTGCCGCCAGAATGGTGAGTTACCCTACAAGTCCACCCAGTTCAACAAGTATTACGCGGACTATATCCAAAAAACCAGAGCCACCATGCACCTGGAGCACAAACCCGGCGAGACCATGCAGGTAGACTGGGCTGGCCAGACGGCAGCTCTGGTGGACACAGACACCGGGGAGCGGCTGGATGCATACCTGTTTGTAGCGGTGCTGCCATACAGCGGCTACGCCTACACAGAGGCCTTCCTGGACATGAAGCAGGAATCCTGGATCACCGGTCATGTCAACGCCTACCGGTATTTCGGCGGGGTCACCCGCATCCTCACGCCGGACAACCTCAAGGCTGGAGTACTCAAGAACTCCCGGACAGAAACGGTGCTCAACAAATCCTACCAGGAGATGGCGGAGCACTACGGAACCGCCATTCTCCCGGCACGGCCCCGCAGTCCCAAGGACAAGGCCTTTGTGGAGGGCTCTGTGGGCGTAGTCTCCACCTGGATCCTGGCGGCCCTGCGTAACCGCCAGTTTCTGTCCCTTATGGAACTGAATCAAGCAATCCATGAGAAACTGGAAACCTTCAACCACAAGCCTTTTCAGAAACGGGAGGGCAGCCGGGCATCCTGCTTTGCAGAGGAAAGGCTGTTTCTGCTGCCTCTTCCGGCTACGCCGTTTGAACTGGCAGTCTGGAAGGTAGCAACCGTCCAATATAACTACCATATCAGTGTGGAACGCATGAACTATTCCGTGCCGTATGAGTACATCAAGCGGCAGGTGGATGTACGGCTCACCCGGGCCACAGTAGAAATCTTCTTCTCCGGGACCCGGATTGCCTCTCACCTGCGTCTCCATGGCCGTCCCAACCAGTACAGCACGGTGGAGGACCATATGCCGCCGGACCACCAGGCCTACCTGCAATGGAACGGCGAGCGTTTCATCCGCTGGGCAGAGCAGATTGGCCAGCACACCGCTACCGTGGTACGCCTTTTCCTCTCTGCCCACAAGGTGGAGCAGCAGGGATACAAGTCCTGTATGGCCCTGCTGAAACTGGCAGACCGCTATTCCTCGCATCGTCTGGAGAGCGCCTGTCAGAAAGCCCTCTCTTACACTTCTTCCCCCAGCCTGAAAAGCATCCAGTCCATTCTGAAATCTGGGCAGGACAAACTGCTGGATGAGGATGCTCCGGTCAGGCCAGAAGAGCCAAAAGCCCATAAGTTCACCAGGGGCGCCAGCTACTACAAGAGGGGGGAATGACCATGCTGAGCAATGAAACGGTACGGAAATTGCATGAAATGCGCCTGGGTGTCATGGCGGAAGCCTTCTCCGCCCAACTGGAAGACGCCCAGTTCCAGGCGGTATCCTTTGAGGATCGCTTTGCCATGCTGGTAGATGCGGAGTGGAGCGCCCGGAAAAGCAATCGTCTGACCCGGCTCATCCGTGATGCTGGCTACGCGGACCCTGCCGCATGTGTCGAGAATATTGAGTACCATCCGGAACGAAAGCTGGACCGGGAGCAGATCCTGCGCCTGGCCTCCTGCACCTACCTCCAGGAAGCACACAATGTCATCATTCTGGGAGCCACCGGGGCCGGAAAGACCTACCTGGCCTGCGCCCTTGGCATGGCTGCCAGCCGCAGCTTTTACTCTGTGCGGTACATCCGCCTGCCAGATCTGCTGGTGGAGATCTCTGTGGCCCGGGCCAACGGAACCTACCGGGACTATATGAAAAAGTTAAAGAAAGGGAAACTGCTCATTCTGGATGAGTGGCTGCTCTATCCCCTCAAGGAGGCAGAGGCCCGGGATGTGCTGGAACTGGTAGAGGCCAGAAACAAGGTGGCCTCCACCATTTTCTGTTCCCAGTATGACACTAGCGAGTGGCATGAAAACCTGTACGACCCGACCCTGGCTGATGCCATCTGTGACCGGATTATCTACAACGCCTATACCATCCAGATCGAGGGCGAGTCCATGCGCAAGCGCAAGGGCATCCCTGAGTAATTCCCCGCATGGCGGTCTGGTGCACCACGCTCCCGGCCGCCATGCACCATCTCTGCGGAAGCAGTGCACCATTCCGGCGGTGGCGATGCACCATCATCTGCGGTCAAGTTGCACTTTTGGGGCGGCATATGCACCTGGCCTCCGCCAGCATTTCCCCGATAGTCTGAGGCTTTCCCGGCAGACGGTAATTTGCCTGGACCTCCCGGATCAAATCCATGCACTCGCTGTTTGACAGGGAGCGCAGCTTCGCCATGAGGCTTTCCGCCGTATCCCTGGTAGCCTGGTTCCTTGACAGGCGCCAGGTCATGTAAATTTCATTCAGGACAGCGTTCGGGTCTGTACTCTCAATCTGGTACGCCATCCTCATTTCCGCTTCATTCAGTTTCATCTATCCGGCTCCTTTCCAAAAATGGGCACAAAAAAACGCCACAGGTTTTTGTACCTATGGCGTCAGTGTGGAGCAACAGAAAAGGGATACCATTGATGAAAACGGTATCCCTGCCCTGTAAACTTATTCTGGTTTTAATTGCCGCATTGCCTGTTGCTGTCCACAAAGCCTTGATTTTACTGGTTTCTTGCTACCATCCTTATCAAAGCCTTGTATTTTCAGGCATTTCGGGGATTTGGAAGAAGCTAAATCATTATTCCCACTCGCTCCTGTCAGAAGTTTTCTAAACAGATTTGCTTATAGAATTTAGCTCAGGGTATTGGCATTATTTTCATTATTCAGATAGTAGGGGCTATCTGATTTTTTGTTGCCATGGTGTTGCCAGTAAATTGAGGATGATTTACACCTTACAAACTGATTATATCATACGATGGATTCTTCATCAAAGCATTTTAATTATTGATCATCGTTGCTCACGACCCAAATCTTTTTGAGAGGGATCAGCTCTTTGATTTCATCGTCCATCTGATCGTAGTATCGCAAGAACTCCTCAATAATTTCTTTGTGGGTCCAAAGCCGGATTTCAAAGAACTGTTTGGCTGTCTCATTGATGACTGAAGATTTGAACCCACTCCATGACACTAACAAGCCATATTCGGCACCAAAGTTTTTCATCACGCCGCCCAACTGATCCAGAACAATCCGATCCACTGGCGCGTCCGTGGACTTAACCTGAACACAGATTTTGGGGCTTCCAAAACCAAGTGTGCCCGCAGAAGCCAGAATATCCACACCTTTATCCGGTCCGGCCGGGCTAACGTATGTAGTAAAGCCCTTTGCTCGAAGAATGGCATCTACAATTTTAGCTAAACCATGCCCTTTAGTCTTTTGGATTATTAGGTTTGTGATAACGCCCAAGGCTTCATTTTCAATATCCCGTGCTTCTTCATCATCCAGCGGCTCTTGCGGAGTAATTTGAGGCGCATTCTTTTCCTGCTTATGGGCATGGATGACCGCTTTTATGCGATCTTCTTGCTTAATACGGCAAATGGTCATAAATGCCCCAAAGGAATATAAGATGTCCTGGTCAAAAGCCGTGCGGGGGATGTCACAGGCAAACCAGTCTACTTGATGAGCGTGATAATAAGGATTATCGCTGTCAGGCAAAAATTCATAATCCCCTATGATCTTGCCGAAATGAATTACAGGCTTGATCTTGCTGGGCAGGACAACAATCTCCCCCTTTTTCATCTCGTGGGCAAACGGCCATACCTGGCTCGCCCAGTTCATCGCTGTTTTTACTTTTACATCTGGGTTGTTGTCCACAAAATATTGCTGCAAGTCCTGCTTGGTATGGAACTGCATGATTGATTCAGCGAGATTGTCCCAGGTACAGTATACCTTACTGTCCTCAAGAAATTTATTCTCAAACTCGCCGTACCGTCCAGCACGACATAACCACATCGGCATTTTCTTCTCCCTCTTTCACCTCAACCCATTAATTGGTATTTCCCCAAGAACAAAATCCGCATCTCGTCCCGACGGAAATGCGGTAAATCCCGGGCGCTCTCGCACATTTCTTGTTGGATCGTAATAAACACTTAAAATCCCTGTAAGCAAAAACTGAAGGCCGAAATGTTCCTCATTTGTTTTATGTATAAATCCAATATATTCTGCTTTTGTATTATTACCCGTTGGCCTACGCTTAAAAACACTCCATCCTTCGATATTTGTAATCACACCAACAGCATCATCAAAAGTGTCATTTTCGGCGCAATTATAAACCGGCTTGATCTGTTCAAATACCCACTCTGGAGTAGAAGTTCGTACTTTTTCTATGGAATGCATAGCTACCATGCCCAAAAAAGGTCCTCTAACTTTTTCACCAGACTCTGTGGAATATCTGCACAGTTTAGCCGCGTTTTTGAGTGCTTCTGTTTCATTTTTAAAATCGTTTTGACCGAATTTTTTCTTGACAGAAATGATTGCAATTACACCTTCTGGGGGCACAATCACATTATTTCCAAACCTTTGGAAAATTGGATAGTGGCAACTATCGTACACAATAATGTCCAACTGCGTAGAATGAGTATCCTCGTCTTTTTTTCGCGCTCTATTATTAATTCCAGTTTTAACTGCAGGACGCAAAATAAATCCTGTTAGGACTTCCAGATCTTTTGGCAAATATCTCTTCAAGTACTCACTAATTAAGCTTTCAATATACCTTCCATCTTCGCCTTTATGAGAAGCGGCATCTTCATTATCGGCAGGAAGTAGAGTTTGAAATTGTTTATATACAGTTAGCAGAGCCTTTGCCTCTTTTGACAAATATTCCTGAATTCTTTTCCCATCCATAGGAATACTCCTTTTTTATCTATGATTACGAAAAACTCACATCTGGCAAAACTCACGATACATAATTTCGGCCAAAGCACTTTTCAATGCAGCATATTTCTTAGGATCGCTGAACAAAACGCTGAATGCCTGACTGCTCTCCTTGTAAGCATCCATTGCGGTTTTGTCATATGCTTTAGAAAACACACTGTTCACGAAAATTTGCTCTCCATCTTGCTGGGCAGACTTTCGCAACACATCATCCTTAGACATCTTGCTCATTAGAATCTCCGCAAGTATCCTGTCGCCTTCTGTAATTTCTCCTGCATAATGCTCGTTAAATTTTTCGATCACTTCCTCAAGCTGGCTTTTGCTCTCCTGTTTAGCAGGACCCTTTTTCATGGTTGGAGTGTCATACTGACCAGATCCGTCTTTATCCAAAGAAATAGAACCTGCGAAAGTTTCCTCCAGCTTGTAGTACTCCAATGTGACTTTGCTTCCCAGGTCCCACACTTCTGTTTCATCACTAGGAAGGAGGCGCGAGAGATAACTGCAAAAAATATATTCTTTATGCAGGTCCTTATCAAACATTCTGACAATCTGGGTGATATAGTTATACCACTTCACAAAGCTACGTATCTGCCGGCGAAATTCATACCGCTGCTGCTGATCCAAATTGTTATTATAGCGTTCCGCAACCGGCAACAAAGCATTTGTAATCTTTCCCTGCAAGGCCACATTATTCTTATTGTTTTCAGGGTCAAGGTAGATTGATGTAACAAGGTCGATGTCCTCATCGGTGTAAAGCTTGTACTCCCGCAATTTTTTCTGTGCGGTATAAATCAAATCGACATTGATTTCAGATTCCAGGCTGGTCTCTGTATAGAACGCTTGGAAAGCCTCCTGAATATCCTCCGCAGTGTTCACAAAGTCAAGCACATAGGTATCAATTTTGCCGAGGCAAATCCGGTTTAAACGGCTAATTGTCTGTACCGCCTTCACATCACGCAGCTTTTTGTCAATGATCATTGTATGCAGAAGCGGCTCGTCAAAACCCGTCTGATATTTTTCCGCAACGATCAAGACGTCTCCCTGTTCATGGAAAACAGCCTTTGTCTGACTTTCGGTTACTCGATTTCCGTCTGCATCCTTGTTCATTGTGCTTTCCGTGTATTCGGAGTCCGGAATATCCGGGTCTGTAACGCTGCCAGAGAATGCAATCATCACCTGAAGGCTATCATAGCCTTGCTGGCGAATGTATCGTTGAACCTCATAGAAATAACGGACAGCAGCAAGCCGAGAGGCTGTCACTACCATCATTTTTCCCTTACCACCAATTGCCTTGCTGGTCACTTCGCGGAAGGTCTCTACGATAATAGCTGCTTTTTGGGCAATGTTATACGGGTGCAGTTCTGCATACCGGCGAATTAACTTCATCGCCTTGGATGCGGGTACCTCCGGGTTATCGGGTATATTTTTTGCCACTTTATAGCAAGTCTTGTAGGTAGTGTAGTTTGCAAGCACATCCATAATGAAGCCCTCTTCAATGGCTTGCCGCATGCTGTACACATGGAAAGGATGGAATGTACCGTCCGGCCATTCCTCACCAAAAATTTCTAGTGTCTTGTCCTTGGGAGTGGCTGTAAAGGCATAAAAGCTGAGATTGCTGTGCTTCCCGGCAGTAACCAGTTCTTTAAGGAATTTGTCATTGGAAGCGTCCAGCTCCTCTTCCGCTTTTCCCTCCAGTTCGGCATACTCCGCCAAAGCGTCAGAAGTGTCTGCCAAAGCCATTTTCAGCTTCATTGCACTCTGGCCGGTTTGGCTGCTATGGGCCTCATCCACAATGATGGCGAAAGCTTTGCCCGTTGTATCGCCTACAAGATCGTAAATGACTGGGAACTTCTGAAGGGTCGTGACAATAATCCGTTTCCCGTCATTGACTGCTTTCAGCAGATCTTTGGAGCTCTTCTTTTCGTCAATCAACACCACGCTGCCCAGCGTATGGTCGAAGCTGTCGATGGTATCTTGCAGTTGACTGTCCAGTACTTTCCGGTCCGTAACAATAATGACTGAGTTATAAATGGCCCGATTTTCGTCATCATGCAGACTGGCGAGGCGATAAGCAGTCCAAGCAATGCTGTTGGACTTGCCAGAGCCGGCACTGTGCTGGATCAGATAATTGTGTCCGGGACCGTGTTCTCTCGTATGGTAAACCAATTTCCGGACAACGTCCAGCTGATGATATCGGGGAAAAATGATCTTTTCGGTGGTGTCCGTGCGAACCTTTCCATCGGGCAAGGTCGTTTTCTTAACCTCTTTCTGATAACTGATAAACTTTTGTAGGATATCAAGAAAACTATCCTTTTGGAGCACTGTTTCCCACAGATAAGCCGTCACATAGCCACCAGTGGGGTTCTGTGGGTTCCCCGCTCCACCGTCTACACCAGGACCATTGCTCCCCTGGTTGAATGGCAGAAAATATGTTTTGGGGCCCAACAGTCGAGTGCTCATGGCTACTCGATACAGGTCCGCTGCAAAATAAGCAAGGATTCTGCGGTTAAACTGAAAGGCCTCCTCACGTGGATCGCGGTCTGTCATCCACTGGGTGATGGCATTGTCAATGGTCTGCCCGGTCAGCTGATTTTTCAATTCGATGGCAACCAGCGGAATTCCGTTGACAGCCAGCATCATATCCACACTATTGTTATTGCGCGGACTGTAATGCCACTGTCGAATACACTGACAAATATTTTCCTTGTAATGAGTCAGAGCCAGCTGATTCAGCTTCGTCTCCGGTTTAAAGTAGATAACCTTAAACTCCTGGCCGCGGTGCTTGAAGCCGTGGCGCAGGACATTGACCAGCCCCTCCATGTCAACCGCATTTTGAAAGGCCTTATAAAACTTCTTCTGAGGATCACTCTTACAGCGTTTTTCAAACAGTGCCCATTGCACCGGTTGCGTATTCTTGACAAAGGTACAAAGCGTCTCAATATCCAGGGCATAGTTTTCCGTGAACACCCCTGTACTATCGTACTGAAATCCGGTACGATACCCCGCATCTGTGGCTTTTTGCCAGCCGCCTTTGGGAGAAATCAAAAAGGATTCTATATCCTGTTCAAATTGCTTTTCATTATCTGCCATCGTTACACCTCCTGCGATTCATTTTCAGTCTGAGATGCATCAAAACGTTGCTTGCTTTCAACAACCGCCTGAAGCATCTTGAAATGTAGATTGACAAAATGAATATAAGCAGCTGCCGCCTCCAACAATGGTGCATTCCTTTTTTCGGGGAGCGGTTGTCCTATCTGTATTCCAATTTCATAGTTATCACAAGAATCTACGGTCTGATAGAATGCCTTTTCCGATAAATGAACATATCCGCTGGCATTGTTGTATACTTTAGAAAAGATGGGATCTATTCTTGCCACTTCATCTTTTAAGTATCCGTCAAACATTTTATTACCCTTTGCATCTTTCAGACTTTTGATGGGAGTTCCATCGAGAATACACCGAATAACCGCATTTCGATCCTCGGCAATAAACGCCGCATAAGTCCGCATACAGTTGTCCATCTGCATGCGGAGAAGGACTCCGACACAAGTCAAATTCCGATCTTTAAGCATGGGAATCAGACCATCGATTAAGCGAATACATCTGTCAATAGATGCACAGAAAAACAAATCATCCATGCATAGGGTTTCGCCAATGATGCCTGTCGCTAGTGACACGGCTTCCTTCCGTAATTCCTGTAATTGCTCAATATAGGCGGCGAGCTTAATATTGTATTCTTCGTTTTTCATTAGACCACCCGCCTTTTTCCAGTCACAACTTCAAAAATCAGAGATTTTTTGTAGGATTCCAAGTCTGCAACAAGAGACTCTTTTTCAGAAATTATTGCATCTATCTTTGAACATTGGATATTTAAATACTCAACAATCCGGAGTTGCTCTTCTATGGGCGGCACTATTACCTTAATTTTATACAGTTCCGTTGTATATAATGGGCTAATACTATCTCCAATACCCTTCATATGGGTAATAAATTCACCGATACATCTAGGTGTCTTAAATTGATATTCAAAGTATTTAGCACAATTATCTGGAAAACATCTATATACACAATAGTTAAAGGTTACAATGCCTTCAAGCGGAGATACAAAAAACACTCCAGAATGAGCTTTATATTTGTTAAAGACAATGTCTCCAATGTGAACAATTCTCCAATCTTCTGTTGATGTAGAAGGGTTTGAAATTGTCGCATCAGAAGATTTGATAATGCCATATTTCTGCGTTACAGAAAGCATTTCTTCCGTCCCTGTTGCGGTTCTTTCTTTGCTTTCTTGCATAACATATTTTATTGATTTAGTTGTCCAATTGCTTGGAATTTTCCCAATCCACTCAACACCAGAATCTTTCATTTCTACACCTGGATCTAGACCTTTGGTCACCGCTTCATAGATAATCGATGCTTTCCAGCCTTTATACTCCTCAATACTTGCTTTAGCTTCAGAAATGATGCTATCCACACGCATAATCTCATTATCCAAAAAGTTTGCAATAGCCACCTGTTCATCTTCTGCAGGAAACGGAATTTTCAATCTCTTCACTTCGCCATAATTCAATCCTTGACGAACACCAGATCCCATACCATAAAAACCTTTTCGTACATCAAATGTATGGAGTAAATAGTATAAAAACTTTGCTGTTTTTGAATTTTTAGGCCTCATAGTGATGTACGCTGAAGTAATAATACCTTTTTCAGTAGAAATTCCCACTCTTAAACTAGTATGGTCATTTTGCAAATCTGTGAGCCGTAAAACAATATCATTGGCTTCTATAATGTTATATCCATCAAAAGAAGCCGGGAGTAATCCTTCAGTTGTATCAATGGGTTTTCTCTTAATTTTTCCATAACTAAGCGACAATAAATTCTTTTCTGATAAATCAGAGTTTTTATTTTTCACTTGACTAACAACTTGAGAAAGCAAAACCATTGACCACGAGAAGGGGACATTACCCAACCATTCACTACCAGAATCTATACCAGATTCATTGCTATTAATTAGCGGCATGTCAATTCCCCTTTCCAAACAGTTCGTGTAATTTTGCCATTAAATTTTGTTCACATTCAGCAATACGGGCTGCAATCTCTGCACTAGGTTCAATAGGAGCATATTCATAAAATGTCCGAGTAAAAGGAATCTCATATCCAATCTTCGTTTTACCCTCATCCACCCAGGCATCCGGATTGTAGGGCAGCACCTCGCGGGAGATGTATTCCTCCACTTCCTCCGTCAGCGGGATATTTTCGGTATCCCGTTTAGCGGTATCGGCCACTTTTTTTCCACGCTTCAAAACAGGGGTGCCATCCTCATTATATATCGGGGTCTCCACCACTACTTTGCGATAACCCAAGGAAACGCCGTCCAGAATCTTGCTCTTACAGACAATGGGCTTCCCGTCTTCTTCTGTACCCTCATAGGTTTCGGTGCGATATTCCCCATACGCCTGGACGATCATGTCGCGGCTATTCTTCGTAATATCCACCCGCTTATTGCCGATGGGTTTCCGACGGGATTGGCAACACTTGCTGGCATCGATGAGCTGGACCTTTCCCTTGCGTTCCTGGGGCTTGTCTTTGTTGACGATCCAGATGTAGGTAGCAATGCCGGTATTGTAGAAGGAGTCGTTGGGAAGCTGTACGATGGCGTCCAGCCAGTCATTTTCAATCAGATAGCGGCGAATCTCACTTTGACCGCTCCCCGCATCGCCGGTGAACAGAGAAGAACCGTTCTGAATGATGGCCATTCGTCCGGTGTCCTTCAACTTTTTCACACCGTTCATCAGAAACAGCATTTGACCGTCACTCTTGCTGGGTAGGCCAGGAGTAAAGCGGCCCGCTTCGCCTTTTTTATGCTCAGCCTCCACCACAGTAGCTTCGCGCTTCCAGTCGATACCAAAGGGAGGATTGGAAATCACGAAGTCAAACTGATAGCCAGCAAATTTATCGTCGGATAAGGTGTCTCCAAACTGCATATTGTCCGGGTCACCGCCGTGGATCATGGTATCTGCCACTGCAATTCCCATGGTAAAAGGGTTGATTTCCTGCCCGAACGTCTGCACAGTGGCCTTGCTGTCCAGCTGCTTTAGTCGTTCTTCCATGCAGGTCAGCATCTGGCTAGTGCCCATGGTCATATCATAAACTGTGCAGCGGATTCCGTCGTCATCCTTTACGATATCGTTGTCGGTCAGTAACAGGTCGCACATCAGGTAAATGATATCTCGACTGGTAAAATGGGCTCCGGCCTCTTCGTTGTAGGACTCAGAGAACCGCTGCACCAGATTTTCAAAGATATAGCCCATATCCACTGTGGAAATACGGTTGGGACTCATGTCCAGATCTTCTGCGGAAAAATCCACAATGACCTGATAGAGCACGCCGGCCTCAACCATGCGATCTATCTGCGCCTGGAAGTTCATACGGGAAAGAATCTGCTGTACATTATCGGAAAAGCCCACGAGATAATCCCGAAAATTATCCTCGATATTTTCGGGATCAGTAATCAACTTTGAAAAGGTATATTTGCTGGTGTTATAAAACTGATAGCCAGCAGCCTCTTTCAAAAAACCGACTTTCAGTTCTCCAAAGCTCTCGTACTGCTTATTGGCTTCCAGCACCGCATTATGTGTGGGAAGGAGGCAGTCGTGAAAACGCTTAATCACACACATGGGCAGAATCACCAGGCCATATTCATGGGGCTTGAAGGCGCCAAAAAGGGAGTTGGCGGCGTTCCAGATCAGGTTTGCGTTTTCCTGCGCGCGCCGGCCTACTTCATTAATTTTCTGCTCACTGGGACTCATCATTCGTTTCCTCCATTGTTATGTATTTGTTGATCAAAAATGGCCAGGACATCGTCAAGTGGTACGCCGCTCCAGTGTTTCAAATCCGCCTCGACAGTGTATAAAATGCGTGCCTTCAAAACTTCATCTGAAAAGGTGCGCATACTGGAAATTAGGTTTTCCAATCTGGAAGTAAGGGCATACAGTCGCTCCGGCACAAGTTCTCTGTGCTCTACATGGGATGCTATCTGCTGTTTATACGTCTGCAACTGAAATATCGTTGCGGACATCGCTTCTTGAAATTCCGGGTCTGCGGAATTCAGCCATTCTTCCAGCTCACGAAATACCCACATCTCGTCGCGGTTAGCAATGATATTCCGCAGGCGATTGAAATCGTCATAGGCTGGCTTGATACCGGGCCGGCTATTTAATAGCCGCTGCAAATCGCTTACCCGATAGCCAAGATCTCCTTCTGGCATCATAATTAGGGTATCTTTTCCTTTTACTGAACTCCATTTCAGTTTTTCATGGGCAAATTCAGCAAAGTCGGCAATGACAAGGGAAAACCAATACTCCACTGGAATGATATGGAGAGCACTCGGCAAATAACCTCGTATTGCATCCACGATAATAGGGTTGCAGTCCGAAAGGACTACCTGCACATTAGGAACTCCGTCTTTCAAAAGCACTGCCGCAATATCAGCAGAGCTGACGCCATAAACAATGTCATGGACCCGGATACCATGATCAACGTTAAGAAATATTGTATACTGATCCTTGTCCGTTTTTCCGGACAAAATCGCCAATCTAGAAGGAAGCATTGCCGTTTTGCGGCAAGCTTCTTTTTTTCGTACCCAGCGATTGAAAATCTGGCCAACAGCCTGCCTGGAAATTGATCCGGATAGCTGGTTTGCAATCTGCGCATAGCTGGCTCCGTTAAGTACTTGTTGTGCAATTTCATCTTCCAGACGGAATGTCACATTATCTCGCCGGGATGCAAAACACACTGGCTTGGAAAAAATATGTTTGCAATCTTTATTGAGACATCTGTATTTATAAAACTCATACTCCAGCTGGATCACTTTTTTCTTTTCACCATCAGGAACCAGATCCATATACGTTTTGGAGAACAGGTCCTGCGTTTTTACCGCATCGCTTCCACAGCGAGGGCAGTACTCAATTTCCGGATCATGCAGCCAGGCGTTATAGTAGGTATCACTGCCTTTCCCCTTTTGAACGAAGAGTTCGGCCTGGCCCAGCAATTCTGTTCGCCCCTCATCTTCTTGCCTAAAAATACGCTTAGCCATGGCACACCTCTTCCCATAACAACCTCACTATAACTATACCATACAGGTACTATAATTACCACCAATTACTTTACAAGAATATATTTTATATTTATTTTTACCATCAGTTACTTTACTTTACTATCTATCTATATATTTCACCCTTGTGTATACTGTCATCATCCAAAAGCCCCTCTACTTCCTGTCCTCCTCTGAAGCCGGCCAGATGGAGTCCTGTCAAATAAGGGGCAAACAACTGCGAATAAAGGAGAATTATAATGAAAGTAACTTTTCTGAGCGCAAGCGGCTATACCGATCCTAGTAAAAACAATGGCGACTGCATCTTGGTGGATAACGGTTCAGAGCTCGTCATCTACGACTGCGGATGCGAAGAACATGCCCGCAGAGTTGTCGAGTACATGGACGAACATGCCTATTCAAAAGCAAAGCTTGTTCTCTCCCACAACGACGCAGACCACTTCGACGGAATTCCTTATCTCATTGATCAAGGAGTTCTATCCGAGGTTTATACTCTTCTTTTACTAAAGTATAAGGATGAACTTCTGGACCGAGTCAACGACAAGCGCCGCACACGAGATTCCATTGCTCGACGGATTGCAGAAATTTATGACAATATCTATTCTCTCTCCGAGCAGGTCATCCTCAAAGACATCTTTACAGACACATTGGTAGCCGATGAAATCACAATTCCAGGGCCCGACAAAGAGTATTCCCTCGATGCCGTTGCCAAAAGGATTGACAGCAGGGAGAGCGACGATATTGACAAGGAAACCATCGTAAACGCCGTGAGCACCCAACTTTCCATAGCTTTTGGTCCTGGAAAGCGTTTACTTCTTACCGGCGACAGTAGCTTTGCAGCGATTGAGAACTCGGTAAAATCTCATTCCGCTATTCAGCTCCCTCACCACGGAAAGCTGGATCAGGCTGAGCAAATCTTTGGTTGCAAGGATAACAGTACCATTTACTTTGTCTCTGACAATACCGGAGCCACAAATGGAGGATCTACAAAGCTGAAAGCTGCGCATCCTCGTGGACACGCAATTTTCTATACGCTGGATGGCGATCAGACCTGTACCTCTTCCTCTTTCCGGATCACACAGCCTACCCGATCCTATTTCCGTGGGATTTGATTATGAGATATCTACTACATCAAAGTCAGCTCAATGAGCTAAATGGACGTCAAGCATACCTGTATGATATTTTTCAGGTGTACTTCCTTCCGGGAAAACCGGAAGGAAGTTACATCCCTTTGGTTCCCTTGGGGACCAAAGGCCCTGATGTGCTTTTTATAACAGGACATACGCATCAGGTTCAGGATTATCTGGGTGCTTATATCAAGCAGATTCCAGAACATTGCATTGTCATTACCAGCTGTATGGGGCGTCACTTCAAGAAATTCACAGCGGAAAAAGAAGTCTATGTACCTGATATCTACCAGGATTACTGCCTGCTTCGGGATGGCAGGCCCTATGGATTTGAATTCGATATTTCCGATGCTGAACTTGATCTCTATAACGCATCTGGAGGTATAAAAGAGCGCATCCAATCAGCCTATGATCATCTTTAATAAGGAGTCTATATGAAGTTAGAACTACTCGACACCTACCATATTCGCGTTCGTTTGAGTGCCAGCATTATCGTCTTAGCCCCATTGGCGATTACAGTCTTCCTTTGCTTTCAAGAAATAGCTACTCTCGCCTCTTCTACTGTCCTAATTGCTGTTCTTCTGGCATTTACGAACTACCTCCCAATTGCGCAGAGGCAGATCTACCAAAAAAATCTTCCGTTCAAAAATTATGCAGCACAGTTCCTCATGCCAGATGACGATACTCTTAATCCCTCTTCCAAAAAACGATACTATAGAACACTCACAGAAATTGATAAATCATTTTCTGGCTTTCAACACCCTGATACCAGCGAAAGCTTTTATCAGTGCTGTGAGAGTGCTGTTCGATATTTGAGAGAAAAAACTAGAGCCAACTCTTTGATTTTGGAGGAAAATATTAACTACGGCTTTTACAGGACACTCTATTCCAATAAGACAACTGGAATTATACTGTGCATTGTGTTTGGGGGTCTTACTACCGCATACTCACTGTTTTGCTCTGAATCGCTTTCTCAAATACCTATCAGCAATTACATTGCCTTCTCATCAAATATAGCGCTACTTCTATTCTGGATTTTCGGTGTAACTGAAAACGGCCTAGAAATCACCGGAAAACAGTATGCGAAGGCGCTTCTCTCAACGATTGACTTGCTTTAAAACATCTTTTCTTCTCACACCAGAAAGATTGTGTCTAGAGCGAAGATTATAGCAGCAAGCAATGCGCGTGGATAGCCACACACAAATCCGGCAAGCAATGCGAGTGTTAATACACACTCACATTTCCTGCCGTCTGCTTGTTGAGGGCAGCGCCCCCA
>ENA-OPDJ01001065-OPDJ01001065.1-human-gut-metagenome-genome-assembly--contig:-NODE-1065-length-16649-cov-3.097324_pt1 | contig 16649 bp, 10 predicted proteins | sample MGYA00241621_ERZ501505 | MGnify/ENA primary metagenome ERZ501505 (study PRJEB25962, sample SAMEA2042624) | human gut metagenome | biome: human gut; feature: human-associated habitat; material: faeces... | reverse complement strand
CCCGCTCCATCTCCCCCCCCACCAGGGCGCACCCCCGCCCCTGTTCCTCCTCCGGGCATTCCACGATCAGCTCGTCATGCACCTGCAGAATGAGGCGCGCACGCAGATTTTCCCGGTGCAGCCGCTCGTCCACACGGATCATCGCAATCTTGATAATATCTGCTGCCGTCCCCTGTATCGGCGAATTCATGGCAACGCGTTCCCCAAAAGAACGCTGCATGAAATTACTGGATTTAAGCTCCGGCACGGGTCTGCGTCTGCCAAACATTGTCTGTGCATATCCGGTATCCTTTGCTTTTGCGACCAATTCGTCCAAAAATGTCTTGATCGCCGGATAACTCTCAAAGTATTTATGAATGATCTCATCCGCCTCTTTGCGCGAGATGGAAAGGTCCTGACTAAGACCAAACGCGCTGATACCATATACGATACCAAAATTTACAGCCTTTGCATTTCGTCTTTGAAGGTCTGTGACCTCATCAAACGGTGTGTCAAACACAAGGGATGCTGTACTTCTGTGGATATCCTGACCATTCTTAAAGGCCTCTATCATCCTTTCATCCCCGGAAAGCGCTGCCAGCACCCGAAGCTCGATCTGCGAGTAGTCTGAGTCAACAAACATATCTCCCTCCTCAGGCAGAAATACCTTTCTGATAAGCTTGCCCAGCTCAATCCTTATCGGGATATTCTGCAGATTAGGCTCTGTGCTTGAAAGACGGCCTGTCGCAGTGATTGTCTGATTTAAGGTAGTATGGATTTTGCCATCGGATGCAATATATCCCGAAAGTCCGTCAGCATATGTGCTCTTTAGCTTTGTGAGCTGTCTGTATTCCAATATATCCGCGACAATCGGATACTCCGGTGCCAGCTTTTCAAGCACATCTGCCGCAGTAGAATAACCGGTCTTTGTCTTCTTTTCATTTGGCAGTCCAAGCTTTTCAAAGAGAATGACTCCAAGCTGCTTTGGCGAATTTATATTAAACTCTTCACCTGCTGCCTCATATATTTTCTTTTCAAGCTCAGTTATCGAAACAGCAAGCTTGTCTCCATACTCCTTAAGCTTTATTCCATCAGCCCTTATGCCCTCATTTTCCATATCATACAGTACGAAAACGAGTGGCAGCTCGATATCTCTGTAAAGAGTGAGCATATCCATTTCCTTTAGCTTCTGCAAAAGAACCGGCTTTGATTTCCAGGCAGTATACACCTCGTAGCAGGCACAGTCCACTGCCTTTTTCTCATCCTCCTTCATCATCTGAGTAAAATCAAGCTTTCCCAGATAATCCTTTTTAGATGAGAGCATAAGCCCCAGATAGTCCTTTGCAACCGCATCATAGGGATACTCCCCGACAAGCGGATTGATAAGGTATGCAGCCACCATCATGTCAAAATATCTGCCTCTGTCATCTGCCTTTATCTCTTTGCTCTTAAATCTGTGCAGATTGGTCTTTAAATCCGGTGATATCCATGACTTTACTTCCAGAGTATTTAATTTTTCATCCAGGAAGCTGCTTGAAATCTCATCACCTGTACAGATAAAATAAATGTCCTCCTCTGAAAAACAAATCGAAACAGCAAGATAATCGTTAGAAACCGGCTCCGAAAACAGACTTAGCTGTCCATCACTTTCGCTGTTTTCCAAAGACTCTCCCGGTACTACCGCAAAAGCGACCTCCCTGCCCTTTGCCTTCTCAAACACACTCTCTGCAGTCTTTAAGTCCCTTACTATCACAAAATGCTCCTCGGCATTGTTTTTAGGAGCCTCCACGTTAAACCGTGACAGCATGTTTTTGAATTCGTATCTTTTGCACAGTAAAAAGGCTTCCTCAGTGTAGAGTGACTCTACTCCGCCACTAAGCTTTGCATCAGAAAATTCATAGTCAACCGGCGCATCAAGTATGATTGTCGCAAGCTCCTTGCTCATAAGCGCCTGCTCCCAATACTCCACTATATTCTTTGAAGCCCTTGGCGGCTTTACATTCTCAGCGTCCTCATGTACTGCCTCTATACAGTGGTATTTTGCTATAAGTGCGCCTGCTGTCTTTTCGCCGATACCGGGTACCCCGGGAATATTATCAGACGTATCTCCCTGCAGAGCCTTTACATCGATAAACTCCTTTGGAGTGACGCCGTACTTTTCGATAACATCTGCTGTATTGTAGTTTTCTATCTCGGTTCCTGTTTTCTTTGTCTTTGGAATCCTTACCATGACATGGTCTGTCGCAAGCTGTAAGAGGTCTCTGTCTCCGGAGATTATGGCGACATCCATACCGGCCTTTTCTGCCCTGACAGATAAGGTTCCAAGTATATCGTCGGCCTCATAGCCTTCCTTTTCCACGATTTTAATGCCCATGGCAGTAAGCATTTCCTTTATCATAGGCACCTGCTGCCTGAGCTCCTCGTCCATAGGCTTTCTCGTGCCCTTGTACGCATCAAACATTCTGTGGCGAAACGTCGGCGCATGCACATCAAATGCCACCGTCAGATAGTCTGGCTTTTCCTCGTCAAGAATCTTGAACATGATATTCAAAAAACCATAGACTGCATTTGTGTGAAGTCCCTCTGAATTGGTCAGATCAGGCAGCCCGTGATATGCCCTGTTTAAAATACTGTGTCCGTCTATAAGTACAAGCTTTTCACTCATTTTATACTTTCCTTATTACTTAATATTGTTGTAATCGCTGCCGGTCACACTGCAGTGCAGGCAGTAATGTTAAATAGCTCTTGTATATTTCTTAAGCCACTGAGCCTCCTCATCATTCAAAAATGGTGAAACAAGCTCATAAACTCTAGCATGATAAGCATTCAGGTATCCTTTTTCCCTGTCTGTCATCTGATTTGGATCAATCGCATCGAGATCTATCGGTACATAGGTCAGATTCTCAAAATACATAAACTGGCCATACTCATTTTTCTCACCCTTTCGGCAGATAAGCTCATTCTCTGTACGAATACCGAATTTGCCCTCTAAATAGATGCCCGGCTCGTCTGTAGTGACCATGCCCTCTTCTATCACACGCTCTGCAGTCCTGCCCGGGTACTGCTTCCAGTGAAAGCTGTTTGGTCCCTCATGAACATTGAGCACATAGCCCACACCGTGTCCGGTACCGTGATTGTAGTCCATGCCGATCTCCCACAAAGGCTCTCTTGCCAGAATATCAAAGTTAAGGCCCGAGCAGCCCTCCTTAAACCTTGCATTTGCCAGGTTCATATTTGAGCGGCACACTCTCGTAAACATATCTTTCATCTCGTCAGTCACAGGGCCTAGTGCAAAGGTCCTCGTGATATCTGTGGTTCCCTCCAGATAATGTCCTCCTGAATCAACCAAAAGAAGACTCTCAGGCTTAAGCTGCCTGTCGGACTCCTCTGTTGCAGAGTAATGCACAATAGCACCATGATCAGCATATCCGCATATTGTGGCAAAGCTCAAATCAAGAAAGCCCTCCTGCTCAGCTCTAAGCGATGCAAGATAATCTGAAGCCGAAATCTCTGTCATGGGTATCTTACCTATATTTGTCTTAAGCCAGTACATGAACTTGCACATCGCAACTGCATCCTTCAAATGCGCCTTGCGCAGATTTTCAAGCTGTACTTCATTCTTTACAGCCTTCATGACAACTGTAGGATCCTCAGCATCAATCACCTTAACACCATCCGGCAAGCTGTCGCAGATGCGATAATTTACAATCGATGTATTTAAAAGCACTGTCTCTTTTTCATCAATATACTTCACATATTCATAAAAATCATCGTAAGGTCTTGTCTGTATACCATTCTTATCGAGGTATGCCTTAAGAGTCTCTGTCACAACCTCTTCCTGCAAAAACCATATGCAGCTGTCCTGTGACAGTGCCAGGTATGAAAGCACTACAGGCACATAGCTTATGTCGCCTCCCCTGACATTTAAAAGCCAGGCGATATCGTAAAGTGATGACATCAGATGAAGTGTTGCACCCTTTTGTGCCATATGCTCTCTGACTCTTTTAAGCTTTGAGCTTATATCCTCACCGGTGTATTTATTGTCAAAAATCATGACAGGTGCCTTTGACATAGGAGGCCTGTCTGTCCATATAAGGTCAATCAGATCCTCATTTACGTACATGCTGCCGTGCTTTTCTTTTGCAATTTCAGAAAGCCTTTTGCCCCATGCGGCATTTACCACTCTGCCGTCAAAGCCTATTACACCGCCATCCGAAAGAGTATCCTTTATATACTCATCAACTGTCGGTACGCCCTCCTCGCCAATCTTAAAGAGCTTTACAGTGGTATCCTTAAGCTGCGCAGCCGCCTGCACAAAATACCTGCCGTCTGTCCATAGTCCGGCCTCATCCATAGTGATGACTGCGGTACCTGCTGAGCCCGTGAAGCCTGTAATATATTTGCGTGCCTTAAAATGCTCTCCTACATACTCTGACTCATGAAAATCAGCAGTAGGTACCACATACAGCGAGATGCCCCTCTTTGCCATCTCGCTTCTCAATGCTTTTAATCTATCCTGTATCATTTTATTATGCCTCTTTAAATTCAAAAAATTTTGTATCTAATTCCGGATACATTCTCTTTAATGAGATTGGTTTGCCGGATTTGTTCAAAAAGCAATGGCTGCTTTTTGCAGTGGTGCGAAGCTCGCCTGTCTCTTTGTCCTTCATGACATACTCAAGCTCCATCTTGATTCCGTTATACTTAAGCAGCTTTGTGTAGATGACGACCGTATCATCGAAATGTACCATACTGTGATACTCTACCGATATCGACAGCACCGGACTTATGATTTCCATATCCTCCATCTGCCTGTAGTTGAGTCCTATCTGATCCATCAAATCAAGTCTTGCTTCTTCCATCCACTTGACATAGTTTGAATGGTGGATTATACCCATCTGATCTGTTTCATAATATTTTGCGTGGTGCTCGTAAGGACGGATTCTAAGTTCACCTTGTGAGCCGGCAATCTGTAACTCATTGTTTGCCATAAAAACTTCCTCCATTCATATTTTGGTCTTATTTTTATTATGCCACATTGGACAGCTAAATTCAACGACTTGACCGTAAAATATAAACCGGCTGCTACCTGCGTATCATACTGTAGCAGTCTCTGCATATATTGCGTGAATTTCCAATCGGAAGTATTCTGCCGCAATACCGGCATCTGATAATATACTCATCCTTGCTCTTTGATAGAAGCTGCATAATCTTTGCCTGTGTTTTGTCGCGCTCGTTTTCAAGCCAGTCCTCCTCCACAATTTTGCCCATGCGGACTGAAAACTGATAGTACAAATCAAGCTTTTTGTAATAGGATTCGTATTTCATGAGCCCCTGATACTTTGAATGCTTATCAGGCTTGTCGAGAGAGATATCAGATGTATACGACATGCAGTAGCGCAGCCATTGTCTGACAAGCTCCCTGTCCTTTATATCTATAGGACATGTAATCATCTTATAAAGCAGATATTTGTTATCAAAATCTGCGATAAAGTATCGCTCCTTATACGCATATCCATACAAAAACAATATCTCATCGACATTGATTTTCCTAAACGGTGCTGATGGCTTTGCCTCATGCCAGAGCTTAATTATCGCATCAAGCGGCGCATCCATTGTAAGGAGCACCTGTGGGAAGCCAAGACTTACTATATCAATATCCTGCTCCGGTATATTTAGCGTATTCTTCAGATAATTCAGATTCTTTTGTCCTAAAGCTGTCACATAGCCTGTATCATACAGACCAAATCTGCCTGCACGGCCCGCTATCTGTTTTATCTCAGAGATGACAAGCGGACGTCTTGATACTCCATCAAACTTTTCCACCTCCAGAAATACAATTCTTCTGACCGGCAGATTGAGTCCCATTCCTATGGCATCTGTAGACACGACAACCTGTGTCTTTTTCTCATTAAAAAGCGTCATCTGCCTGCGCCTTATTTCCGGTGGCAGACTTCCGTATATGACACTTGGCTTTATGCCGTTTTCCTCCAGACGCCCTGCTATATTGAGTACCGACTTCTTTGAAAAGACGATAAAGGCATCGCCCTCTCTTACATCCTGTGGAAATGAAAAAGGCTTATCCTCCAGCTTTAGCGCAGTCTTTCTCTCATACTCCCTTATCTCATACTCGTCATGGCACAGATTAATCAGATGAATGACTACATCTTTTGCCACCGGACTCATGCATATATGAATCTCTCCTGCAAGTGTACCAAGAATTGCCCTGGTCCATGAATGTCCCCTGTCATCATCTGCAACCATCTGTGCCTCATCAATCACTGCGATATCATACTCCTTATCACAGTCAAGCATCTCCACTGTCGATGCTGTAATTCTGCTGTCTGATACCTCAAGACACTCCTGGCCTGTAAGCATGGTGCATGGTATGCCTGCATCATTCATCTTCTCATATACCTCAAGTGCCAGAAGTCTAAGAGGTCCCAGATAAACTCCGTTTTGCGCCAGCTTAAGCCTCTCAAGCGCCTGATATGTCTTACCGCTGTTAGTAGGGCCTATATGGAGTATGAAGTGCCTTTTCATGCTCTGTGCTTTTGGAAACTCAAGCTCCGGCCGTGCCGGAACCAGCGTGACAATCTCTCTTCTAAGCTCCTTGCTGCGGTACTCATTGTAAAGCGCCTTCATGCTCCTTGTACATATCGCACCTATATACTCCTTGCGCAAAAGCTTTAGAAAATCCTCTGTGAGATACTCTGCCTCCTTCTCATCAAACTGCTCCATATCCACCCTGACGAGCTGCGGAAGGATTTCTCTATTTAAAATCTGCCTTGCATTTTTATTGTTGGAATAGTAGGTGATCAATGCAAGCCTTTTTATTTCCTGATGCAGCTTGTCGAGTGCTATTGTCTCGTTTTTTGAAAATCGCGCATATTTAATTGATTTTGCTTTGTTATTTAGCCTGTGAATATAGTGTGCCAGCTTTACAGGCTTACCTGTACTTCTCTTCGCATTCTCCCTGTACTGGTCAACATAAAACTGTACCAGTACCTCTTCAAACGATTTTTCCATATATGTGTGTTATCCTCTTTATTTATATACACCGTTAAGAGTCACCTCAAACGTAACATCCTTTCCGGCTAGTTCTGTATTTGCCTTATAATCATCCGGGAATTTAAGGTTTAAATCAAAGGTTTCTCCCACCTTGTGACCTACCACTCCGTCCTCAAAGCCATCTATATAGCTGCCTGAGCCAAGCACCAGGTCTGTGCCCTGTCCATCAGTGCTTCCACCCTCGAATTTTTCACCGTCCATATATCCGGTGTAGTCAATATTTACCTTATCTCCATTTTCTGCAACCGTGTCAACCTCTGTATTAAGTGTTGCTGCCTCTGTCTGTGAATCACTGCTTTGTGTCTCGGATGCCTGAGATTCCGTGGTCTGTGATGCAGCTTCTGTACCATCAGTGCCCTTTGACGATGAACCGCCCGATGTCGCAACTGCCCAGATTAGCACTATGACTACCACAACGACTGCCACTACCGGCACCCAGAATTTCAGCAGATTCACAACCTTTGCCTTCTTTTCTGCCTTCTCTCTCTCGATTCTTCTTTTTTCCTGTGCGATTTTTTTGTTTTGTTTGTTCATTTTGTTAATCTCCTGTTTTATTTTTATTATTGAATTATACTATTACAATTTGAACATTCTGTGTTTCGCATAAATGAACTGTATGCGTTACAGGTCATTGTAAGCATTATCTGTCACTGTTCGCTTTAAACTTTAAACGGCTGCGTCTCTTAACTATTTGACGCAACAATAAAAGCAGTAGAAAGACACCCACACAGCCTGCGCTTATAGCTGCACCTGCCTTAAGCCCCGGTGTCTCATAATAAAGCTCTATCTCATGCTCTCCCTCATCCAGATGAATGCTCACAAAGGTATCTGAAAAATCCTCATACTCTGCATCCTTCCCATCCACCTTCATAGTCCATCCCTTTTCACTCGGAATAGAAAGCACAAGCTGTCCTGCCTGCTTCACATCAATGTGTCCGCTTATGTGTGTATCTGAAAAATCATCCACCGAGAGTGTCTGCTCATTGAGTGTATTGTAAGCACTCTCAACTGCAGCAATGGAAAGCTCGTATACATTAAATCGTACAGCATCGGCATCAGTGTTTGTGACGGAAACTGTCTCCCCCGCCTTCACATATCCCAGGTCAAACAGATACCTGTGAGTGGTCTTCGAGTATGTGGTCTCATACTCTCCGTGGCTGAAGGTCAGACTATCAGTGCTGCACGAATCGTATGCCGCATAATAATATCCGTCATGGTCAAAGGTGAGAGTCGTAGTTCCCGGATTTTCGTCCTGAGTGCACTCTGTCATGGTCAGCATATCATCTGCTGCGCCAAGGAGCCTGCCAAGGGAATTAATCGAATAGATTTTCGATGACGAGGATGGCTTCCACGCATCAATCACTCCCTCATCCATCATAAAACCAAGCGGAAGTGTGTAGTTATTCCGATACAGATAGTGATTTCCGCATTTTCCAACAAGTGTAGTCAGCTCATTCTGTGGCTGTATTGATTTTGTAACCATATATCTGACCGAAAGCATGGCTGACGTGACAGGTGTGGCACCGTTATAACAGTAGAAATTCTTGCCTCCCTCCATATAAAGAGCCTGATAAAAATGGCTCACATTTATATTCATCAGGGAAGAAAACTGTGTTCCAGAAGCATAGCCGTATCGTGTGTCATCATTTTTAGTTAGTCGGCCTGTATCCTCAACCCTGTAAAATGGTCCATCGTTGTCAGCTGCATCCTCTTTTGCCAGCTCCAGTGCCTTTTGCATATCGTCCACATTGGCATTGTAGCTGCTTCTGCCGGTACATCCAAGTCCTGTCACAGCCATATTGACAGCCAGCTCCACAATCGCAATACCGCATGTTATGACCATCAAAAGCTCCCTGTTTTTCCTTGCTGCAAGCTTTAAAAGTACTGTCATAATGCCGTACAGCGCAACAAACAATATGCTTATGATAACTGCATAATACTCTGTCACATCCTCATCGGCAAACATCGTGCTTACTGCCATAAGCGCCGATGCAAATACCACTGCCACGCCAATATGCCACAGTCTTATGCCACGCCACTTTCTTACTGTAGCATAGCCTATGGTCAATACAAGAAATGCATACAGATACGACTGTCTGCCAGGCAGCGAATCCGGAAAATGCAGTCCGTGCCATATAAAGTCAAGCTGTTTATTGGCAAAGCTTGCCATGAAAAACAACACAAACAATACGGGAGCTATTTTTTTCTTCCAATTAATCCTTTTATTGAGCACAAACAGTATCAAAAGCATCACACTAAAGGCTCCGGCATACAGATTCGGCCAGTTCTCTGCACCCTCATAGACGCTTGCTGTCGTGCACATCCTGCCGACCTCTGATAAGAGATTAAAATACCACTCTATCTGCTTTGGAAACTCGATGCCCGACGAACCGCTGTAGCTTAAAATGATAAGCTCCGGGATGATTAGCACCATCGCAGTGCCTCCAGCCAAAAGCGAGTAAACGGCAAATCTCACAATTGCAGCCATTTTACCGCCATTTTGCGTAAAGAAAAGCCATGCAAACCAGAATACCAAAAAGATGCAAAGCATGATGCTCAGATAATAGTTTGACAATATACAAAGTGCCAGTGATACATAGTAAAGCACCGGCTTTTTGTCCCGCACAAGCTTCTCAAGTCCTACTATCGCTAGCGGTGCAACCGCCACAACATCCATCCACATAACATCCCAGCTATACGCAGCTACAAAGCCGGAAAGCGCATATGCCGTTGAGAAAACAAATGCCGGCACAAATGTATTATCGTGATATCTGTTATCCTTTCCAAGAAGTACAAAGTGTTCCTTCAGAAAATAAAAAAATGTTGCTCCGCTTAGCGAAATCTTAAAAATGATTAGCAGCTCGATAAACTCAATAATATGGCTCTTTGGAAAAAGCACCACAAGCCAGTTTAACGGACTCGCCAGATAATAGGCAAATACCGATACAAAATCACTGCCAAGCCCGATATTCCATGTATACATGAGGCTCGCACCATTTCTTAGCTTCTCCCACAGCTCATTATAGAAAGGCAGATACTGGTGATACAAATCCATATGCAAAAGGCAGTAATCGCCAAATGGATATACACCATTTCCTATACAGATGATTATACATATGAAAAACGGAATTAAAAACGCTGTCAAAAGTGGATGCTTTTTAACAAAATTCATCACTTATCCTCCCAGTCAAACAGTCTGTAATATTGCAAAAGCTTATAATCGTTTAGCATATCCGAATCGGCCTGCTTATTTTTGCTGCCGGTTGCCTTGTCTGATTTATTTGATGCTTTATCTAATGTCTTATCTGCAGTTTTATCAGTGCGTACCGCTGATATAATTGGATACTCCTCCTGCAGCTTTAGCAGAAAGCTCTGATAGTCATTTGTCGGCACACCTGCCGCTTTAAGTACGTTTGCAGCCAGATAATTAACACTCGTGTCTTTTCCTGCCGCCTCATCAATATCATAATTTGCCCAGATAACATACGGCACCTGATAGCGCAGCTTAAGCTCTTCATTTGATAAATTATTATAGTCCATGCCGTTTGCCGCAAGAACAGAGCTTGCCACAGTATCATTTGGCTGATGATCACCGAAAAATACCACTATAGTTTTCTCATCCACATTTGAGAAATATTCAATTAGGCTCTTTAAATCCTCGTCTGTCATCTTAATCAAAGAAAGATACTGGTCAAGTGCAGAATTATTGAGCTTATCCGCTGTCACCGTATTGTCAAAGCCGTAGTAGGTATCCGTGTATCCACCATGGTTTTGCATAGTGACATTGAATATAAATGCCGGCTGACCATCCGGTTTGTTCTCATAGGTCTCAATAATCCTGTCAAATGATGTCTCATCACTTATATATTTGCGCACAAACCTCTGATTAGAATAATCCTGCATAAACGAAAGATTGTCAAATCCCAAAAGAGGATAGACCGTATCCCGGTTCCATCCACTGCCATAGTACGGATGCTGTGCATACGTTGCGTAGCCTATGCTTTTTAAATAGCTTGCAAGGGAAGGTGTCGTGCTCTTTATATACTGCTGATAAGGAATACTTCCTACCGGAAGAAAAGCCATCGTATTGCCTGTCAGAAACTCAAACTCGGTATCGGCGGTATTTCCACCGCATACAGACGTATTCAGATATCCTGTTATAGTGTTCTCATTGCCCTTTTCAAGACTGTGCACAAACGGCATATAGTCTGTATTTGTATCAAAATCACCGAGCACTGACAGGTCTGAAAATGCCTCATCCATCACAACTATAATATTCGGATAATCACTTTTATCTGTAATTGCAGTATTATTAGCTGCATCTGAATTATCATCTGTACCGGCATAGCTGTCAAGCAGCTCCTTAGCCTTCTGTCTGCTATACCCGTCAGGCTTATCAACCGCCACAAACTTAAGATCCATCGCAAAGGTCACTGCCATTCCATTCACCTTTGTCATATATGCAGGTGTAAATAAAAACGGATACAGGTAATTGTCCGTCTGGAAATCCTCATCCTGCAGGGCATTCACAAACAGACACAGCGCAAGTATTCCAAGCACAGTCGGAATTAGTCTGAACCTGAATTTCCACTTAATTCTGAAATCAACAAAATGCATCAGCATAATAAGAGCTATAAATATAACTGTAACAACAACTACTCCTGCAGTCGGTGCGAAATCATAATTGGATGCAACACTTGTCGCCGTACCAATTGAAAAAATATCCCATGGAACAAAAGGAGTCGAGCGGAAAAGCATAACATAATGATTAATCAGTCCAAAAACCATGGCCACGATAATAACTGCACGAAGTGCCCATTTCGCCCTGCCCGTAACAAAATAAAGAATCCAGGAAATCAGCTCAAACAAAATAATATTAAAAAATCCCGCCATAAATCTGACTTCTTCAAAAGGATTATGTTCGTAGAACTCCATAAGATAAAAAGCCGTAATCGGGAAAATCGAGAAAAATATAACATTGAATATAATTTCATATTTTTTATAAATCTTTTTTATCATCATAATGCTCCTGTTTGCTATCTGGTATTACAGCCTATATGGCAGATTTTTGGGTACTTTTTTGGGTACCTTTTTGGGGCAAATTTTTCTTAAAAGTACCCTAATTTCTTTAATTTTTTGAAAGATTGTAAGTAAAGAAAAACCCCGCAAGCCCTTGATTTTACTGAAAATCTTGGATTTACGGGGTTTTGCAAATAGTGCCGGCAGTGGGACTTGAACCCACACGGGCTTGCGCCCAACAGATTTTGAGTCTGCATCGTCTGCCATTCCGACATGCCGGCGTCTTACGAACAGACAATATTTTATCACAATTATTGACTTCATGCAACTAAAATTTGTAATTTCAATATAATCCAATATAATTTCAATGCGATTGTGACTGTTCACGCCTAACAGTGTGACCGGCAACGATTACAGCTCATTTAAAAATGTCAAAGCCTTGAAATATGTCTCAGCATACAACCTTATTCTTACCGGTGCATTTTCCGACATAAAGCTGTTTGTCAACAAAATTAATCCATTCCTTGTAATCCTGCCCCACTTTATATTTCCCTGCACCTATGGTCACTGTCATCCTTCCGCTGCCCTTTAGATGTCCAGAAGGATTTTGAATTAATCTCCACACGAAGCTCATCGAGAAAATTCTTAGGCACCTCTCCGTCGACACATTTGCCAAGAAGTAAAAACTCTTCTCCTCCCCATCTGCAATAGCTAAGCTCAACACCTCGAGCCTTGTTTACGATAGTACGAGCGAGCATCTTAAGTGCGTCATCTCCTACATTATGTCCGAATGAATCGTTAATTTTCTTAAAATCATCAATATCAATCATTGCAAGGAAATATTCCCCCTGCTTCTCAGCCTCAAAAAGATTCTTAAGCTTCGCCATCATATAGAAACGATTTGGAAGCTCCGTCAGCGCATCAAACTGTGCCTGCTTTTCCATTGCCCCCTCCTCGGAAGACATAAAATGCAAAAGGCACATCATACATGTTATTATCAAGAAAACTACACCAGAAATCATAGCAATAGAAATACTCTTAATTACAACAGAATCCAACTTATATAAAGGTGCGTAAAAGCCATCAAGCATATAAAGAATAATCAGAGCAATAGCATATACACAGCAAAGCAGAATGGCAACATGATTCTTTTTTTTCTTCCTGAGGACCACATAATCCATGGAAAAAAGAAAAAACATTGCATCGATCAAAAAAAGCTGAAAATTACATTGAATTCCGAGACAAACCACCGCAAGTATCATATAAAGCAATATCTCAACAGCCACACTATAAACATATATGCTCAGTTTTTCAGATTTTGTCAGACTGAATGCAAGGAAATAAAAGCATATGCTGATCAGACTGACTCCTGCCATCAAATCTACACCTAATGATGAAAACATAAATAGCATCAGCAGATGGATGACAAGAAATATTTTGTTTACATTAAATAGAAAGCTCTGCTCCTTAGCAGTACTATCATTGCTACTCATTGTACAATACCTTCATAAAAAATATCTGATATATTACTATAGAATAATAACACATTTTAACAAATATAACAATATATTATTGTGCAAAAGTACTAGACTATTTTGCTACTTTTTTTCTAATTATATATCCAATAAGAATAATAACAGCACTTGTTATGACACTTCCATAAAATGTCATTCCCCTGCACAAAAGCTCCATATTTGCTGCATTACTACCAACAAGCTGTTTAAACCCATCAATCATAATATAATCAGCCACGCCCATAGCACCGGGTATAGGCACACAATTGGAGCCCATCGCCACAAAACACTGTATCACACTCACATCAACTGCCTTATTTACGCCTTCGCCGACTGCCATAAAAATCATAAACGATACCAAAAGCTGTGAAACTCTCTGCATTATATTCCAAAAGAAAATCTCGATGAGAAGCCCGGTCTGCCCTGTGATACTGTTTGAACACTCCTGATATTCTTTCATAGTATTTTTAAGCTTTATTCGAAGCCTGTCACCATGCCGTATTATATGTATTTTTTCAAAAAGCCGGATAAGACTATCACAAATTGAGTATAGTATGCTTCCCTTCCTTAGCAGCATATAAAATACAAGAGCCAGAAAAATCAGCACCACAATCCCCAAACATATAAATATCCGCGAAATACCTGAGAAATTTTTCAGCAATGGATACTTAAAAATCATGCATAGTAAGCCAATTGTTAAAAGTGAAAGTGTATACATAACAAGATTAATCAGTAAGGCCACTGTAGCAGCATAGCCCGGTATGCCATCCCTTATCATGAAATACGCACTGGCTGGCTGTCCTCCCGATGCCGATGGTGTAATAGCCGAAAAATACACATCGGCTCCACCATACACAGTACCATCAATCGCGCTGGTTTTATACCCAAAGTGTCTTGCCATGCGTACCAGAGCAAAGCCTTCAAACCAAATAAACCCAAACGTACAAACAAAACTCATAAAAAGCCAGCCTTTATTTGCATTTCTGATAAAACTCATAAGAATCTCAAACGAAAAATGCTTGCTCTGTGAGACAACAGTCCATATGCTCAAGATAGCTATAAAAGCAGAAGCTATCGCCCAAAATATCTTTTTTCTGTCCATTAAATCTAATCCCCTTAAAAAAACTGGTAAAGTGAATTATGAAAATACACCATACCAGTTTATTGTAGAGAATATATATAACTTTATCAAGTAAAATATTATTAATATCTTTTTAATGTTTGTTAAATTATTTACTGTTACAACTAACAAATCAGTCTAAATACAAATTAACTTCTATGATTCCTCTTCCTCATCATTGTCAGTGTTCATCATATACACACCCCTGCTTGCATCTCCATCAGGATTCTTTCCAAACTCGTAATCATTTCCCGGCAGAATAGCATTTAAGAAAATTCCTGCGATAGCTGCAATTGCCAAAGCTGTCAGTGTAATTGATGTTCCTGCTACAGTAAATGTCAGTCCATTTCCAAAGCCAAGACCACATACAAAAATAACACCTGCAATAATCAGATTTCTTGATTTCGTCAGATCTACCTTGTTTTCAACAACATTTCTAACTCCTATTGCTGAAATCATTCCATAAAGCATAAATGAAACTCCACCAATAATCGCTGATGGCATAGTAGATATTACAGCCGAAAACTTTGGAATAAACGAAAGTGCAATAGCAAAAACAGCCGCAATACGGATAACTCTCGGATCATATACCTTAGACAGCTCAAGTACTCCTGTATTCTCACCATATGTTGTATTAGCCGGTCCTCCGATGGCTCCTGCGAATGCAGTTGCAATTCCATCACCTATAAGTGTCCTATGAAGACCCGGATCAGCAATAAAGTTCCGCTCTACTGTAGCAGAAATAGCAGACATGTCGCCAATGTGCTCCATCATAGTCGCAATAGCGATAGGCGCCATAACAAGAATGGACGTAATATCAAACTTCATGAACTGAAATTTAGGTATTCCGACCCACGCAGATGATGCAATTGATGTAAAATCAAGAATTGCGGAACCATCAGGATTAGTAATTCCAGCAGTATTCATAATAAGAGCCACAACATAGGAAATAATTACTCCCATTAGAATAGGAATGATCTTAAATAAGCCCTTTCCCCATATATTGAAAATAATTATAACTCCAAGTGCAATAATTGCAAGAACCCAGTTTGTTGAAGCATTATTGATAGCTGAACCGGCAAGTGAAAGACCAATGCATATGATAATAGGTCCTGTCACTACAGGTGGAAGAAAGCGCATTACACGCTTAATTCCAACCAGCTTAATGATAAGTGCAAGTACGAAATAAAGCATACCTGCAACAAATATGCCACCACACGCATACGCGGCCTTATCATTGACAGCCATATCTGCATACATACCACTGTCAAGGTTTGCAACAGTATAAAAGCCTCCTAAAAAAGCAAATGACGAACCCAAAAAAGCCGGTACCTTAAACTTTGTACACAAATGAAATATAAGCGTGCCAAAGCCTGCACAAAATAGGGTAACCGATACAGAAAGACCTCTGGTAAGCGGCTCCCCACAAGCCTTCTGAAAATATCCTGATACAAGAATAGGCACAACAATTGTTGCGCCGAACATAGCAAACATATGCTGCAAACCAAGAATCAGCATCTTGGCCGTTCCAAGCTGTCTCGCATCACGAATTGGCTCCTGTTTCTTTTGTTCCATAACAACCTCCTTAATAAATTAATGTTTTCGATAAGTAACCGAAAACATTATAGCAGTTTTTAATTATTATTTCATTATTTTTTCATTATTTTTTTATTATTTTTTACAAAAAAAAGACATCTCATTGGATGTCTTAAATAATTCATATTTAATAAGTATGTACCTTCAAAACTTCATACAAATCCGATTTGTTTTTCTTCGTTATTAACCAGATTAAGCCCTCGACCTATTAGTAACAGTCAGCTCCACATGTTGCCATGCTTCCACCTCTGCCCTATCTACCTTGTAGTCTTCAAGGGGTCTTACTCCCGAAGGAGGGATATCTCATCTTGAGGGGGGCTTCACGCTTAGATGCCTTCAGCGTTTATCCC
>ENA-OPDJ01001061-OPDJ01001061.1-human-gut-metagenome-genome-assembly--contig:-NODE-1061-length-16702-cov-8.276747_pt1 | contig 16702 bp, 13 predicted proteins | sample MGYA00241621_ERZ501505 | MGnify/ENA primary metagenome ERZ501505 (study PRJEB25962, sample SAMEA2042624) | human gut metagenome | biome: human gut; feature: human-associated habitat; material: faeces... | reverse complement strand
GATTGATAAGGGACAAGTAGTTGAGGCAGGTACTCATGAAGAATTGTTCAATTCGAATGGGATGTATCATCGTTTATGGAAGGAACAGTTTGATGAAATAGGTTAAAGAATGAGCAGTATGAAAAAGTTAATAGTTGCAGCTGTTGCAGCCATCGTATTTATAGCGAATATACAAGCACAAAATAAGAAGTGGAGTTTCAAAGAATGTATAGATTATGCCATACTGCACAATATAGAGGTGAAGCAGAGTCAAAACCGGATTAAAAGTTTGAAAGTAGAGAGAAATACGCTGAAGAGCAGTTTTCTGCCCGACCTGAATGTAGGAGCTTCACAACGTTTTTCTTTTGGCAGGGCCTTGAATCAGGATAATACGTATGAAGATAGCAACATACAAAATTCTTCATTCTCTGCCAGTGCTGAAATGCCTCTTTTTACCGGATTCAAAACAAGTGCATCCATTACCCGGAATAAATTCGATATATTGGCGGCTGAGGCAAATAAGGAATTGATAGAAAACAATTTGTCACTCAATGTAACTAACTATTATTTTCAGATACTGTTGAATAAAGAAATCTATCGTATCGCTCAAGAACAAATCCGGTTGACAAAAGAACAAGAAATCAGAACACGGATTTTGATAGAGAATGGAAAAGTTCCGCAGTCTCAATTATATGATGTGAAAGCTCAATTGGCTGATGATGAGCTGGTGGCTACTGAAGCTAGGAACTCGCTGCGGCTTTCTTTTCTTGACTTGATGCAATTGATGGAGTTGAAGGGTGAGGAGTATTTTGATGTAGATTCTTTGGATGAAAGTATAGTTTCTATGGAGTCTGTCACTCCTGAGGGGATTTATGCCTCGGCATTAAGCTGTATGCCTCAAATAAAGCAAGCTCATTATTCTTTGCAGAGTAAAGTGAAAAGTACAAAAGTTGTCAAGTCGGGATATTACCCACAGCTTTTTTTGGGTGCCGGAATCAATACCGGTTACTATTATTCTCGTGGTGCAATGAATCCATCTTTTCATCAGCAGTTTAAAAACAATATGCAGAAAAGCATTTATTTCACATTAAGCATCCCTCTTTTTGACCGCTTCTCTACCAGGAATCAGGTAAAAACAGCGCGTTTGGAAGAGAATAATGCCCGCTTGTCATTGGAAAATGAAAAGAAAAGTCTCTATAAGGATATTGAGAAAGCATATATGGATGCGTTGGCAGCTTTTGAGAAATACGAGTCTACTACCAAAGCGGTAGTTGCCAATCGGGAGGCGCATCGGTATGCGTTAGAGAAGTATATGGCTGGAAAGTCGGCTGTATATGAGTATAATGAGATAAAAATGAAATTGGCAGATGCGTTGTCCCAACAATCACAAGCTAAATATACCTATTTACTGAAAGAACGGATATTGGCATTTTATTCATGCCACTCTTTAGCGGACTTAGAAATTGTTTTGAATTAGCAACATCAAAGTCTCAAATTCTATAGATACACAATTAACATGACGATAACAATTCAATAACAAAGAGTTTGGGAAGAGCGATTTACATTTGTGATATTAACATGAATACAATTTACTAACTAATTAAAAACTTATAGGTATGCATTTTTTCTCTGTTTATTCATTATTTGTGTCTATAGGGAGTTTGTTCGTTTTCTGCTTCCCGGAAGAAGCTTCTGATGTTGGTGTAAAATCAATGCAGAGTTTGCCCAACGTCCAGGTTTGTAATACTGAGGCTAGTATTCCGTTTGACTCAGTAATTTGTTTGGATGATAATAATCGTTGGGAGGTTAGTCAATGAAAAAAGAAGAGCTATAGGATGGGGGCTATGGGTATTATACGCCTTTTCTTTATTTTGTTCGTTTCATTTTGATTGGGTATCACAATACAGGGATTTCTTTGCTGTCTATTTTTTAGTCGCTTCTTCTGTGGTATGGTACTTGATTTGCAAGAAGTAAAAATGAACGTTACTCGTTTGTTTTGCCTCCTACATGGCAATAATTAACCATGAAGGTAGCTAAACGAACGAGTAACGACACCTATTTTGGGATATAATCTGTTTTATTTCTCTACAATGGCTTTGGCTTTCTCCAGAGCTACATTGATATTGGGACAAATGTTGTCTTCGCCGAGCAAGTCATAAAAACCGGCTTTCTCCAATACTTTATGCACCTTTTCGTTTACGCCTGAAAGTACGATATGGATATTTTCTTTCTTAGACATTTCACAAAGGTTAGTGAGGTTGTGAATACCGGTAGAATCAATGAACGGCACTTTACGCATACGGATGATACGCACTTTCGGGCGGTCGCCCAGTTCAGACATGATTTCTTCAAATTTAGTGGCGATGCCGAAGAAATACGGACCATTGATTTCGTATACTTCTACGCCTTCGGGAACCATGAGATGCTCTTCGTGCACTTCCAAATCGGATTCATTATTAGGATCGATTTCATTCTTGATAACCGAAATATCGGTGGTTTCCATAACGCGTTTCATAAATAGCACGCAGGCAATCAGCAATCCTACTTCAATAGCGACTGTCAAGTCGAAAATGACTGTCAGGAAGAAAGTGATCAATAACACTGTCACGTCCGATTTCGGATTCTTGAGTAATGCCTTAAAGGTGCGCCAGCCACTCATGTTATAAGATACAATGACTAACACGCCGGCCAGACAAGCCATCGGGATGTATTGTGCCAACGGCATCAGGAAGAGCAGGATGAGCAGTAATACGACAGCATGAATAATGCCGGCCACCGGAGACTTTCCCCCATTGTTGATATTGGTCATGGTACGTGCGATGGCTCCGGTAGCAGGAATACCTCCGAAAAGAGGAGCGATGATATTGGCTGCACCTTGGGCTATCAGCTCTGTGTTTGAATCATGACGGTCACCGATTACACCGTCGGCAACGGCAGCCGAAAGTAATGATTCGATGGCACCCAATACAGCAATTGTGATGGCTACGGGAAACAAGTTCTTGATTGCTTCCCAATTCAATTCGGGTACCACTGCATCGGGAAGTTGTGATTGAATGGTGAATCGGTCGCCAATCGTATCAATGCAGGTAATTCCTCCGTATGTTTTCATCAGATAGACTGCAATCGTCACTACGATGATGGATATTAACGAACCGGGAATCTTTTTTGAGAATTTGGGAGTGATGGCAATGATGAATACACTGACCACACTGACAATGGCATTCCACCAGTTTACTGTATCAAAGTGGCGGAAATAAATCATCCATTTGCCGATAAAGTCTCCGGGGACTTTCTCTCCGCCAAAGTTGAGTCCGAAGATATCAGCTATCTGTGTAGTGAAGATGGTAACGGCAATACCACTGGTAAAGCCGACAATGATGGGATAGGGAATGAATTTGATGACAGCTCCCAGTTTAAACACTCCTAATAAAACAAGGAGTACACCTGCCATCAGTGTTGCCACTGTCAGTCCGCTGATGCCATATTCTTGTATGATACCGTAGATGATAACGATAAACGCGCCTGTCGGTCCGCCGATTTGTACTTTGCTTCCTCCCAATAAAGAAATGATAAAGCCTGCAACAATAGCAGTGATAATACCTTTTTCGGGAGATACTCCTGAAGCAATACCAAATGCAATAGCCAAAGGAAGTGCAACGATACCTACGATAATGCCGGCCATGAGGTCGGCCATGAAGCTTTCCTTCGAATAATTTTTTAATGTAGTGAAGAGCTTCGGTTTAAATTCAAATGCTTTCATTTTATAATTTACTTTATGCTACGAAATGTGTTCAACACAGAATGGAGGTGCAAAATTAGACAAAATTTATCTATAAATTAAGGGATTATTGATTTTAAGTTCTTATTTTTGTTGCATGAAGGGTGTTCTTCGTATATTATTGGGGAGTTTGAGCATAAATAGCTTTCTTGTTTAAGAAACTTTTGTAGTTGATGAACATATTCAAGCCGTATTGCGTTTATTTTATATAAATAGAATGTTTAATTAAACATAAAATTATAATTGTAATAAATACAAATTTGAAATATAATATATATCTTTGTGGTATAAGGCAAGGGTAATAAAATAATAACTAACCAATAAAACAAATAATTATGGCTAAGAGCATTAAAGGTACACAGACAGAGAAAAACTTGTTAACTTCATTTGCAGGTGAATCACAAGCTAGAATGCGTTATACTTATTTTGCAAGTACTGCAAAAAAAGAAGGTTATGAACAAATCGCTGCTATTTTCACAGAAACAGCTGATCAGGAAAAGGAACATGCAAAACGTATGTTTAAGTGGTTGGAAGGTGGTATGGTAGAAATTACTGCCAGCTATCCTGCAGGTATGATCGGTACAACAATGGAAAATCTGAAAGCCGCTGCTGCCGGAGAAAATGAAGAATGGACGACTGATTATCCTCACTTTGCTGATGTGGCCGATCAGGAAGGTTTTCCTGCTATTGCTACGATGTATCGCAGAATTGCTGAAGCAGAAAAGGGCCATGAAGAAAGATACTTGGCTTTATTGAAGAATGTGGAAGAAGGTACAGTATTCAAAAAAGCAGAAGAGACTGTATGGCAGTGCCGTAACTGTGGTTACATTTATGTAGGTACAGAAGCTCCTGATGTATGTCCGGCATGTTTGCATCCGCAGGCTTACTTTGAAGTAAAGAAGAACAATTATTAATTGAGATAGAATTATCCGTTTACCGTGTCCGGCTTCTCCCGATTGGGGGGAAGCCGGATTTTTGTTTCATTAGAATATCCTGTATGATTTAAGCGTAATGATGCAGGGTTGAAAAGACTTTGGAGTTTTTTTATAATGCCCGATTGAAATTAAAACAAATGCTTTTGTAATATAAAATTAACCATTCGGTTAAGATAATGAAATTGGCTGTTCATGCCATCGTAACGTCCCGACTGTACTTTTGCGGCAAATTAATCTAAAGTATTTATGGGAAAGTTCAATTATTTGTGGTTTAGGAATATTCTGTTGTTATCAGCAGGTATGTGGGGATTGGCTATGCCTTATGCTGTTGCTGATGATAAAATGAAGGAAAGTCCTATTACAGAACAGGTTCGTACAAAAATTCAGGTGTCTGGAGTTGTTGTGGACAGCAATGGCGAACCATTGATTGGTGCAACGATTCGTGAAAAAGAAAGTGGAAACGGAACAATAACCGATGTAGACGGAAAGTTTACACTTTCCATTCCTGTTGATGCCGTAATTGTGATAAGTTATGTGGGATATCGGGACAAACTTATTGCGGTGAATGGGAAAACATCTTTTAAAATAGAACTGGAAGACGATACGGAAACGCTTGGTGAGGTAGTGGTCGTGGGATACGGTATTCAGAAGAAAGCCAATCTTTCGGGGTCGGTAGACCAAATCACTTCAACCCAGTTGGAGCAACGACCTATGACGGATTTGTCGAAAGGATTGCAGGGAATGGTACCTAATTTGAATGTTGATTTTACCAGTGGAGAGCCGGGACAGGCTGCCAATATTAATATTCGTGGTGAAGCTTCCATCAACGGTGGTTCTCCGCTGATTCTGATAGATGGCGTAGCTTCGGATGCTGAAGAGATGAATCGCTTGTTACCCGAAGATGTAGAGAGTCTTTCGGTATTGAAAGATGCTTCTTCGGCTGCCATTTACGGTGCCCGTGCCGCTTTTGGGGTTGTTTTGATTACGACCAAGCAAGGGAAGGGCGATAGAATTCAGGTGAATTATAACAATAATTTCTCGTGGAAGCGTCCTTCTTCATTGACTGAAAAAACTTCCGATCCTTATATTTATTTGAAACTGAAGAACATTGCGGTGTTAAACACTCCTTGGAGCTCCGGTCATGTGACCAGTGACGAGCGTTTGGAGTGGGCACGTCAACGTTCTGACAATCCCGATGGAACGGAAGCCATACGCCTGAATCCGTTGGACAACACGCAGTGGGAGTATATGGGTAATCGCAACTGGACAAATTATTTTCTGGATAAGAGTACATTCAGTCAGGCACATCAGCTTTCCATTTCCGGTGCGACAGAGAAAACCAAGTTTTATTTGTCGGGAGGTGTGGACAGTGAAGACGGTGTTTTCTCAGGTGTGGTAAAAAATGACAAGTATATTCGTTACAGTATGCGAGGCAAAGTTAATTATCAGATTTGGAACTGGTTGTCTGTTTCCAATAATACCTCTTTTGTCTCTACTACCCGTAAAAAACCGAGTTATTATAATTTGAGTGATTTTTACGATGCAGAGCCTCACGACATGGACGTGAACCCCGACGGTACATGGGCAAACAGTGAACTGGGTATTGCATTGGCACAATTGGTGGACGGAGGCGAGGAGAAAACCGTTTACGACCGTTTGCAAAGTACTTTCTCGGCCGAAATGAATTTTTGGGAAAGAATGTTGGTGCTGAACGCTAACTTTACTTTTTCAAAAAGCCATGAAGATTACGACTGGTATAAGACTAAGTATCGCATTGGCTACGGACCGGATGATGTTCGCGAACAGGGTACAAGCCGTGCTTACAAAGGCAGTACTTCCGAACTATATACCGTGCTTGACTTGTATGCCACGTTGACCAAGTCGTTCGACAAGCATTTGGTGAGCGGTGTGTTAGGTTTCAATCAAGAATATAGCCGTTGGGACAAATTCACTGCCGACCGTTACGACATCATATCTACCTCTTTGCCTTCCATCGGCTTGTCCTCAGGCGAACAGTATGTAGACGAAACTTATAAGGATTGGGCTATTCGTGGCTTGTTTTTCCGTGCTAATTATATGTATGACAACCGTTATATTTTTGAATTGAACGGCCGTTATGATGGAACTTCACGTTTCCCCAAAAACAAACGATATGGCTTTTTCCCTTCGGGTTCGGTAGCATGGCGTGTCGATGTGGAACCTTTCTTTGAACCGCTCCGGTCTTTATTCTCACAATTCAAGATACGTGCTTCGTATGGTTCATTGGGCAATCAGCTGGTAACCGAATATGGATATATTCCTTCTATGAATTCGTCATTGGGCAGTTACCTGATTGATGGAAAATTGCAACAAACCGTTACAGCTCCGGGCTTGGTTTCTCCCGATTACACTTGGGAACAGGTGCGTACATTGAACGGAGGTATTGACTTGGCGTTGTGGAACAATAAATTGGTGGTCTCTTTTGACATTTACCGTCGTGATACAAAGGGAATGCTTACATTAGGAAAAGAATTGCCGGGTGTGTTGGGCAAGACAGAGCCGAAAGAGAATGCCGCCGACCTGAAGACAAGAGGATGGGAATTGTCTGTCGCTTATCGGGATGAGTTTCAACTGAAAGGTAAACCTCTGAATTGGGGGGCACGCTTCGTATTGTCCGACAATCGTTCATGGATTACAAAGTTTGACAATCCTACCAAAAACCTTAGTCAATATTATGAAGGACAGGAATTGGGCGAAATTTGGGGATTGCAAAGTGATGGGCTGTTCAAGAGCAAGGAAGAAATTGCTGCGTTGGATGAAACAGAAATTATACCTTGGGGTGCATTGGAAATCGTGGAAGGATGGCCTAAATACAAAGATTTGGATGGCGACCAGCGCATAACGAAGGGTACTACTGTAGACAAACCGGGTGACTTGAGTGTTATAGGAAATTCATCACCTCGCTTTCGTTTTGGTTTAAACCTGAATGCAGAATGGAACGGGTTTGACGTATCGGCTTTCTTGCACGGAATAGGCAAGCGCGATTATTACCCTGTCAGCTATCTATATTGGAGTTTCTACCAACAACCGTATACCGGCGGACAGGTGCATGCTTTTGATTTCTATCGCCCTACGACAGACAGCGATGTAGAAATGGCCAAACATTCCCAGTCTTACATCAATGCGGGCTTGGCTAATCAGAATCTGGATTCTAAATATCCGGTGTTCCAGTCTTGGCTGGCCGATAAGAATTTGGGAACAGGCATTAACGGTATGGGGCTTGCCATTCCGCAAACCAACTATATGTTGAACGGTTCTTATCTGAGAATTAAGAATATAACGATAGGATATACATTACCGGCCCGTTGGACTAAGAAGACGCACTTGAACCGTGTTCGTATTTATGTCAGTGGCGACAATCTCTTTGAATGGAGCGGGCTGAAGAAATATTTCGATCCCGAAGCGGTAACCAATTCCGATTCTTACGGATATGTCTATCCGTTCAACCGCCAATATTCGTTTGGTATAAATGTAACTCTCTAAAAAAGAAATATTTAATAGAAACATGATAATGAAAAGTAGATTTTATATATGGCTTAGTTTGGTAGCAGGTTTGTTGGCTACTTCATGCAATGATGCCTTTATGGACCGTCAGCCTCATACAGAAATAGGTGCGGACAGTTATTTCAATACGGAAGAAGATTTGAAAATGTATTGTTATGGCTTGATCAACACACCCGGTTATAACTATACGGCAGATGCCGGTACAGATGACCAGGCTACTACAGATAATGTAGAGGTAAAGAACATCATGACTTCGGCCAATCCTACGTCGGTAACTATTTCTGCAGGTTGGTCGTGGGAACGCCTGTACAATATCAATTTCTTCTTGGAACGTTGCGAAAAGGCTGTCGTTCCTTCCGATGTGCTTGCACATTATCAGGGAATAGCCCGTTACTACCGGGCTGCCTTTTATATGGATATGGTGAAGCGTTTTTCGGATGTTCCTTGGTATGATAAGACATTGACCACTGATGACCAGGACTTATACAAAGGGCGTGACAAACGGGAGGATGTGGTTACCAAGATATTCGAAGACTATCAGTTTGCAGCAGAGCATGTAAAAACAGGGCAACCCAAAGGAACCATAGACAAATGGATTGTGCTGGCTACCATGGCACGTCATGCGCTTTATGAAGGTACATACCGCAAATATCACGAAGAATTGAATTTGCAGAATACGGCAGATATTTATCTTAGAATAGCAGTGGATGCTGCATCGCAGATTATGGAAGAGGGTGGTTTCAGTTTATATAATACGGGAAATCCTGAAAGTGATTACTCAACCTTGTTCAATTCGTTGGATCTGACTACTAATCCTGAGATAATTCAGGCCCACTATTATGAAAAAGCTACTGCTAGCAACGGATTCTGGGCTTATATGTTCGGAAATTATATCCCTTGTCCTACCAAGGACTTGGTGCAGGCTTACTTGATGAGTGACGGCTCTTACTATTCTGCCCAGCCGGGATATGAGACCAAGCAATTTGTCGAGGAGTTTCAGAATAGAGATCCTCGTATGAGCCAAACATTGGCTTATCCGGGGTGGGAATTGGTGAATACCATGACTTATGCACCCGGTGCAGGTATATATGTGCAGAACTTGAATAAGAATTTCTCCGGTTATCATCAAATAAAAGGTTTTATCAACAACAAGGATCAAGATTATTATTACAGCATTGACTATCCGGTCATTCGTTATGCCGAGGTGTTGTTGACTTATGCCGAAGCACGTGCCGAACTGAATGAACTGACTCAGAGTGATTTGGATAATACAATCAATTTAATCCGCGACCGTGCCGGTATGCCTCACATGTTGCTTTCTCCGCAGGCTGACCCTGCTTTGCAGGAAGCTTTTCCCGGAGTGTCTCCTTTGCTGTTGGAGATACGTCGCGAACGTCGGGTGGAACTGGTATTTGAAGGATTCCGTTTTGACGATTTGATGCGCTGGAAAGCCGGAAAATTGTTGGAAAAGGAACCGGAAGGACTTTATTTTCCGGGATTGGGCAAATACGACTTGACGGGCGACGGTATAGAAGACATTTATTTGATTCCTTCGGATGCGAACATTCCTGCCGAGGCCGATAAGGAAACCAATTCGTTGGGAGAGAAACTGGTGTACTACAGAACAGGAAGCATTGACGATGTAAATGCAACGGTTTATTTGCGCGAAGGAACCAAAGGCAATATATTAACCATTAAAGATATGGGTACTTTTCAAGAGCCTAAATACTATTATCGTCCGGTGCCCAAGCATGAAATGGATTTGAACCCGAATTTGGGTCCTCAATTATTTGGTTGGGAATAATAAATATAAGAATAGTTATGAAGAAAAATTGTTTGAATTGGTTTTTGTCGGCTGCCTTTTTATTTTTGTTGGGCAGTTGTGCAAACAAAGTGAAACCCGGGCAAGAACCGGAAGTGAAAGAGAAGTTTACCTTTGCTTATTTTACAGATGTTCATTTGAACAAGGATAATCGTGGCAATGGTGATGTTGCTTTGCGCATGGCATTGTCTGACGCAAAGAACAAAAGGGTGGACTTTATTTTGTTTGGAGGAGATAATGCGGGCGGCATCGTTCTGTTGCGCAAATATGCGGACTATTACCACGGTTATACGGATGAGCAGGGAAAATACCATCAGGGCTATACGGACATGATCGATGACCTGACGCAGAAGTTCCCACTGACAGAGCCGCAAATCATCGGGGAGCAGAACCAGAAAGACTTTATCGTGCTGTTTGGCGCACTGCTGCGGATGCGGAACCTGCTGTCCTCCTTTGATGATTTCAAGGGCAACGAGATGATCTCTGAACGGGATTTACAGGACTATTTGGGCCGCTATCAGGATTTGCGGGATGAATGGCGTAACAAGAAGCACGATGAAACCAAAGAGGACATCACGGATGATGTGGTGTTCGAGGTGGAACTGATTCGGCAGGTCGAAATTAACATTGACTACATTCTGATGCTGGTCAAAAAGTACCATGACACCCATTGCGATGATAAAGAAGTGCTCATCACGATTCGCAAGGCGATTGATGCCAGCCCGGAACTGCGTAGCAAAAAGCAGCTGATTGAAACGTTTATTGCAGGGGTCAACGATGTGGATGACGTGATGGCAGAGTGGAATACCTTTGTGTCCGAACAGCGAGAGAAAGAGCTTACAAAGATCATCCAAGAGGAAAAGCTAAAGGAGCCGGAGACGCGCAAGTATCTGGCCAATGCGTTCCGTGATGGCGAGATCAAAACTGTGGGCACTGACATTGATAAGCTGATGCCGCCTGTTTCCCGTTTCGGCGGCGGTGGCCGGGCGCAGAAAAAACAGGGTGTGATCGACAAGCTGAAAGGATTCTTTGACAAGTTCTTTGGGATTGGCGGAAATTTATTTGAGGTGAAAAACAATGACGAAGACTGAAAGTGCTCAGTTGGCATGTGAGAAGGTTTTAAATGGAATAGAAGACGATACTATAACAACGACATCTGCTCTTTTACAATGTTTAAAAATCGCAAGGCTTTTGAATGACGTGGATGCAATTATATGGCTACAGTATGAATACGGTGGATATCCAAAAGACAAAGATGGTGTTCATGTTCCGACAGAGGTATGGAATGTTGGATATAAAAATGGACGAGGATTCATTGATAAAAAGGGAAAATGCATTTTTACGGAACTTGCATCTGAATTAGAAAAGAAAGTGGAGGCAGAGAAAAATGCAGTTAATAATTTTACTACAAAGGGTGCGTCGGTGTCTGGAGATTACGCTGCTGTTGCGGTAAATAATTTAACAGCATCGGTAACAATGTCTACAAGAAATATAGTGGATGATATTGGACTAACAGAGAAAAAACTCTCAGTTTTAAAATCAAGGTATTATGATTATGCTCTGAAGAAGCAGATTGAGATTTCATTTGGAAATGTGGCGACAACGGTTTTTTCTGAATATCGAACAAGAGTGGAAAATGAGTTTTCTAAGCTTTCAAAAGAAATTCTTCTTAAACTTCAAGCGATAGAGGATAAAATTGGTTCAGATAATCCGGAACTATACTCGCAGGCGTTAACAACGTGTAGAAGACTTTTTGAGGAAACGGCCAAAGAACTGTTTGAAAAATACTTTCCGGGATACAAAGAGAAAAAGTATAAAACAAAATCTGGAAAGGAAATTGACGTTAGTGGAGAGCACTATAAAAACAAACTTTCAGCGGTGATTGAAAAGCTGGAAGATAAGAGCCCCTCTAAAAGTATGGTTGGAAGCAATGTGATTTATCTACTGGATTGGATGGATAATCTGACGGACTTGCAATGCAAGGGTGTTCATCATGAGGTGACAAGACAAGATGCGACCCGGTGCATTATCCAAACCTATATTTGCTTGGGAGACATTTTAAGCCTTCAGGATGAATGATGGAATCATCCTTGACTTTGGAATGAATCATCGGCTATAATACTCACAGAGATCCCACTGGTTGCGTGATACTATCCTGATACTAAAAAATCAGCAAGCCACATCTAACACAGCAATCTCATTGAAAAGTGAACATCCAAGAATAGAATTGCTAAACAAATTTGTTTAGCAAGAATCTGGACTTACCGAGCTCGAGTAATTTCCAATAGCGCCATCACCCCGGAGGGGTCCGTGAAAACGGAACCTCCGGGGTGTTTTTATCTTTCGGCACGATCAAACAAGCCATAACGTTCAAAGCGTCTCCTATATCAGCGCTCCCCCGAAGTCTTTTGAACGCAGTATTTTACACAAAAAGTCCGAAACCTCTTTCTTCTCTGCCTGCAGGGGAGTATAATAGATTCTGTTGTTTGCAAAATAGGAAAGGGGAAGTATCAACTATGGAATCGAAGCAGAGGCTTTTGGAGCCGCAGCTCGTCCAAACAGGAAGGGCAGATCAGTTCAGCCGTAAGGTGTTCTGTGACGGAATGCGGGACGGTGTGCCCATTGCACTGGGCTATTTTGCGGTATCGTTTTCGTTGGGCATCGCGGCGCGCAAGGCGGGTTTTACGCCGTTTCAGGGGTTTCTTGTCAGCCTGCTGAACAATGCCTCCGCAGGAGAATATGCCGCATTTGCGTTGATCATGGCAAACGCCACCTATTTTGAGGTGGCGGTCATTACTTTAATCGCCAATGCGCGGTATCTGCTGATGAGCTGTGCACTGGCACAGCGCTTTGCTCCGGAAACGCCCTTCTGGCATCGGCTGCTCATCGGCTATGATGTCACGGACGAACTGTTCGGCATTACTATCGCCCGCCCGGGCAACCTGAACCCGTACTATACCTATGGCGCTATCCTGCTGGCAGCGCCGGCTTGGGCTTGTGGTACGGCGCTGGGCATTATAGCGGGCAACCTGCTGCCGCTGCGGGTAGTCAGCGCCCTGAGCGTGGCACTTTACGGAATGTTTCTGGCCATCATCATCCCGCCGGCCCGCAAGGATCGGATCGTTGCGGTGCTGGTCGTCATCAGCTTTGCGCTGAGTTTTCTGTGCAGCTATCTGCCGGGCATCTCGGCACTCTCCGAAGGCACCCGCACCATCCTTTTGACAGTGGCGATCTCCGGTGCAGCAGCGGTGCTGTTCCCGGTCAGGCAGGAGGAAAACGAAGATGACGCATAACAATTATATCTATATTGCGGTCATGGCGCTGGTGTCCTATGCCATCCGCATCCTGCCGCTGACGCTGATCCGCAAACCGATCAAAAACCGCTTCATCCAGTCGTTTTTGTACTATGTGCCCTACGCCTGCCTTGCGGCCATGACCTTTCCGGCCATCCTGACAGCCACAGCCAATATCTGGTCTGCCGCCATTGGTTTTGCAATCGCACTGATCCTTGCATGGAACAGAAAAAGTCTGATCTGTGTTTCCCTGTTTTCATGTGCCGGCGTATTCCTGGTTGAATTATTAACCGGACTGTAGACTGTAAGAGAGATGATCTGAATAAAGGAGGCTTTCTTATGTGGACCAAAAGTTTTTCACGTTATACCCGCATTTTGCTGGTCAGTGCTGCTGTTATCATTGGCGCCCAGATCAGCATCTCACTTTTTGAAAGCGATTTTCGTGTTTCCATCGGAATTTTTGGCATTTTCATGTCTCTGATCCTTTTTGGAAAATATCCGATTCTTCCGGTTACGGTGATAAGTGCCCTCTGTGTTTTCTTTTCCCGTACGCTGATGCACTGGCTTCGCTTTGGCAGCTGGAATCCACAGAGCTATTTTCCGGAAATGTTTTTCTATCTGGTCTACGGAGTCCTTTTTTTCCTCTACTGCCGTAAAAATGACTATGAACTTTCGATGTATTCTCTGCCCTGGATGTTTCTTTTTGACTATCTGGCAAATATAACAGAACTGCTGACCCGTAGGGGTATGGACGCTTTTTCTTTTCAGTCCCAGGCAGGCGTCCTTCTGGTTGCGCTTCTGCGTACTGCACTTGCGGGTCTTTTCCTGTTCTGTCTCAGCCATTACAAGTTCAGTCTCCTGAGTGCTGAACATGCACGGAGATACCAGAACCTTCTTCTTTTGATTTCTGAGCTTAACGGCGAAGTTGTTCTGATGCAGAAAGGTACACGTATGATAGAGGACACCATGAGCACCGCATACCGGCTTTACCACGATATGAGTGAACGGAATATAGACGAATTCCTCACCCGCACCGCACTTCAGATTGCACGTGATGTCCACGAGATCAAAAAAGACTACAATCTGATCGTAAGAGGACTTTCCTCTTCAATGGAATTAAATTCTGAAAATGACGGAATGAGCCTGGATGATATCCTCACCATTCTGAAAAGCAGCCTGGATGCATCCCTTCCAAAAGGGAAACGACTTTTTTTTAATATACAACTGGAGGAAAATCTATATACACAGAACCATTATCTTCTGCTCTCAATCTTCCGCAATCTTTTCAACAATGCGATTGAAGCAGCAGACGGAAATCCGGTCGAGCTTTCTGTCCGTCAATCCTCCACGGATTCTTCTTATGTTATTGAAGTTGAAGATCATGGACCCGGAATTGATCCGGAGGATATGGAACAAATTTTTGAACCGGGTTTTTCCACAAAGATCAATTACGAAACCGGCGAGGTCAATCGGGGACTTGGACTTAGCCTGGTAAAGGATTTTATCGAACTCCGCCTGGGCGGAACCATCCGGGTAACTTCCGTTCCCGGAAAAACAGTTTTCACACTTACTATACCAAAAGAGAAATGGAGCGGTTTATAAATGAAATTCTATCTCATTGATGATGATAAAAATGTACTGCATATATTAAAACGTATTATACGGGACCGTGGACTTGGAGAGATTGCCGGGACTGCCGAAAACGGTGTGGATGCACTCACGGATCTTCCTCTTATAAATCCAGACATCGTAATTGTTGATCTTCTGATGCCCGAAATAGACGGAATCACTTTCGTAAAACGTGCCCGCTCTTATGCACCGGATCTTACTTTTATTATGCTTTCCCAGGTTGCATCCAAAGATATGATCGCAGATGCCTATTCTGCAGGCATCGAATTTTATATTCATAAGCCGATCAACAGTATCGAAGTAGAATCCATACTCCGGAAGGTCAGTGAATCCCTGACTGCCCGCCGGACATTGCAGCAGGTGCAGACGATTTTCCAGACCCAGCAGAATTTTGTACAGCCACAGGGATTTATAAATGATACAGTTGAAAAACCTTATATTATCCGGTTAAAAGGAATTCTCCAAAAGCTTGGCATCACCGGTGAACGTGGCAGCAAGGATATCATTTCCCTTGTCGATTATCTGATCCAGCATAACCAGAAAGTTGACAATGTCACTTTAAGCGAACTTTGCAGTCGGTTCAGTGACAATCCAAAATCCATGGAACAAAGAATCCGTCGGACAGCCAACATGGGAATGGTCAACCTTGCCAACCTTGGTCTTGAAGATTACGCCAATGACACGTTTACAACCTACTCCAACTCCCTGTATAACTTTGAACAGGTCCGAAGGGAAATGGATTTCATCCGTGGAAAAAGTGTACGGCACGGCAATGTGAAAATTAAAAATTTCCTGAATGCACTGATTCAGGAATGCACCGAGAGAGCCTGATTTTCAGGTTCTCTCCTGCTTCTTATTTCATCTCTTTATATGTTTTCTCTATAATTCATTATCACTTATAGTTATCGTCATTATATACAATAAATCTTTCCCGTATTTGTAGTTTTTTCCAAAAATAAATTTCATTTTGATACTTTTTGTATCTTTTTGTAACTTCCATTTTATTATGTTATCACGATAACTGATGCGAATAAGTATAAATTTTAAGGAGGATGTCATATGTTAACAATCGTAAAAGGTATTGGTTTACTGCTTCTCACTTTAGCCTGTTTCTCTGTATTCAGCCTGAAGTTTCCAAAAGGATCAGAAGCAATGTCCGGAATGGCTAATGCAGCCGTTGCTTCGTTCCTGGTAGAAGCTGTTCATCATTACATCACAGGTGATTTATTAGGAATTGCATTTTTCTCAGAACTCGGAACCGTATCCGGCAGCTTCGGGGGAATCGCTGCAGCTACTTTAGTTCCGATCAGTATGGGATGTAATCCGGTACTTGCAGTCGTTGCAGGTGTCGCAGTCGGAGGATACGGAATCCTTCCTGGTTTTGTAGCAGGTTATATTGTAGGTTTTGTAGCTCCGTTCCTGGAAAAGAAACTTCCAGAAGGTCTGAATCTGATCGTTGGTGCTCTTGCAATCGCACCGCTTGCAAGAATTATTGCCATCGCAGTTGATCCGGTCGTTAATTCAACACTGCTCAACATCGGACGTATGATTTCTGCAGCTGCTGAACAGTCTCCACTTATCATGGGATTCCTGCTCGGTGGTATTATGAAGATGATCTGCACCTCACCACTTAGTTCTATGGCTCTGACTGCTATGCTCGGACTTGATGGACTTGCAATGGGTATTGCAGCAATTGCATGTGTTGGTGGTTCTTTCACAAATG
>ENA-OPDJ01001060-OPDJ01001060.1-human-gut-metagenome-genome-assembly--contig:-NODE-1060-length-16706-cov-3.162333_pt1 | contig 16706 bp, 23 predicted proteins | sample MGYA00241621_ERZ501505 | MGnify/ENA primary metagenome ERZ501505 (study PRJEB25962, sample SAMEA2042624) | human gut metagenome | biome: human gut; feature: human-associated habitat; material: faeces... | reverse complement strand
ATATCTTTTTCTGCCGCACCTTTTCCCGTATATCCTCAGTCCGGATCGTAATGGCAGTATCACCTCTCGGGCGAAGCGTTTGGTAAGGTGCCGCCGCCCGAATGGTGGCATCCAGCGCAAGGTCATTGTTGCGGCGCTGGAGGGTAGGATACAGATATCGGCCTGAGGCAGCTTCTGTCTTTGTCTGTGTCCTTCGGCCCCACCCTTTTCGAGACCGGCGATCCTTCTTGTGCGCAAAGGGTATTACCTGAAACGACTCACCGACTGCAAAGATTTTCGGTACATTGCGGTAATGGCTCTGATGTTTTTGCCCATCTGAAGGTAATGCGTCTTGCGGCTGACTTTGTCCACGATCCTGCCTGTTATCCTCCCTGTCGGAGGACTGATTCGGCTCCTGTTCCTTCTCATTTGTTGTCTCAGGTTCCTCCTGTGGCGGCAGCGGCGTCTTAGACCGGTGCGGCAAAACAAAATATGCCGCCTCATCTACGTCATCCACAACGCACTCCCTGCGGCCATGAAAGGCCGCAACAGTCCGTACCGTCTGATACATGACCAGGTCAGCCCGGTGTCCCTCTGTGCAAGCCTGTTCCAGTTTCTTCACGATGCAGTCCTGTATTTCCGTCGGCACCGACACAGACGGCAATAATTCTCTGGCCTTTCTAATCTCTTCTCGAATGATTTCCATTCGCAGTTGCCATGCCTCTCGAAATTTTTCAGGCGCATCATCAAAAGATTGGCGTCTTCGAAGCAATTCTAGACGTTTCGAACCATCAGACAAGGAGTTTGTCCGTGCATAGAGGCCGAAATGATCTACCAAACTGCTGCGAATCTGTCCCAACTGACTGTTCATCGTTGCGAAAACCATGAATTTACAGGGACGAACATCAGAAATACCATCCCGTTCTACATGGATCTCTCCCAAAGATACAACTGTCTGCAATAAATCTGCCACGTTGTCCGGCAATAAATAAATATCATCAGCGAACAGGATTCCGCCATGGGCTTTGTGCAGAATTCCTTCCTCTAGCGCAGGTATTCCACTAGTCATTGTCTTTTCAATATCAATTGATCCAATCAGGCGATCTTCTGAGCAGTTTATCGGCAGAGAATAAAAAGGTACGTCTGCGAATTCAGCGGCTCCTCGAGCAAGAGTAGATTTTCCTGTACCACATGCTCCATCAATTAAAACACCGCCAATAGCAGGATTGATCAGATTCAATATAATGGCTTCTTTTACATCCTCTTGATCTACAATGGCAGCAAAGGGGAATAGGCTCATAAAGTATCCCTTTCATCGATCTCACTGCCCGATATTTTTAGGCAGTCTATGAACTGAAATTTTAAAAATAGCAACAAAAAAAGCAGCACATACTTATAGTCAAAAACTACAAGTATGACCTGCTGTTGTTCAGTCGGTCCGCTTTGATTTAAAATTTAACGCTCTTTTTTATTTCTTCGGCTCTTACAGGCTGCCCATCTGCGACATAAATATGGATTTCTCCAAATTTCATCTCGCGAATCAACTTTAAAAGCTTTTCTTCTTTCTCTGTATTCTTTGTCTGTCCGCATTTCTCCATTTGTGTTCCTCCATATCTACTTATAGATATATTATCTGTTGTTAATTGTCCATACGCAGCACAAAAGGCAGTTTTTCTCTGCTATCTATAAAATTAAAGTCAAAATAAGTTTCTTTTCCGCTACATATTTTCTGTCAGACCTGCCAGTACATAGCTGTTATCAATGTAGTTGTTGTCTCCCGAATGATTCCATCAACAGCAGTCTTCATCAAATAGTCCTTTATCTCCTGCTCCTGTTGCTCCGTTAACGAAGAAACTGAACGGATACGATTTGTATATTCAGCAACGCTTTTTTCCAAAGGCTGCTCAGCCTCCCAAGTCTGAAACTCATACTCTAATTTCGGACTATATCCTTTGAGCCAGAGAATGTTAAATGCAAACGCAATTGTTTCATCCAGTTTCTCTGATTCTTTCCTAGCCCCTACTAACTTAAAGAGATTATCCAAAACAGAGTTTATTCTTCGGGTAGGTTTTACCATCAAGCACCACTTCTTGCTGGCCTCAGATAGCTTCCAAAAAGTTTCCGCCGACGCAACAGCTGGTGTCATATTAGCCAAAACCAAGTCAAATTTCCCTCTCCAACCTAACTCATCCAGATCAGCATGATGCCAATTACATATATGGAATTCGGTTTGCATGCCCAATGCAGCACAATTACGTCGACAGCTCTCAATCATCTTTTCTGAAAAATCTGTGCCGATAGCTTTTGCTCCCATTTGCTCCAACGCAAGAGCAAACTGCCCTCCGCCGCAGCCGACATCCAATACACGATTTCCGGGGGCGACCATGCAATTCTCTTCTATAAGCCGCATGGCAAGGCTGCTACTAGCTGTAGGCAATTTTAACTTCTCAAAATGGTCCGCCTTGTTATTCCACCGCTCCAGACCTGCCTGCTCATCAACTACATCCAGTGTCCACTTTTGAAATATATCCTCAATTTTCATCATTGCCTACTGCTCCTACCTGCACCGCACAATTGTTCCAACTGCGTTTTATGCTGAAATATGTTCTCACACGGAAACTTCTTTTACAAGCCCCCTTGGGGGATATATGCTGAAAAAAGATCTATTCTATAGGCTATTTGCCTTTGTGAAATATAGGAAAATTCACTTTCAGGATGAAATCTCAATCACAGGTATAGCTCTGCATAAATGTTTTTTCACGATGAGTATATACTTTCCATATTGTAAATGCGATTGCAGGCACAATAAAAAGTTACCGGGATGAAAATCGCTTAATGAGTTTCAAAAAATATTCCTGATGTATCTAGCACCGAAAACCTCGGCAAATGATGGTATTTATCTACATCTCTTTTCTATGGCATCCAGTATAACTTCACATATTTGCACCGTGTCCTCCGCCGTGAATACTGCAGGAAAATTATCCGAAAAAAGGATCTGAGCACCGGGAGGATATTCATTATCGCCATCCCAGAGGATCAGGCAGACGGAATATCCCGGAAGCAATTCAAACTGGCAAGAGCGATCCCCGTATGTCGCAGGCACCCCATAGAGATATTTTATCACCCTGTCAAATGCATCGGGGTCGTTCTCATGGGAATCTGCAAGCCGGCGGATGCAACGGGACAAAAACAGTGGAAAATACATGTCGCTGCTGGGAATATCCCGAAAAGAGGTCATGTTGCCGCTCGTTGTAACGGCATCCCCCTCCAGCAGGTAACGCAAAAGCCAGATCTTCGCGTAGATATTATTATCCAGCGGTGATTCTTCAGACTGCATATCAAGACGTCGGATAGAGAAATCCGGATAGGTTACCTCATATAGCCGTTCTAAAAAACGAATACGAAAGGCATGAATCGTATCGTAGTATGGAATCTGTGTCCGGATGCTAATTTCATGAGGATTCGATAGCTGATATTCTTCCAAATAATAAGCATAGGGCATTTGTTCCAGGCTGTTTTTAGGGTAAGAAAACACCATCTGAATACTACTCCTTCCTCAGCGCATAGCGTTTATTCAATGATCTCTCCCTCGGCGAATACAGTGACAAACTGCAGCGGAATATCTTTTCCACTTTTCCGAATAATGGACATCACAGTGTCTGTCATGCTCCTACAACAGGGGGCATCCATCCGCACAACTCCCAAACTCCGCAAGTCGTTGAGCCGAATGATCTCAGATAGGCGCTGCGCAAACTCCGGACCGTCCAGATGGGGGCAGCCAATGACCAACACTCGTCCGCGGAGGAGTCCCTCATGAAATCCCCGGTAGGCGAATGCCGCACAGTCAGCAGACAGCAGGATCTGCCCGTTATGGAAATACGGAGAAAGTGGGGATATCATGGATAGTTTCAAAGGCCACTGAGGCAGATGGGCCTGCCGGGGGTCTTTTTTACCCGTAGTGGTTCCAAAGGTAGCAAGGCAGTCCCAAGGCATCTTCATCCGCTGATTTTTATCCCACATCCGGTATCTCCTTTCTCCGATAAGCAAAGTCCTTTGCCATCCCCGTTGGCAAAGGACTTTGCTTGCTGAGTGCATCGTTATGAAACTGATCTGAGCATATTTTAATGCGCATTACAACCATGCGCAAGCCCCATGGTGGGATTCTTTTTTTATAAAAGGCAGAGAAATCGTTTATTTTATAAAAAAATCCGAATTATTTAATATATATCCCTCAGGGGGGCTTGTGGGAGTTTTATCCGCTGTGCCAAAATAACCACGTGCTAAAACACATTTTTTCATAATTCGCCTAATTTATCGAAAGGAGCATTGCAATGCATCTGGAATATGACGATCAACCCCACATCGAAGTACACACCCATGAGCATACGCACAGTCATACACATGAGCATTCTCACAACGGAGTGACACACAGCCACCCCCACGAGCATGCCCACACTCACAGTCATGAACATCCCCATAGTCACGACGACCTGCACAACGAGCAGTCTTCCCATATTCATTCACACGATTCAGCGGAGCAATTGACTGCGCTGATGAATTATATGGTAAATCACAACGAGGCACATACAAAGGAATTGGTGGATGTAGCACATCGTAGTACCGGATGGTGTGCCGTCTCTTGTACCGACAGATCTATTTGAACGAGTGCAGGAGCAGATGAAGAAAAACAAAAAAGCCCCAGCCAGACACAAGGCTGAGGATGACTATCTGCTGACCACAAAATTGTTTTGTGGTTCTTGTAAGGCGATGATGGTGGGCGAATCCGGCATGAGTTCCAGCAAGGGACAGGTATATCATTATTATCGCTGCGTAAACAGCAAGCGGAAAAAGACCTGTAAAGCAAAACATCGCAGTGTTCGAAAAGACCCGCTGGAGTGTGCTGTTGTTGCATCCGTTATGCGAAATATCATGGACGATGCTTTTGTGGAGTATTTTACCGACCAGGCATTGGCATTACAGGGGCAGGAAAGCAATGAACTCCCCGCCCTGCGGCGGCAACTGGCAGATACCGAGAAGGCTATCGACAATATGCTAAACGCAATCCAGGCAGGTATTTTCAATGCCTCTACCAAGCGCCGTTTGGACGAGTTGGAAGCCACCAAAGAAAAGTTGGAGCTGAGCATCATCAAAGAAGAGATGAAAAAGCCTCAGTTCACCAGAGAGCAGATTCAATTCTACATTCTCCAGTTCCGCAAAGTGGATACCAATACCTTGGAAGGGCGCAGACGGCTGATTGATGGCTTTGTTAATAGTGTGGTTGTATACGATGACTACATTCTCGTGACCTTCAACTACAAGGAAGGTGCGGAACGGATCACCTTTGAACAGATTGAACGTTCGGATTTATCATCCTTTGGGGGACCAAAAATCCGCCGTTTTCATACGAAATCGGCGGATTTTTTGTTTGTTTGGAAAATTCTGTTAAAAACTAACTTTCCCTTACTGACTACATAAATGCCACAGACGGTTTTTCAGTTTTGCCACTTAACGGGCACTCCTTTTGTAAGGAGTGTCCCCCCTTTTTTGTTTACAGTCCCTCAATTTCTGAACTACGATCGCTGCTCTCTTTGTTCGACCGGCAGTATAAATGATGTTTTTCTGCTATTGCGTGATAAGTTATCCAAAGTTGGCTCCCTCTCCAGACGAGTTCAAATGGTACGCAAAGTTACAACACATCCCCATAAATAAGACAAACCGGTCTACGAAACAGCGCAGACCAGCTCAAGCTCTCATGACTATGTATCAATTTATCCGGAAGATTGTCATTCTCCAAGTACCAATGTTATCTCATCTTGCTAATGACATAATTAAACTGGCCAATGATAAAATTATACTCCTTGGCCAGTTTCCCCGTCAGCCCCAAGTGTTGAATATAATCTCTCCAACGGTCTGCGGTTTCCAATAACGGATCTGCTCCAGTTCTTCTGGGCTCAGTTCCCCGCACAGACCGCGCCAGTCCTGGTTCAGCTCGTCGGGACTTAAAAAGCGTACCGGGCCATCCGTCAGTCGGAGCCACTCCGGCCATCTAGTCCAAATAGAGCCACCGGAGGCGTCCCGCTGAGCAAAGGCTACGTATGGATAATGAACGTTCTGTAAAATAAAGACGGCCTGGTCATATCTGCTGAGTTTGGCAGAATAGAAGTTCCTTGCGGCGGTGTCTGTGTCCACTTCTGTCACAGTCCCACCGTTTTTCCGGGCCAGTGCATAGCACATCTGACAGAACGCTTTCTCATCCAGAAGCGGCAGCGGTGCTGTGTTTACGCTCCAAAATCCTGTAATTCCTCTTGGAAGTACCATTTCATCGTCCTTTACTCGCAGTTGTGTTCTTGATCATTTGTCAAACAAGCCTTTTTGTGATGGCCTCATCCACCGGTTCCAATTCCTTCTCTAGCACACATTGCAGATTCCACAGCATTTAGGGTTCTTCTTCACCCTCAACAGTCAGTTTCCCTGTAGACTCCCAGCGGCAAAGAAGTCTGTAAAGAGTGAGGGATTCGTGTTCATTTAGTTCAATCTTCATCATTCTATCTCCATCAGCTCATAAAGTTAAGGGCATATATCTTCGGGTGAAAATTCCCAGCCTTCGGTGATTATAGGTAGTGCATCCGTTATAATCTCAAATAATGCTTGGCCTCCAACAATAGCAAAATGGATAAGCTGTGAAAATGGATATATGTCTTGCGATTCTTTTGCAATCTCTTTTGCATAAGCAGAATTTTCCACAACAAAGAAAGTCCAATCAGATGCCTTAAAAGCTCCAGTTTTGTCTATGATTTCATCCAAAGTACAAAGTGCTGCAAGTTCAAGTCGATTTCGATAGGCATATACCATACCCGGAAACTGGACACATATTTTCTTCGTATAGTCATTGCTTATGAGAAACAGTTGAAGCCCATCCTCATCATCAACTGCCTTACATATAAAGTATTTATTTTCTAAATCATAATGTGGTATCCACATTTTCCAGTTGTTTTCCGTCATTTCCCCTCCAAATTTTATCAAACTTCAAATTCATAGCCGTATGTTTTCTTAGGCTGACATAAGCGATAATAGTCTTCTGCTTTTCTACAAACTGAATCGCCTGCCATATCACATACAATGATTAATTGCTCCTCAGTCAAGTAGAATCTCACAATTATTGAGTGACCTCCAAGCAGTAGAACCACGGCCGGTTGTGATCCCTGTAATCCCAGTTTTCTGCTTGAACGATCTCTTTTATGTCATCGGCGGCCAATTTGTCAATCGGAACGATTTTTTTGCTGATATGCGGTCTATCATCAAATTCCCAATAGCCAGAGAGCCAAACATTCCAAATTTCTACACTTCCCACCTGCATCAGAGCTGTTCTGATATAAGCAATAATTTGCTCGGCCCGTCCATTGGTGAATTGAGGAAGTTCAAGATAAACTCCGCATTTCTTCTCGCAGTATAGATCCACCTCGTCAAAGGGCAACAGGCAATAATTATCATCCGCTCCCCCATCAAAGATGGTGCCGGTGTCCAAATCAATATGTAGGGGATAATCTTGCGATGGTGTGACTTCGGGCAAGGGAGTATCTGCTGCGATAAAAACACAGTGACTCATGGTGAACATCCTTTTACTCATGAACATCGAAACGCTTTTAGCATTCTGCGTCTAATCTCGAAAATCTATCACAGATGACTGATCAATATCATTTACGCAGTAGGTCATCAATGCAGTTACCGTTAAGGTCAAAAATTGCGGTATAAATTGCCACATAATTACCCTCATCATCATTGATGTCCATACTGAAAGCAATGCAGAGCAGGGGCGTGTCATACATATAGTTTTTCTCAAATGCGGCAATTTTCCGCTTAAACTGATAGGTTTCCGCCACAGTCCGGTAATCTGCCCACATTTCTTTCTGAAAATCCTCCGGATCATCATCGTACCAATTTTTCAGGTACTCCATCATGAACTGTGCGGTTTTCTCAAATATCTCATACTTTGCAAGGTAATCATCAAACGGCATCCCGTTCAGCAACATCTCACTCATGGCACACGATCCTCCTTTACACAAGAAACAATCCCTGAGCCGCCACAAGTTTCCGCAGGAGTTCTATTGCGGCCTGGTTTTCTTCAGTAATCTTCTTCAGCGTGACAATATTGTATACTTCGCCGGTCTCAATATGAAACACCATATCAAGTGTTGGGAACAAAAATCTCATGGTCCCAAAGGTCTTTTGAAACACCAGGTCAGACAGCTCATCCATGTCATTGATGGATTCCATTGGGATTTCCAGGTAATATCCTTCTTCATTGGGTGTTTGTTCTTTGAAATCTTCTATATCTGGTAAGCCTACGCCAGTAACCAAAACAGTCTCCAGCGGATAGTAGCATGAAAAATGGAGAACAATATCCAACCACTTACGAAGCAGACCAGCCATATTAGCCTCTTTATAATAATGCTTTTCCAGTAAGGCAATCCCATCATTCTGTCCGTATTCAAGGTCGCCGGGGACTATATCAATCATATACGCTTTTGCATTGTCTTCCGCCGCCTCAGAAATAAGATTTTCAATCTCAGCATCATACGGCCGCATGGAAAAGCCTTTGAACCCTTTCTGCTCAAAAAGTTGTTGCATTTCATCATAATTCAGAGCCATTGTTTTATCGCCTCGCTTATGCTTATTTTATCGTTCTCATTCTGATCGAAAACTGCACAGCAGATTGCTCATACAAATTCTTCTACGGATTTGCTTAGTCTCCCAGGCCGGACAATCCGTATCCATGCTCCATGGCTACATCACAGACATGACCCAATTCATCCGCAAAACGCCGAAGCTTTTGGAAGGACAGGCCGTCTACGATATGATGTTTCATCGTTTTCTGGGACTGGAGGTCAGAATCTCAAAAGCATGGTTGGGGCCTTTGGCTGCAACTATGGAAAGGGACATCCTTTCACCGTCCTTCTTTTCGTTATTTTACAGGGTATCCCTTACTGGTCTTCTTCCGGCCAAACCGGCTTTCCCGGAGTGCCGTCCTCGTTGATATAGTAGCCGTCTACGATGGTTCGTACACCGCCACCAAAACTCCAGCCGTTCTCCTCGATGAACATCAGGAACTGATCCAGGAACTGGTCCTCTGAAAGCTCCATCGGCACCTCCACGCACCCTTGGAACTCAAATTCCTTGCGGTGCGCCGTATTCATACCGTTCCGTGGAGGATGCTTCTCCGTTGCTATATTCATTACAGTTTTATATTTCAGGTGTTTCATTGTCGGTTAACTCCGTTTCTTCAAATGGCAGATGGATGGGATAGAGATCCAGCACAAAGTGCTCCTCATCAATTTTTGTATTGGGATGGCAGTCCGAGCGGCCAAAGGTCACATTCCCAATCCGGTGGGTGAAGTCCTCCGGGCAACTGCCAAAGACGACATACTGACAGACGCAGTATTCCAGGTATCCGTTCTCGTCGGGCTCCAGCGGCATAGCCTCAAACGGCTTTTCGATGTCCACCCCCAGGGAGTCCAGATACCGGGCCACCTCTGGATAGGCCGCCTTGACCCTGGCGCAGTAATTCCGGCAGTAGTCGCAGTTACAGATGCTCTCAGGGCCAAGATTGCGGTAATAGGCTCTTGTTTTTTCAATATCTGCTTTCATAGTACCTCCTCACACCAGGAGCCACTTCTGGCCGTCTGGCATGGAGCGGAGACCCCCGGGATCTGCTCCAGCTCTTCTCCGGTATCATGATCCCGCACCAAAACCTCCTCCCGATAGTCCGGGTCCTCATACCAAACAGAAGCTCCAGCATGAGATTGTAGCAGTCCTCCACGATAGAGAGAGGTAGCACCGCCAGCGGCTCAGTCGTTTCCTCTGCTTCATGGAAGGTCAAAATACGAATCTCTTTCTTTGGAAAATCTACCATCAGCAGTACCACCCGCCTGTTGTGATACATGCGTTTCATGTCCCGTCCTCCCTGGCTATGTCTTGATTTAGTTTTGAGATTATATCATAACGAATGGAAGATGCTCATGAATATTCTATTAAGATTTCTTAATCTTTGGAAGAAAAATGCCTCTTTTTGATTACAGTCCCCCAATTTCTGAGTCAGGCACTGGAAAAACGCCTTGCTCACTTCTGTCTGCAGGAGTATAATGTAGGAAATCAGGGACTGAAATGCCGCGCCTGCCTTTGTAGGAAAAGGCACTGAAAACGCTTCTCTCTGCCGAAAATTGGATCTATTTTTATAGAAAGGTGAAAAGCATGAAACTTATCGGCAGTGGTTTCATGGCTTATGAACGCGTATGGTTCAATTCTTTTGGAGCAGATCCGCATCGATTTGGATCGCAGTATTGTATATCCTTTTGGGGCTTTTGCTGCTGCTTTTCCCCGGCGTTACGGGAACCGTCTTCGTCTGGGCCCTAGCTGCAGGGACTGCGGCATACGGCTTAAGTCATCTGTGGCGGTATTTCCAAAGCAAGAAGGATGGCACTCCTTCTGTGGGCGAGTTATTCTTAGGTGTGATATCTTTGGCGTTTGCCCTGTTCGCTATCCTCCGCCCCGCAGTAATCCTCTCCTTCCTCCCCTTTGTCCTAGGCGGCCTGTTGCTGCTGGACGGCATAGGAAAGGTGCCGCTGGCGATTCAGGCGCTCCGTATTAGGGACTCGCTGAGGATCCCGGTATGTATCTCTGCTCTGCTTCCGATTCTGGTTGGTGTGCTGTTAGTCTGCAACCCCTTTTCTGCAGCCAAGATGACCATTATGATCTTCGGCATCACCCTGATTTTGGATGGTGCCAGCGAATTTTATTCCGCTATGACGGCCAGAAAACTGCACAAGTAGGAGTGATCTCTATCTTGGCGTTACGGGCCGTTTCTAAATAGTAGTCGACTCACAATTTTCTTGCATACCCTTACCTTTAGCGTTATCCTGCAGATAATAAGAAATAAAAAACGCTCCCCGTCCCTGTCGGCGAAAGGCACTGACAAAGGACTGGGAGCGTTTCTGACCACAGAAATACCATAGGCGGATTTCTGTTATGACCCCTTGACGGGCACCCCTTTTGGCAAGGAGTGCCCGTCTTTTTTGTTTACAGCGTATCAAAAGGCGCTTAGGGCTCAGCGCCTTTCCTTATGATACTGGAATCATGTACCGCCCATATCTGGTTCTGATGGCGGCACCAAGTGCTCAAATTCCTCAATCATGGATTGCAGGGTAATCCCTTCCATGGCTTGTTTAATGGAATCCTCAATTTTTTGGTAGGGCGTCTGCAATACCCGCCGGATATTCTGGGCCACCGGACAAGGACGTTGCTGGCAGGGATGTATTCCAATAAGAGAGGACAGCCCGTCCGGCTCCAATGCAGTGTAGATCTGATATAGCGTGATTTGAGATGGGTCTGCGCACAGCTCCGCGCCCCCAGTTCCCCGGGGCACTGTGATGAGTCCAGCCTTTTTCAGTGCGCTGAGGATATTGCGGATCACAACAGGATTGCTTCCTGTGCTTTCGGACAAAAGTCCACTGGTCACTTTTGCAATTCCCTTTGCTTCATGAATAAATATCAGGCAGTGAACCGCAATGGAGCATTTCATACTGATTTGCATATAGCTGTTTTGCGTCCTTTCAAAGCAAATTAACCGCGACAGTTTTTGTTGTAACTATTGACATTACATCTTTTCGGTGATACTCTTTGATGGATGTAACACAATTTATTACATCTATTATTCTATCGGGTTTCCGTTCAAAAAGCAAGTAAAATCCCAGAAACCACAGTTTATACAGAAAGAGGTCTTGTATGAAAGCGGTCCAGATCAAAAATTACTCTAAAAATATCGATACCACTCTGACAGACATCCCGAAGCCCCAAATTTCCGATTCCGAAGTGCTCATCCAGATAAAAGCAGCGGCGGTCAATCCCTTGGAGCTTTTGATCTTGACTGGAAGCGTAAAACTGCTTCAGGATTACCCAATGCCCCTGACATTGGGTAATGAGTGCTCCGGTATTGTGGAGCAGGCAGGCAACAAGGTCAGCGGTTTCCAGAAGGGAGACCGGGTTTATACACGTCTGCCGCTGAATAAAATCGGCGCCTTTGCGGAATATGTGGCGGTGGATCAGAATGCGATTGCCAAAATGCCGATGGGATATGACTTCAATACCGCCGCAGCCATCCCACTGACGGGCCTGACCGCCTATCAGGCGATCGTAGAGGAGTTGGAGGCAAATCCCGGACAAACCCTGCTGATTCCCGGCGGTTCGGGTAGCTTTGGTCAGATGGCGGTTCCCATCGCCAAGGCCCTGGGCCTGCGGGTGATCGTGACGGGCAACGCGCGGGCTAAGGAGCAGTTCCTTGCCATGGGGGTTGACCAATACCTCGACTACAAAGCCGAAAACTATTGGGACGTATTGTCCGATGTGGACCATGTGATCGACACCTTGGGGCCTGACGAGTTCGAACACGAGCTGGCGGTTCTGAAAAAGGGCGGGCGGTTGGTGAGCCTGCGTACTGGCCCCAATAAAGCATTCGCAGAGCGTAAGCAGATTTCCGGCTTGAAAAAGCAGATGTTCACCATGGCTGGCAGCAAATATGACAAGGCGGCCAAAACAGGGCAAGGAGTACCGGTTTATCTTTGTCCGTTCCGACGGTGCTCAGCTGCAAAAGATCACCGAAATCGTGGAGAAGCAGCAGATCAAACCTGCCATTGACTCTCGTGTCTTTTCTCTGGAGCAGACCAATGAGGCATTGCAGCTTGTGGCTAAGGGACCGCTTAACGGCAAAGTCGTGATCAAGGTGTAAAGTCAGGTGAAATGAGGGCTCTACAGCGTTATCAAAAGGAAAATATCTTTTCAATCGCAGCTATTCCATAGTTTCCTGACAAATCGACAAGTATAAAGGAGGATTTTCCAATGAAACTTTATAACATCGTGTTCAGTCCCACAGGCGGAACGAAAAAGGTGGCCGACTATTTAACCTGCGCACTGGAGAGAGAGGTAACTACCGTTGATCTGGCCGACAGCAAGCAGAATTTTGATGCCGTTTCGCTGAAGAAGGAGGATGTAGCAGTCATCTCTGTGCCCTCCTACGGCGGTCGTGTTCCTGCTGTGGCAGCCCAGCGACTCTCCCGGGTACATGGCAGCGGCGCTCGTGCCGTTCTGGTCTGTGTTTACGGCAACCGGGCTTATGAGGATACTCTGGTGGAACTGGAGGATGCGGCCAAGCAGGTGGGCTTCCAGGTCATTGCTGCTGTAGCTGCGGTAGCGGAGCACTCCATCGCCCGGCAGTTTGCCGCCGGCCGACCCGACGGAACGGACACAGCGCAGCTTTCCAATTTTGCCAAGCAGATTCGGTTTAAACTCTCTGAAACCAACCTCACTGAGCCCGCAATTCCAGGCAACCGTCCCTATAAGAAAGCCGGTGGCGCCGGTCTGGTACCCAAACCCACAAAAGAGTGTGTCCGCTGCGGTGTGTGCGCGCAGGCATGTCCTGTTCAGGCCATCGACAAGGATGACCCGAAAAAGGTGGATGATAAGGCGTGCATCTCCTGTATGCGCTGCATCTCCATATGCCCCCACAACGCCCGCAAGGCAAATCCCGTCATGCTGGCAGCGGTGGGAGTAGCTCTGAAGAAGGTTTGTTCTGAGCGGAAGGAATGTGAGCTGTTCCTTTGATACTGGGAACATCCGGCTTGGAAGGTGAGAACACAGCATGAAAACAGGCGTGATCGACGTAGGCGGCGGGCTGAGAGGGATCTATGCCGTCGGCATATTTGATTATTGTATGGATCACCAGATTCACTTCGATTTGGGGATCGGAATCTCAGCGGGCAGTGCCAACCTGGCGTCCTTTGCAGCAGGTCAACGGGGACGGAACTACCAATTCTACATGGAATACGCATTCCGCAAGCAGTATATGAGCGTTGGAAATTTCATCCTCAAACGGTCTTTTATCGATATGGATTATGTATATGGGACGCTGAGTCGTTCAGACGGAGAAAAACCTCTGGATTACTGCGCTCTGCGGGACAACCCAATGGAATTCTATGTCGTTGCAGCAGATGCCCGAACTGGTCAGGCAAAGTATTTCGATAAAAGCGATATCAGTCAGGATGATTACAGCATCTTCAAGGCCTCTTGTGCTATTCCCTTTGTTTGCAAACCCTACGAGGTGAAGAACATCCCATATTATGATGGCGCTTTGGGTGATCCGGTTCCGGTGGAGAAAGCCTTTCAGTTGGGCTGTGACCGTGTTGTTGTCATCCTCACAAAGCCGGAGGGCGAATTGAGAACCGCAGAAAAAGATGAAAAATTGGCGGCACATATCCGAAAAAAGTATCCTGAAGCTGCAAAAAAGCTGTGCCAAAGAGCGCAAAGATACAATGAAGGCGTATCAGCGGCACAAGACTATGCCCGACAGGGCAAAGCCCTGATTCTTTCGCCGGACGATGCCTGTGGCGTCAGTACGCTAAAAAAGGACAGAACTTCCTTGCAGCGACTTTACGACAAAGGGTATGCTGACGCAGAAAAAGTAGTTGATTTCCTCAATTTCAAATCATAATGCAAATTAATTTCACCGCCATCCAAAATCCCCTATCAGGAATTGGATGGCGGTGGTGCCGTGGGGGCGGGGGCTACCGTTCAGCACAAGAATTTGCATCGCTCAGCCTCCCAAGAAGAAAGTCACCGATATGTCCCCACCGCCCAAGGCCTCTGTCCAGCCGGTGAGGTCGTCAATCCTACCCAGCCTGGTATAGCTCCAGGAGTTGGAGCCGTAGAACATGACGATCTGGTTGCCCTGGTAGAGCACGATGTCCCCCGCCTGGGTGGTGGTCTGGCTGTTGCTGGTGGGCAGGCTGGTTCCCAGGGCACCCACCTTTTCAAAGCCGGCATAGTCGCTCATCTGGATCGTCACCGGCCCATGTTCCATCATCTCCACCAGCGCGTCCACAGCGGCGTTGTCCTCCAGGGTGGCGGTAAAGGTGCTCTCGCCGACCTGCACGGTCATCTTCATCTCTGTGCTCTCCTCCTCACTCCCGGTATTGTCCACTGCCGTATTTCCAGGCGCCGGTTCCGGCGGCTCTGAAGTCCCTCCGGGTGTTTCCGGTACCGGCAATTCCACATCTGGAGTTGTTGCCTCGCCTTCCGGCTGGACAGGTTCATCCGTTTGCACCGTAGAAGTGCCGGGCGACTGCGGCGCCGTTGGAACGGCACCTTCTCCGCCATCATCATCCGTTTCTGAATTGGGAACTTCCGGCTGTGCCAGATCTTCCTCTGGATGGACTTCTTCCACAGACTGTTCAGGGGAACTGAACTCTGAACCGTCGGTAGATTGTCCAGCAGCCTGCTGGCCACTGCCGCACCCGGACAGCATTGTCAGGGTCAACAGGTAGCACAGCAGAAGAAAGAATGGCGTTTTATGCAACTTCATTTCCGCCTCCCGCTCACGCGCAGACCGCCCTGTCTCCGGCTCTCACGATGACCTCCCCGCCAGCCTCTGGGATGTCCCGGATGATCTCTCCCATGGCGGGGACGGTGATGTGACTGCCGACCAGGGGGTTCTTGACGCTCACCACCGGGGTGGTAACAGTGGCCTGCACCTCGCTGCGCTCAAAGGCCAGGTCGCAGTCTACCATCTCGCAGTCGATGAGCTTTAGGCCCTTGCAGTAGCACAGGGGCTGAGTTCCGATGATCTTGCACCGCTCGAAGGTCACATTCTCGCAGTACCAGGCCAGATACTCCCCCTTCACCACACAGTCCCGTACCACAACATTCTTGGCGTGCCAGAAGGCGTCCTTGGTGTCAAAGGAACAGTTTTCAAAGACGGAGTTCTCGATGTACTGAAAAGAGTACTTGCCCTTAAAGCTCGCATTGCGGAAGTGCAGATCCGTCCCCCGCATCATAAAATACTCGCTCTGGGCAGTGCAGTCCTCCATAGTCACCTGGCGGGAGTTCCAACCAAATTCCGGGGAGAGAATATCACAGTTTTTCACCACCGCGTCGGCGCACTCCCGCAGGGCCTTGATGCCGTGGAGTTTGGTGTTCTCGATAGTGATATGTTCGGAGTACCACAGGGCCGCCCGGCACTTGTCCGTCAGCTCACAGTCCTTGATGGAAAGGCCGTGGTCGTGCCAGAAGGGGTAACGCAGGTTGAAAAAGCTGTGCTCCACCTGGATACCGCTGCACTCCTTAAAGGCGCTCTCCCCGTCGGCGGGGCCGTCAAAGGAACAGTCCCGCACCAGCAGTTCCTTCATGCCATACAGGGCCCGCTCCTGGTCAAAGGTCTGATTCTGAATGATCGTCATAGCAACTCCTCCAATATCTATGGGGTTCAGGATTCTCCGGCGCGGCGGCTTCTCCAACTGATAGACCAGATAGTCCAGGCAGTCGATCCGCCTTTCGTCCCGGTGGATCCGGTCGAGCAGCGCGTCCCGGTGCCCGGAAAGCATCTTGAGCTGGTCCTTCCTGCCGCCTTCCCTCAGGCAGTCCAGAAACCTTGCGATCAAGTCCGGGCCGCAGCCGGCGTCCATGAGGTTCCGGACCAATTCCTCCCGCGGCGTGTCGCGTTCCGTCGTCATCTGCATCTTCCCTCCGGCGGCTGTTCTGGTTTCATTATAGGCCGGGGAAGAAACGATAGCAAATACTTATGTTAAATATATAACTATAGTTGAAAACTATTTAAATGTCTTTTATACTGGTGGCATAAGGGGGGCGCATGATGGAGCTGAGAGTCTTACAGTATTTTCTCGCGG
>ENA-OPDJ01001053-OPDJ01001053.1-human-gut-metagenome-genome-assembly--contig:-NODE-1053-length-16847-cov-7.130300_pt1 | contig 16847 bp, 7 predicted proteins | sample MGYA00241621_ERZ501505 | MGnify/ENA primary metagenome ERZ501505 (study PRJEB25962, sample SAMEA2042624) | human gut metagenome | biome: human gut; feature: human-associated habitat; material: faeces... | reverse complement strand
GCCCCGTAGGGGGAGCTGGCGCGCATGCGCCTGAGGAGGTTCATCTCCACGAGCGAAGCGAGGTCGTCCGGTCTTCTATCGAGCAGCGCGAGGTCGTATGGTTTTTCCTCCTTGTATGGTTTTATCATGCTTTTCTCAGCCGCAGGCTGGTTGTCCGGTTTTCCCATCTTTTCTCACGCTTTCCATCTTCCCCCTCCCTCCGTCCAAAAATTTCCTCATGCTATAATGAAAGGGAATTGAGTATTGGAATGGATTTAAATAGAAAGAAGGACTTTATGTTTATACTTGGATGCCATTTATCCGTCACGGGCGGGTATCTTTCCATGGGGAAGACAGCCACTTCGATCGGCGGAAATACGTTTCAGTTCTTCCCGCGAAACCCGCGCGGAAGCCAGTCTGCTCCTGTGAAGGAAGCGGATGCGCTGGCTTTGAAGGCGTGGATGCAGGAGCATGATTTCGGGCCGATTCTCTGCCATGGGGCTTACACGATGAACGGCTGCTCGACGAAGGAGTCGGTGCGTGAGTTTGCCCGCACGGCGCTTCGTGAGGACCTGGCCAAAGCGGCGCACCTGCCGAACTGCCTTTACAATTTCCATCCGGGCTCCCACCTGAAGCAGGGCGCAGAAGTTGCGATTCCCATGATTGCAGACATGCTGAATTACGCCATGGATCAGGAAGAGCTGCCGCCATTTGTCCTGCTTGAAACGATGGCAGGGAAGGGGACGGAAGTCGGACGCACGTTTGAGGAGCTGGCCGCGATTATCGACAAGGTTGAGCGCAAGGACCGCATGGGCGTGTGCCTTGATACCTGCCACGTCTATGACGGCGGCTACGACATCGCAGGAGATACCGACGGCGTTCTCGCCCATTTCGATGAAGTCATCGGGCTTTCCCGCCTGAAGGCTATTCACCTGAATGACGACAAGAATCCGATGGGAAGCCACAAGGACCGCCATGAAAAAATCGGAGAAGGGACGATCGGCCTTGAAGGGATGGAAAGGATCATCAACCATCCGCTTCTCCGAGACCTTCCCTTCTACCTTGAAACACCGAATGACCTGGAAGGCTACAAGCGTGAAATCGCGCTCCTCAGAAGCCTTCGGAAGGAGGACGCATGAAATTCATTCACACAGCCGACTGGCACCTGGGGAAGCTTCTGAAGGAACACTCCATGACAGAAGATCAGGCATGGCTCCTGGAAAACCGTTTCCTGCCCCTTGTCGACGAGGAAAAGCCGGACGTGATCCTTCTGGCAGGGGACGTCTATGACCGCTCATTTCCTCCGGAAGATGCTGTCGAGCTCTTTGACCGCATGACCGAGGAAATCGTCGGAAAGAGAGGGATTCCCTTCATCGTCATCAGCGGGAATCACGACAGCGCCGAGCGCCTCGCCGTGGCAAGCCGTCTTCTCCGCTCGCAGGGGCTCTACATCTTCGGGCCGCTCGACAGGCTCTCTCCCGTCATCCTAAAGGATGAATGGGGTCCCGTCGCATTCCTTCCGATGCCGTATTCCGAACCCGCCCGCGTGCGCGTCATGATGAACAAGCTCGGCATGGAAGAGGCGGAAAAGGTGAAGACGTACGAAGAGGCAGAAAAAATTCTTTCCTCCCGCATGCTCTCCCTCCTTCCTGATGAAGGAGAAGGCATGAGGAAAATCGCCCTTGCCCACGTCTATGCAGCAGGCGGCATGTCATCGGAATCGGAAAGACCGCTCTCGATTGGCGGCTACGACCAGATTCCTGATGAAGTCTTTGCGCCTTACGACTACACCGCACTCGGCCACCTCCACCGTCCGCAGAAGACGAAGAGGGATTCCGAGAAGATCCAGTACAGCGGAAGCCTCATGCGCTACTCCTTCGACGAAGTGCGTCAGAAGAAGGGCATCATCGTAGGGACGATTGACGGAGAAGGAAATGTTTCCACCACGTTCCGCGAAATGCTGCCCCTCCATCAGGTACGCGAAATCCAGGGTTCTTTTGCAGACATCATGGCTAAGGAAGGCTCGGAAGACTACCTGCAGATCGTATTGACCGACTCCGAACCTGTCATCGACGCCATGCCAAAGCTTCGCGAGAAGTACCCGAATGCCCTTGGCGTCGAGCAGGACATGGGATACAAGGACGATGACGGCGAAAGAAGGATCCGCCTCGAATCCATGAGTGACGAAGACATTTTCCGCGCCTTTGTCAGCCATTTCCGTGAGCAGGAACTGACAGAAGAAGAAGAAAAGCTTTCTCAGGAAGTCTGGGAAGAGGTATACAGGAAGGAAAACGCAAAATGAAACCTTTGAAACTGACGATGCGTGCCTTCGGTCCCTATGCGGGCGAGACCGTCATCGACTTCGAAAAACTGCAGGGACGCCATCTCTTCCTGATCTGCGGCCCGACCGGAGCCGGGAAGACGACGATCCTGGATGCCATGTGCTATGCCCTTTACGGCAAGACAAGCGGCGACCGGACAGGCGAGAAAATGAGAAGCGACTATGCCGACTCCTCGGAAAGGACAGAAGTCATTTTCGATTTCATGCTGGGGGATAAGACATACCGCGCAACGAGAAGCCCGGCGCAGATGGTTGATAAGAAACGCGGCAGCGGACAGACACTGGCTGCCATGCAGGCGTCCCTTTCCGAACTGGAAGACGGCAAGGAAATCAATACACTGCGCACAGGCATTGAAGAAGCCGCAGGGAAACTCATCGGGCTCAATGCCGACCAGTTCTGCCAGGTCATCCTCCTTCCGCAGGGCGATTTCAGAAAACTCCTCGTGGCAAAGGCCGATGAAAGAGAAGCCATCCTGAAGCAGCTCTTCAAGACACAGCGTTTCTCTGATTTCAAGGACAGGCTGAAGGACAGGCTCGATGCGAAAGTCCGCGAAAAAATGGAAAAGCAGACAAGAGAAGACCAGATCTTAAGTTCATCCGGCGCCACCGACGAAAAACAGCTTTCCCAAATGGTGGAAGAAGCAGGAAAGGAACTGAAGGAAGCACAGGACATCGTCAAAAGCAGGGAAAAGGAAAGCAATGAATTCCGTGAAGTCTACCAGAAGGAAACCGCACTGATGGGCCATTTCACGGAGCTTGAAAAGGCATTGAAGCAGGATGCGGCCCTTAAGAATGAAGAAGGACGCATGAAGGAAATGGAAGCGTCCCTTTCCCTGATCCGGAGCGCCCGGGAGCTTGCGCCTTACTTCGTCCAGCTGGATGGCATCACCCGGGAAGGAAAGCAGGAGGCAGTGAAACTCAAGACAGCCAGAGCGGATATGGAAACGTATGCAAGGCTGAATGAAACGCTTGAAAAACGCATCCAGGAGCTGGACGCCATGAAAGAAAAGCGCGAAGAAGAGCGTAAAACAGCCCTTAAAATGCAGGACCTGGTGCCCAAGGCAAAGTTGTACGGGGCAGCCGTCCAGGCACTCAAAAACGCGAAAAACGCATTATCCAGAGCAGAAGAGGAAACAAAGCGCCGCCAGGCTGCCGCCGAAGCGGCGAGAAAGGCAAGGGATGAGCAGAAGGAGAAGGCAGATGCTGTCAGGAAATCCTATATCGACGGACAGGCATTCCTTCTGGCGGAAGGACTGGAAGACGGCGTGCCATGCCCCGTCTGCGGTGCCATCCATCATCCGGCCCCGGCCCGCGGCGGAGACCATGTAGCAAAGGCAGAAGATGTCGAACGTGCGCAGAAGGAATATGAAAGAGCATCAGCTGCTTATGACAGAGCCAATGATGCCAAAGAAAAGCACAGCACAGGAGCCTATGCGAAAGCCGTGAGCGATCACGCGAAAGCCGATGCCCAGATGAAGACGCTTGAGGAAATTCCTGCAGCATACAGGGATCCCAAATATCTGGAAGCAGAAAGCACGCGCCTTCTGACGGATATCAGGAAGTGGGAACAGGACAAGGAAACGGCGGCCGCCCAGCTGAGGAAAGCAGGAGCCGACCTCTCTGCCAGCCAGGCCGCATGCAGGAATGCCGAAGAGCGCAGAGAAGAGCTCGTGAAGAAATACAGGGAAACAGAATCCGTCCTGAAGGAAGCTTCCGATAAGGCCGGCTTCCAGAGTCTCGACGAATGCAAGGAATGGTACAAGAAGAAGGACACGGAAGAAAGCGTCCGTAAGACACTGGAACAGTACCGCGCAGACAGAAAGAGCACAGAAGAACGGATCAAAGCAGAAGAGCAGGAGACTGCAGGGAAGGAGCGTCCTGACATGCTGGCGCTGAATGAAAAATCCAAAGCACTGCAGGATCAGCTCAAAAAAGCCTCCGAAAGGGCAGCCGCTCTCAAGGAACGCACAGAAACGCTCCAAAAGGCCGTTTCAGACGCCAGAGCCATCGAGAAGGAACTGGAAGACCTCCGCAAGGAGGAAGGCCTTATAAGAGGCCTTTATGACCTCACAAGCGGAAAGAAGACAAGGATCACCCTGGAAAGATACGTCCTTGGCACACTCCTTGACGACGTAGCCAATGCTGCGAACCTCCGTCTTCTCTCCATGAGCAGGAGGAGATACTCCCTCCACCGCATGACAGACGAAAGCGGACTGGGGAAGGGCGGACTGTCGCTTGAAGTCTCCGACAGCTTCACAGGAAGTTCCCGCCCGGCCAATACACTTTCCGGCGGCGAAACCTTCCTGGCATCCCTCTCCCTGGCCCTTGGCCTTGCTGACGTCGTCCAGTCAAGACAGGGCGGCGTCCGTCTTGATACCATGTTCATCGACGAAGGCTTCGGCACCCTCGACCCCGACTCCCTGAACAGCGCCATGAATACACTCATCGACCTCCAGAACACAGGCCGCATGGTAGGCATCATCTCCCACGTCCCAGAACTCGAAGAACGCATAGACGCACGACTGCGCGTCACACCCGCCGAAAAAGGCAGCAAAGCAGAATTCGAGATCATCGACTGAGGAAATAAGGATAAAGGAATATATAGGCAAAAGGAGCTGTAGAAATCCGCTAAAATGTTGCTTTTTCCTTTTCTCGAACGAAGTTCGGCTTAAGGGGGTCAGAGCTCGCCCCGTAGGGGGAGCTGGCGACGGAGTCGCCTGAGGAGGTTCATTTCCTTCAAGCGCAGCGATGTTGTATGGTTCTAATTCTCTCAATCAAATAACTCTCACTAAGGACTGTCGAAATGCCTGCACATTTTGACAGTCCTTCTTTTATTTCGATATCGACACCCATGAGTTCATAAAACTTATCTATATTCTCTCAAGGCCGGCGCGCCGCTCATATATGACTGATAGTCAAAAATATAAAAATGTCTGAAATGACTTATAGTCGGTCATGCGGGAGTTAATGGGAATGATTGTGATAGCTCAGTATAAAACTGATTCTGCCGAATGTTTTACAAATAACCAAAAGTCTCATGCATATCATAAAGGTTTATCAATAGTTTAAACTTGATTTAACTTTGCGTCCGTGTTAAGCTAACCACAGACATGAAGGAAGCCTCAAGGTCATGTCCCTTGGAAAAGCAAAGATGAAAGACAGCAGAGGAAACACGGTCACTCGCGCAAGGTCCTAGTCGGAGCTCCTCCGAGGAAAAATAGAGGCACGCATAATTCTCTATATTTTCTATTAAAGGAGCGATGAAACATGAAAAAGGTTCTCGCAATTGCTGCAGTAGCAGCACTCACAGCTGGCGTATCCGCATACGCTGCAAATCCATTCTCTGATGTAACCCCGAACGACTGGGCTTATCAGGCAGTTGAAGACCTGTCCGAACAGGGCGTCGTTGAAGGTTATCCGGATGGCACCTTCAAGGGCGAAAGAAACATCACCCGTTATGAAATGGCTCAGATCATTGCCCGCATGCTCGCTAAAGAAGATCAGCTGAACGCTGAACAGAGAGCAACCCTGGACAAACTCGCTGGCGAATATGCTGACGAACTCGCAAACCTGGGCGTTCGCGTATCCAACCTTGAAAAGAAGGTCGGCAACATTTACTGGTCCGGCGATGCTCGTATGCGTTACCAGAACAAAGCAACTGACGATGATTCCTGGAACGGCCGTATGAGAATCAACGTAAAGGGTCAGGTCAATGACTCCACTTACGTACAGGGCCGCCTGAACGCAACCATGGACTTCAAAGAAAGTAAAGATGATTCTGATGTACAGTTTGATCAGCTGTTTGCAAACCATGACTTTGGCAAAGCTGCAACCGTTCGCCTCGGCCGTATTCCGGTCGCTTTCGGTGACCAGGGCGGCTGGCTGTATGGCGATTCCTACGGCGTAGATGGCGCTGAAGCAGCATTCCACCTCGGTGAAAAAGTTGACGTAACCGCTGGCTATGGCCGCTTCAACACCTCTGACTATGATGAAGGCGTTGAAGATCAGGATGCATTCTATGCACGCGGCGCAGCTGACCTGAACGTTGCTAAACTCGGCGTTGACTACATTAAGTTCACAGGTGACAAGGAAGCTGATACAGCTGCCGGCTATGAACTGATGGGCGCAAACCTGACCATTCCGGTTCAGGACTTCCGCGTATTCGGTGAATACTGGAAGAACACCACCTATGAAAACGGCAATGATACTGCTTGGAACGCAGGTATCGGCTATGGCAAACTGAACCTGAAGAAACCGGGCTCCTTCGCTATCGATGTAGCTTACAACGATGTTGACGAAGGCGTATACTTCGGCGGCACAGGCCTCCAGACTGATGCTCTGAAGTATCTGACAAAGCATGATGCAACCAACGTAACATTCTGGAATGCAATGGCTGATGTAACCCTCCAGAAGAACGTATTCCTCCATGGTGAATATGCATTCGACGTTAGCGCTGATAACGCTGATATGAATGATAAGGATGCTTGGACCGTATCCCTCAACTACAAGTTCTAATACAGAACCTGGCAGCAGTGAAATTAAAAGAGACTTCCTTCGGGAGGTCTCTTTTTAGTGGGAAATGTTTGCAGAAAGTATAGAAACAGATTATCGTATTTATAGAAGTTCTTTATAAGTTGCAAAAGAAGAATATAGGTGGACAATCTGACAAAATGTGCCGAAATGTGAATGGAAAATCTGCTGACTTTCGGTCATATGGCGGTAAACGCGAATCATTTGCATAATTTAAAATTAGGAGATTTCACTCAAAAATGGAAGCTTTAAGGGAATGAGAGGATTTGTTTAAACTTGATTTAACTTTTCTCATGTGTTACTCTCAACCTAGACATGAAACAAGTCTTCCGATTCATGTCACTTAAGATCGAAGAAGAAAAACACGCAGAGGAAACACGGTCACTCGAGCCACGTTTTTTATCCAAGCTCTTAGGGAAAAAGGAAGACATTCCACATTTTTCTTTATAAGGAGCGAAGAAAATGAAAAAAATTCTCGCACTCGCTGCTGTAGCAGCACTCACCGCTGGCGTATCCGCATACGCTGCAAATCCTTTCTCTGATGTAACCCCATCCGACTGGGCTTACCAGGCAGTAGTAGACCTGTCCGAACAGGGCGTCGTTGAAGGCTATCCGGATGGCACCTTCAAAGGCGAAAGAAACATCACCCGTTATGAAATGGCGCAGATCATTGCCCGCATGCTCGCTAAGGAAGATCAGCTGAATGCGCAGCAGCGTGCAACTCTGGACAAACTCGCTGGCGAATACGCTGACGAACTCGCAAACCTGGGCGTTCGCGTTTCCAACCTTGAAAAGAAAGTTGGCAACCTCGCATGGTCCGGCGATGCTCGTATGCAGTACCAGAGAAACATTGACACTGATAATGCAAAGAGTGATTCCTGGACAGGCCGTATGAGAATCAACGTATCCGGCCAGGTCAATGACGAAGTATCCGTCAACGGACGTTTCGTTTCTGAAATGGATTTCAAAGACAGCGATGACAAGGATACCACCATGGACCGCATCTTCGCTCTGTGGAAACCAAATGATGCCACCCACGTATCCATCGGCCGTCAGGGCGTAGCTCTTGACCAGACAGGTGTTTTCTGGGATGAAGACGGCATTTATGACGGCATTTCCGCAGGCTGGGACAATGGTTCCTTCGGCATCGAAGCAGGCTACGGCTACCTGACATCCGCTGCTGAATACTATGCAGTTGATAGTGACGATATTGCCAGCATCTACGCATCCAAGAAAGATACAGAAAACTGGTATGCAAAACTGACCGGACACCTCGGCGACACCGCTGATGTCTCTGCTTTCTACCTGAAACCAACCCATAAACTGAATGGTAACGGAGTGGCAAATAGTGAAGCCAAAGGTGCTAAAGTCAGCGTTTGGGGTGCAGGCACCAGCATCGACCTCGGCGGCAACCTCGCACTCGACGGCGACTATGTACAGTCCCGCTTCAATCATGACATCGGCCATGCAGCTCTTTGGACCGCAGGCCTTACCTATGGCGCGGTTGACGTAGAAAAACCAGGCACCTGGACACTCGGCGTACACTATGTAGATGCTGATTACGCTTCTTACGCGCTCGGCAACTCCGCTCTCGACCTGACCGACCAGCTCGACTACGGCCGGCTTAACGGCGCAGACGTGAAGTTCTGGGTAGCACGTGCAGGCGTAGCTCTTCAGAAGAACGTAGAACTCGACGCTTACTACAACTTTGCAGGCAAAGCAGATGGAATCGACGGCTCTTCTGTCGAAGATCCGGACGACGCATGGGGCGTAGAACTCAACTACTCCTTCTAATAAAACCCAAAAGAGACTCCTTCGGGAGTCTTTTTTGTTGGGAAAATTTGATAATTGTCCATAAGTAGCGATGCTGCAGCGGGAAAGAATAAGGCGCTTATATAAAAACGCCAAACAACCTCGCTTCGCTCGAAGGAACTACACCCCTTTCTCCGGCAACAGTTAAAAGATAAGCCGGATCCTCTCCCGACGGGGAGGTTGAAGTCCTCCGCTTCGTTGCTGATGATAGTATCGAATGAGTGCCTTACGGTTTTCATTTATGGTAAACGCATTTAAATCACCGTTGATAATATCAGTACATGCCGGCACGGAAGGTTTTGACCTGCCCCAGCGGGGAAGGCTGCCACGAATGCGGCAGAAAGGGGTGTAGTATTCATTGGTTTTTATAAAAAGGTTCCGCGCGCGGAGCGAGGTTTAGCTGTCCCCGTCAGGGGAAAGTGGCGCGGATGCGCCGAAAGGGGTTCATTTTCGAAAAAGGTCGGATAGGGTTGATTACCACGCAGCAGGCTGATTGTAAGGTTTTTCCTGGTTTCCTAGTTTCCTGGTTTTCACGTTGCCCGGTTTCCCTCTTTTTCCACGCTCTAACTCCCAAAATCTAATAACATAAATATAGATAAAAATCATTTTTACATGGTATGACCAGTATGTTAGAATAGGTGCGTCAAATATAAGTATTTAGGATACCGCATATAATATAAAGGTACTCCTAAAACAGAAAGCGGCCTTAAATCATGATCCACTCATAATAAATTAATGATATATAATTATACAAATAATGAATTTCAATACAAAAATAATATATTGCTAATAATTCAATTGTTAAGCTCTAATAATTGTGCTATTTTATATATGGCGGCTTAGAATGTCCCGCAAGGCCGCCAAGGGAACAGGGGAAGCAGCAGAGGAAACACGGTCACTCGAGCAAGTCTTCTCCTGAAATATACTCGGGACGAGTTTACTTTTAGAGGAGAGAAGCATGAAAAAGATTCTCGCAATCGCTGCTGTCGCAGCACTTTCCGCTGGCGTATCCGCATACGCAGCAAACCCATTCTCTGATGTGACCCCGAATGACTGGGCCTATCAGGCAGTAGAATCCCTGTCCGAACAGGGCGTCGTTGAAGGCTATCCGGATGGCACCTTCAAAGGCGAAAGAAACATCACCCGTTATGAAATGGCGCAGATCATTGCCCGCATGCTCGCTAAGGAAGATCAGCTGAATGCGCAGCAGCGTGCAACTCTGGACAAACTCGCTGGCGAATACGCTGACGAACTCGCAAACCTGGGCGTTCGCGTTTCCAACCTTGAAAAGAAAGTTGGCAACCTCGCATGGTCCGGCGATGCTCGTATGCAGTACCAGAGAAACATTGACACTGATAATGCAAAGAGTGATTCCTGGACAGGCCGTATGAGAATCAACGTATCCGGCCAGGTCAATGACGAAGTATCCGTCAACGGACGTTTCGTTTCTGAAATGGATTTCAAAGACAGCGATGACAAGGATACCACCATGGACCGCATCTTCGCTCTGTGGAAACCAAATGATGCCACCCACGTATCCATCGGCCGTCAGGGCGTAGCTCTTGACCAGACAGGTGTTTTCTGGGATGAAGACGGCATTTATGACGGCATTTCCGCAGGCTGGGACAATGGTTCCTTCGGCATCGAAGCAGGCTACGGCTACCTGACATCCGCTGCTGAATACTATGCAGTTGATAGTGACGATATTGCCAGCATCTACGCATCCAAGAAAGATACAGAAAACTGGTATGCAAAACTGACCGGACACCTCGGCGACACCGCTGATGTCTCTGCTTTCTACCTGAAACCAACCCATAAACTGAATGGTAACGGAGTGGCAAATAGTGAAGCCAAAGGTGCTAAAGTCAGCGTTTGGGGTGCAGGCACCAGCATCGACCTCGGCGGCAACCTCGCACTCGACGGCGACTATGTACAGTCCCGCTTCAATCATGACATCGGCCATGCAGCTCTTTGGACCGCAGGCCTTACCTATGGCGCGGTTGACGTAGAAAAACCAGGCACCTGGACACTCGGCGTACACTATGTAGATGCTGATTACGCTTCTTACGCGCTCGGCAACTCCGCTCTCGACCTGACCGACCAGCTCGACTACGGCCGGCTTAACGGCGCAGACGTGAAGTTCTGGGTAGCACGTGCAGGCGTAGCTCTTCAGAAGAACGTAGAACTCGACGCTTACTACAACTTTGCAGGCAAAGCAGATGGAATCGACGGCTCTTCTGTCGAAGATCCGGACGACGCATGGGGCGTAGAACTCAACTACTCCTTCTAATAAAACCCAAAAGAGACTCCTTCGGGAGTCTTTTTTGTTGGGAAAATTTGATAATTGTCCATAAGTAGCGATGCTGCAGCGGGAAAGAATAAGGCGCTTATATAAAAACGCCAAACAACCTCGCTTCGCTCGAAGGAACTACACCCCTTTCTCCGGCAACAGTTAAAAGATAAGCCGGATCCTCTCCCGACGGGGAGGTTGAAGTCCTCCGCTTCGTTGCTGATGATAGTATCGAATGAGTGCCTTACGGTTTTCATTTATGGTAAACGCATTTAAATCACCGTTGATAATATCAGTACATGCCGGCACGGAAGGTTTTGACCTGCCCCAGCGGGGAAGGCTGCCACGAATGCGGCAGAAAGGGGTGTAGTATTCATTGGTTTTTATAAAAAGGTTCCGCGAGCGGAGCGAGGTCGTATGGTTTTAATTATTTTCCTCAAGCGCAGCTTGGTTTGCCTGTCTTCTATTTGCGAAGCAAGGAAATGGTGTTGACCTTCCCAGACGGGGAAGGTGCCCGGCCTGGTTTCTGATGCCGGGCGGATAGGGTTGATTATTCATTGAACTTTCTAATCTAAAAAGGTTCCACGAGCGAAGCGAGGTTTTGTGGTTTTCCTTTTCCTCAAGGCAAAGCCTTGGTTTAAGGGTGTTTGACCTTGCCTCGTAGAGGAAGGTGGCGCCGAAGGCGACGAAAACATCATTTCCGACAGCCGTCAGGCTGGTTGTATGGTTTTAATCTTTTCTCTTTTCCCTCGTCCTCCGGTTTTAATCTTTCAATTGTTTCACCTTTTCCTATTTGTATGGTTTTAATTCCCCCATTTCTATCTTTTTTCTCTCTCATCTACAAACTTCCTCTTGCCAATTTCTAAAATATTTTTTAAAATAGATAACAATACTAACTGATAATTGCATGCTGCTTGGCAGAGCGAGGCAGGGCTTGGCCCGGGTCTCAGGCGAACTCCGTATACTATACGGAGTTTTTTCTTTGGCAGCAGGAAGGGGAGTTTGATGAATTCTTTGACGTTTCTGACGATTTTTCTGGGAGTGATGTCTGCAATGGCGCCGCTGTCTACGGATATGTACCTGCCGTCGCTTCCGGAGTTGTCCTCTTATTTTTCCATTTCCACATCGATGACGCAGATGACTTTGACGATGACGATGATCGGCATGGCGCTGGGGCAGATTTTTGGCGGGCCGGTCAGTGACCGCATGGGGCGCAAGGTGCCTCTTTTTATCGGGATGGGCGGTTTCACGATTGCATCGGCTGTCTGCGCTGTCTGCACGAATATTTATGTATTCCTTGTTTTCCGTTTCATCATGGGACTTTCAGGGGCGTTCGGCATCGTCATCTCCCGTGCCATTGCAAGGGACGTGTGCGAAGGGCCGGAGCTTATGCGCTTCATGGCGATCCTCATGATGGTAAATGGTCTTGCTCCGATCGCGGCGCCTGTTCTTGGCGGGCAGATTCTTCTCTTCACGTCCTGGCACGGCATTTTCTTTGTGCTGACGGCTGTCGGTATCATCCAGATCATGGCGACGATGGCGTACAAGGAAACGCTGAAGAAGACGGACCGCGTGCGCCGTTTCTCTGACGGGTTCAGGGCGTTCGGCACATTGGTGAAGAATCGTTATTTCTTTGGCCACTGCCTGGTACAGTGCTTTGTATTCGGCGCTTTCTTCTCCTATATCGCAGGTTCTTCCTTCCTTTTCCAGAACATCTACCATGTCACCCCGCAGCAGTACAGCTATATTTTCGGCGGCATCGGCGTGGGACTTATGCTGGTCGGTGCGCTGCCGGCAAGACTGGCAGGAACGGTGCGCGAGGTGGTCATGCTGAAGTATTCCATTCTGATTCCTCTCATCGCTTCCTTCTTCCTTTTGGCAGGCATCATTGTGAAGGCGCCGATCTGGTACACGATTCCCGTCCTTTTCGTGACAATCGTCCCGCTTTCTGTCATGGGCGCGGCTTCCGTATCGCTGGCACTTTCGCGCTGCGGTGAAAATGCAGGGAGCGGCTCGGCTCTGATCGGTTTCTTCTCCATGATTCTTGGCGGCGTCATGATGCCGGTCGTCGGCATTGCAGGGGACCAGACGGCGCTTCCGATGGGAATCATCATGGTCGTCTGCTATGTGCTGGCTGTCATCATGTTCTACACAAGGATTGCCCCGGCTCATGCAAAAGAAATGAAGTAGGAATATTTTCTGTAATTTCATGCATTTTGATGGAAAATCAAAAACGGAAAGAAAAATTTAAAATCAAACGCATCTAAAATTTTCATTTAAAAAAGATACAGGCTGATAAAAATATTTTTTCAGTCCTGTATCTTTTTTTCTCTTTTCATAGTATTCTATGAGCTATCTATCATTTTATCCGAATTTATCGGTAAAAATGTATGAATTATAAACACGTGTATGATTTTCTTCCGTTGTTCTTATGTGCAAAAAGTGTTAAAATATAATCGAACAAATCAATCGTATGATTATAAACATTAATCATTATTTCGTATAGGGAATTCTTTTTCACCACCCGCAGTTGGGAGCGGGGCAAAAAGACTCCGGAAGAGTCCAGGAGGTTATTCCATGAAACCTGTTATCCATGTCGGTATCGACGTAGGTTCGACTACGGTCAAAGTCGTGGCCCTGTCGCCATACCTGAAACTGCTTTTCGGACGGTACCAGCGTCATATGTCCGATATCAGAAGCGCGACGATTTCCCTTTTGAAGGAACTTCAGAAGGATTATTCGGGTTACCGTATCACCGCGTCCATTTCCGGAAGCGGCGGCATGGGACTTGCAAAGATGATGGGACTGCCTTTCTGTCAGGAAATCCTGGCGGAAACGAAGGCAATCCGCACGTTCAATCCGGATACGGATGTCATCATCGAGCTGGGCGGCGAAGATGAGAAGATCACGTACCTGAGAAATGGTGTCGATCAGCGTATGAATGGCGCATGCGCAGGCGGCACGGGCGCATTCATCGACCGTATGGCATCTCTTCTTTCTGTCGATGCAGCAGGCCTTGGAAAGATGGCCGAGAAGGCGAAGGAAATCTACCCGATCGCTTCCCGCTGCGGCGTTTTCGCCAAGACAGATATCCAGGCGCTCTTGAATGAAGGCGTCTCTCATGAAGACATTGCACTGTCCGTTTTCCAGTCCGTCGTCAATCAGACGATTTCCGGCCTGACCTGCGGACGCCCGATCCACGGCAAGGTAGCATTCCTTGGTGGTCCTTTGACGTTCCAGCCGATCCTTCGCGAACGTTTCCAGAAGACTCTGGATATCAAGGATGAGGATATGATCGTTCCGGAACACGGCGAACTGTATGTCGCTATCGGCGCTGCTGTTTCTGCCTGCCACGACAAGCCGCTCGATCTTGACAGCTGGCTGACGAAGGTGGAGAACTCGGAGGAATCCGATCTGGGCAATGCCAAGACGCTCCCGCCGCTTTTTGCAACGGAAGAAGATTACAAGGAATTCAAGGAACGCCATGCTCGTTTCCATGCGCCAAGAGCCGATATTTCCAAGGCAAAAGGCCCGGTATGGCTCGGCATCGACGCTGGTTCCACAACGATCAAGGCTGTCCTTCTCGACAGGGAAGGCAATATCCTTTATGAATACTATGCAGGAAATAAGGGTACTCCGCTGAACGGTGCCAGGAAGATCCTGACGGACCTCTATGACAAGCTCCCGAAGGAAGCCGTCATCTGCGGCGCGGGTGTCACCGGCTACGGCGAAGAGCTGATCAAGAGAGCGCTCGAAGCGGATGTAGGCGAAGTCGAAACGATGGCGCACTACAGAGGCGCCAATCACTTCCTGCCGGATGTTTCCACGATTCTGGATATCGGCGGCCAGGATATGAAGGGCTTCAAGATCGAGCAGGGGGCCATCAGCGACATCTTCCTGCTGCTGGACGGCAGCGCCGAGGCACACGCCAAAAAGGCCGAGCTGTGGCAGTACCTCAAGAATCACGTTACCCCCGGCGTCTACCGCGCCGTGCGCGTGAACCTTGGCGGCCTGACCGACCTGCACTTCCCCGGCGGCGACAAGGTGGTCGTAGCCACCTACCGCCAGCTGCGCAAGATCTTCAAGTTCAACTAAGAGCATATTTTATATTTCGGGATAGCGGAACGCCTGCGGGCGCTCCGCTATCCCTTTTTCACGGCTGGGGTCGTAAAGGGAAACGGCAGCCGAACTGCTTGTATTCCGTCCTTTCTCGTCCTGTTTCTGTCTTTTCGTCTCAAAAGATGTATGAAACGCGCGGGATGGTTGCTTTTCCTCCGTTGTTCCGGTATACTGGATACGTTTTCCCATTTTGACCCCCCGCACTGGATTTCACACAGGAGTTCGATACTTTTTTGACAAGGAGGAACCGAGTGCTGCGGCCTTTGGCTGCGCACCCAATACAAACCACATTATGGAACAAATGTTGATCTGTCTGTCCCTTGCCCTGATCGCCGGCCTGCTCATGTCACGCGCTGCCAAGGCCGTGCGTCTGCCCGCCGTCACCGCTTACCTGCTTACCGGCCTGCTGCTGGGTCCCTTCTTTCTGGGTCGGCTGGGGCTGAGCCGTTTCGGCTTTGGCTTTGGCAGCCTTGTTGCCGTGGAGGGCTACGGCATCCTCACACAGGTGGCGCTGGGCTTTATCGCCTTCGTCATCGGCAACGAGTTCCGGCTCAGCGCCCTGAAGCACATGGGACGCCGCGCCGTGACCGTGGGCGTTGCGCAGGCGGTGATCACCACCGCGCTGGTGGATATCGCTCTTGTTGCCCTGCACTTTGCCCGCCCGGACGTCATCTCGCTGGCCTCTGCCATCACGCTGGGCTCCATCGCCGCCGCCACAGCCCCTGCCGCTACCCTGATGGTGGTCAAGCAGTACAAGGCCGACGGCCCATTGACCAAGCTTCTGCTGATGGTGGTCGCCATTGACGATGCCGTGGGTCTGGTGCTGTTCTCGGCCTCCTACGGCGTAGCAAATGCGCTGGAGCAGGGACGCATCGACCCCATGAGCGTGGTGCTGGAGCCTCTGCTGGAGATCGCGCTCTCGCTGGCACTGGGCGCTGCCGCCGGTTACCTGCTGAACCTGCTGGAGGTCTACTTCCACTCCCGCTCCAAGCGCATGAGCCTTTCGGTGGCCTTTGTGCTGCTGACCGTGGGTCTGTCCATGACCGAGTTCGAGATCAATGGCACCCGCTGCGGCTTTTCTCTGCTGCTGGTGTGCATGATGACCGGCACCGTGTTCTGTAACGTCTGCCCCACCTCGGACGAGCTGATGGACCGTCTGGACCGCTGGGTGTCCCCCATCAACATCCTGTTCTTCGTATTGTCCGGCGCAGAGCTGGACCTGACCATCCTCACCAACCCCATGGTGCTGCTCATCGGCGTGGTGTACATTGTGGCGCGCTCTGCCGGTAAGATCAGCGGTTCTTACCTGAGCTGCCGCGCTACCAGCTGCAGCCCCGCCATCCAGAAGTATCTGGGCATCACCCTGCTGCCGCAGGCCGGTGTGGCGCTGGGCATGGCCGCCGAGGCTGCCGAGCTTTCCGACGGCCACATGGTGCGCAACGTGGTGCTCTTCTCGGTGCTGGTGTACGAGCTGGTGGGCCCGACCCTGGCCAAGCTCAGCCTGACCGCCGCAGGCGAGATCATTCCCGAGGGCCGCACGAGCGCCCGTACCGCCAACAAGCCGGAGGAACCGGTCAGTGTGGACTGATTTCCCCCATCAGCCTCACCGCAGGTGACGGAGCGTTCTTACACTACAAAAGCCGCTGCACAGTTGTTACGCTGTGCAGCGGCTTTCTGTTTGCTCTTTATTTCAGCACGATCTCACCGTTCTCAGCATCCACGGTCAGGGTGGAGCCGGAAACAAGGGTACCGTCGATGATCTTTTCAGCGGCGGGG
>ENA-OPDJ01001033-OPDJ01001033.1-human-gut-metagenome-genome-assembly--contig:-NODE-1033-length-17132-cov-14.831469_pt1 | contig 17132 bp, 10 predicted proteins | sample MGYA00241621_ERZ501505 | MGnify/ENA primary metagenome ERZ501505 (study PRJEB25962, sample SAMEA2042624) | human gut metagenome | biome: human gut; feature: human-associated habitat; material: faeces... | reverse complement strand
GGGATTCTTTTCCTTCAGGCTGTCGTTGATTCCGTCAAGGAAACCAACCATAGTCATAACATCCTGACCGTATTTCTCAGCAAGCTCTTTAACAGTTCCGGAAACAACCTCATCCGGGTTCTCCAGAAGCTGCTCGTAAATGTTCTTCTCAATGTTAAAATAAGTTGCCCAGAAGCGCTGAAGCTTATTCTTATCTGCATTCTGATTATAAGCAACGGAACGCCACTGCTCAAGAATTGTCATATCGCTCATTGTCTGATCCTCTTTTCCAAAATTTTAGATGAATAAAGCGGACGTTTCATTCCGCTTCGCAATTTTTGTTTATTATATCATCTTTTGGCGAAGAAAGCAAATACATCTATCTCATATCCACAAAAATCCACATAAAAAAGATACTTTCTCACCTGCAGCCGTCACTGTACTGTGCAGAATATTTTTTTGGAAAATCACGAAAAAGGACAGCAACTTTTCCCATTCACTGTCCTTTTCCTATGTGTCTTATATCATATCCTGTTTATTTTACTGAAGGTACTGATTGGACTTCCAGATCACACTTACCAGACGTGCAATGCATGCGCGCAGGTCCTCGATCTTAAGTGTTCCCTCTTTCAGTTCTTTTCTGAGATTGTCATGATCTCCGAAACATCCCGGCATTACCAGGTCATTTCCCGCTCTCATGCAGCCGGATGCTGTACAGCTGTCTCCCTGTTCTGTAGTCGTCCAGTCTGTCATGATCGCTCCTTTAAATCCCCATTCGTTTCTGGCGGACTCTGTACAGAGATCATAATTGTTTGCCGCATGAATACCGTTGATCAGATTGTAACTGGTCATGATGGACATTGGCTGTGCTTCTTTTACCGCAATTTCAAATCCTTTGAGATAAACTTCGCGAAGTGCACGCTCAGACACAACACTGTCTGATCCCATACGATTGTCTTCCTGATTGTTGCAGGCAAAATGTTTGATGGTCGTTCCACATCCATAATTGGACTGAACACCTTCTGTCATAGCTGCCGCAATGGTTCCGGATACATACGGGTCTTCGGAATAGTATTCGAAGTTTCTTCCGCAGAGAGGATTTCTGTGGATATTCATTCCCGGTGCCAACCAGAGTGTTACTCCGAAATGTTCCATCTCTGTTCCGATCATGGCTCCCACTTCACGGATCAGCTCCCGGTTCCAGGTCTGCGCAAGCAGTGTTCCTACCGGGATCGCAGTACAGTACTGATAATATCTTTCTCCCGGAAGTTCTCTGGAATCGTCATAGAACAATCCACCTTCCAGACTGAACTCAAATGGCATGGAAACAATGCTTCCGTCATTTACATGATAATACTTCATCAGGCGAAGTCCTGCCGGTCCGTCTGCCAGAACGATGCTTGCAAGACCTTTGTCTACTGCACAGCGATGGGTTTCACCTGCAGAACCTGGAACGGAAATTCCTGCTGCGCCAAGATTGCCACCCTGTGCTTTGCCCGGATCTCCTGCTGCCAGATCGATCAGATCTTCTTCTGACAAGGTATTTACAAAATCCATTGCTTCTTTTTCATAGAGGTCTGCATTCTTCTTATATTCCACAGTCTCGGTAGCAATGTCTGCTCCACGAATGTTAAGAACAGTCAGTTCCTCCTCTTTCGCCTGCTGCGCTGCTGCCGCCGCACGTTTTGCTGTTTTGGATGCTTCCTGAGAAATTTCTTCCAGTTCCTGTTTCAGCGGGAAAAGATTTCTGACCTGTCTTCGGATCACTTCCTGATCCAGTTTTATGCCTCCGCAGAGTTTTGCTGATGCAAGACTGTTTCCGACCCATATGCCATAAAAACCACTCTCAAGGATCCATGCAGCTCTCTTCTCATCATAAGAAGTCAGCCCATCCATCTTTACTTCCATGGTAACTTCCTGTGCTTCTCCCGGTTTCAGCTCGTTTGTCTTTGCATAGGCTGCAAGACGGTGTGCTTCTTTTTCGAGGATGCCGCCCGGCAGGGATGCGTAAACCTGTACGACTTCTTTACCGGAAACATTTCCCGTATTTCTGACCGTTGCCGTAACACGGATCTTTTCTGCTGATACCGCTTTCAGAGCACATCCGGTGATCTCAAAGTCTGTATAGGAAAGACCGTAACCGAATCCATAGCGCACCGGAACTTCAAAAGTATCAAAATAGCGGTATCCCACATAAATTCCCTCATCATAAAGCTCTGTTTCCACATTTCCGTTATTATGTGAAAACTTCTCGGAGCTGGGATAATCCTCATATTTATAAGCCCAGGTATCTGCCAGTTTACCGGATGGGTTCACCTTACCGGACAGGATATCCGCAAAGGCATTTCCGCCTTCCATTCCAGGCTGTACGATCACCAGAAGGGCTCTGATATTGCGGAACTCATCCATAAAGGAAAGATCCACCTGTGCACCTGCATTGATCACAACAACCACATTCTTATAATAAGCACAGATATCTGCCAGCATCTGATGCTCTTCTTCACTGAGATCATAATCGCCTTTGTCAGCAGTACGGTCTGATCCTTCTCCTGCGATCCGGCTCAGAACATAGATCGCGTTTTCTGTATCTTCTCCTTCGGCTGGTTTCTGGATCGGATCTCCTGCCGGCATCTTAAAGGGAGTGGTGCTGTATACCGTAAAGAAATCCATGGTATCTGCACCTTCTCCTGTTTTTGAAAGGATACTTCTCTTCCACTCCTGACGTGCATTTTCATAGATCTGGTCGTAGCTTTCGATCCACGCTTCTGTTGTCACCTGGAATCCGGCATTTTTCATTCCCTGAAAAACAGATACGCGTTCACGCTCATTGACATCTCCGGAGCCGGTTCCTCCCTTGATGGTCCTGCCTGCACCGGCACCATAAAGTGCCACTTTACTTCCTGCTTTCAGCGGAAGGATATGATCTTCATTTTTTAGTAAAACGATTCCCTCTGCCGCTGCACGGCGGGCCACTTTACGATGTTCCAATTCCCATGGCTGCACTTTGGGATCTGTAGTGCCGGAAAATTTTCTCTCTTTCAAAATACGTGTCATGATTATTCCTCTCTGATAAAATCTGCAAATGTTTCTTTTATTTTCTGTTCGTCATCTGTACCTGCATTCAGGACTAGCGGCTTGGAAAGATCAAGGCTGAAGATTCCCATGATTGATTTTGCATCTACATAATATTTACCGCTCTGCAGATCCATGTCGCAGTCAAATTTGCTGCAAAGTTTATTGAATTTATCTGCATCCTGCATGGATACGATGTTTACTGTTAATTTTACCATAATCAGACTCTCCTTTTCCAGTTAAATTCAAGCGGATATTTTGGGCAAGCGGATAAAAGCATCCGCATTCGCTACGTAGCTCTACACCAAATAACTGCTCCGCAGTTTATCAGAAGGAGCTACGCTCCTCCTGATACAAGCAAGTCCCCCTCGCAGGGGACTTACTTGATTTAGTTAAAGTACTTCCTGAGAAGATACGTCGGGGTGCAGCTCCATGCATGGCAGTAGCTGTTGACAATGCTGCTTCCATAAGGAGATTCCGCCGAATTTTCCGGATTGTAAAGTTCCCAGAATGTATCCGCACCGTGGCTTAACATTCCGCCCCAGTAATATTTCATATATTCCATTGCCTGGTCTCTTTTTCCGCACATCAGAAGTGCTTCCACAAAATGATGGTTCATGTACGGAGAAACCATTCCTTTTTCCGGTTTTAACTCCACCAGACGGTCCAGGATTTCTGCTCCCTCTGCGCTGTCTACCGCGCCTGCCAGGATCAGCCATACCTGACTTGCATAATTGATCTGTTTTTCCTCTCCGCTTATGAAAAGGCCGCTCTCTTTATCAAAAAGATATTTTTTCGCAGCTGCTGTTTTCGCCGCAGCTTCTTTTTTCATCTCTTCGGCTTTTTCAGCGTCTCCGAGGATTTCTGCGATCTTCTGTACCTTCTTTGCACAGTATATATAAACACCCTGCATTGCGCTCTGCTTGTTCAGACCATCCGTCCAGTCGATAAAGCCCCAGAAACCATCTCCGTTTTTCATAAGTTCCTTTTCATCAAACTGCTCTTTCGCAATTTCCATCTGACGATATGCACAGGCACTTAAATCTTTTAAAGTTTCCCTGTCACCGGACGCTTCGTAGTAGTCACAGAGGGTTGCTCCAAAGAACATGGAATAATCCAGAAGGAAGGTATCATCCACGATAAATTTCGGTTCTGTGAAAAGGCAGGCGCTGACCTGGCCATTATCCTTTGTCTGTCCAGCGAACAGATACAGACATCTTTTTACCAGATCCATGTTGTGGAAGGTCTCATAGTTCGCAAGTGCCTGGAGCCTTAAGTCGCCAAGCCACAGACGACGGTCTCTCTTTGGTCCGTCCTCGAATACGGACTGCATACAGTTTTGCAGGGTACGGAGGCTGACACGGTCCAGTTTTCGGATCATTTCATCCTCACTTTCCACCGGCTTTACATCTTCCATACTGACAGCGGAAACACTGACACAGGATACATCTTCCACTACCATCTGCCATTTCAGTGATGTATCTATCACCTCGATCTCCATATAGCGGAATGCATATCTTCTTGGAAGCTTCAGCTCTGCCGGAAGGACATCGACATGGATAAACTCTTCCTGGATCCATCCACGGCTGATCCACCCATCATAATCTGCGGAGTCCTCTGTCATCTCCTTGGCGATCTCACCGAATTTCAGTCTGAAAAATGCCGGTGCATCCTGAGGGCTTCCTACGGAGTTCAGTTTCAGGGTCACATATCCCACCTGATGATCTCCTAAATCCAGACAGATCTTATCTCCTTTTGCCAGGTGATAGCTGGAAAGATTTCCGATCTCATCTTTTTTATGAACTTCCGGATAAACATCTTCTGTTTTTACGATATCTACGATAGAAACCGGACGAACTACCGTTTCCCGTAACTTTGGTGTGCATGCTTCTGCTTTTTTTACAAAATCCTCATTGGTCACACGGACCATCTCAAGGTCACTGCTTACCTCTGGCATTATGCGTTTGCTCTCCTTTCATCCAGTTCTTTGACGATCTGCGGATAGATCTTATCCAGATCATAGAACATCATTGTGATAATTGCTGCGATATTTGTGATGATCGGCACCCAGATGTACATTGCTGTGATATAAGTCTGAGCCGTTGCTGTCTGTGTTGCAAGGTTTGCGTCAAATCCACCAAACTGAAGAAGTGCCGCACCGATACTGCTGGCGATAGCCATTCCCACTTTTCCAATGAAACCATTTACTGCGGAAAGAGTTCCGGCTGTATTTACACCGGATTTCCACTCACCATAATCAACAGGGTCCGGCTGCATTGCAAAATGCATACTTCCCTTCAGTCCGTATCCTGCTGCCGCGATCACCGCACCAGCCAGAAGAACCGGAACATTTGTGCCGCCAAAGAAGATGATCAGAAGACCACCCATATGTACAAAACTTCCTCCAACCATCAGATTTCGTTTTGATGTGAGTTTTACAAGGAACGGTGCACAAAGATTTGCTACGATTGGTACCAGTGTTGTGATGGTCGCAACGATCTGTACCAGTGTCGTGTTCTGTACAACATAAGTAAAGTAATAAATAACCGCACTTGCCTGGATCACAAATCCACCAAAGAACCAGACGATATTCAGTGCAAAAAGTTTCCACGGTTTGTTGTGGAGCAGACAGGAAATGTTTGCTTTAAGGCTGACTTTTTCCTGTTTGATGGTTACACGCTCTTTTGTGTTAAAGAAGCAGAAGAAGAATACAAGGCATCCGACTACACCGAAGATCATCATAACGATACGGAATCCAAGTGCCTCGTTGCCGTTTCCGAATTTGTCTACCAGTGTCAGGGCAAAAGCGCTGACTACAGTGGAACCGATGGATGAAAAGAAAGTTCTGCAGGATGCAAGGACGGTTCTCTCATGCGGGTCTTCGCTCAGTGCCGGAAGAATGGATGCCATCGGGATATTTACAACGGTGTATGCAGTGGAAAGCAGAATGTAAGTAATGTATGCGTAGATCAGCATACCTGTCTGTCCGATATCCGGTACAGAGAATGCAAGGACTGCAGCCACACCAAATGGAACCGCACCAAACAGGATCCATGGTCTTGATTTACCCCATTTTGTGTTTGTCTTGTCAATGAGGAATCCTACGATCAGGTCGGAAATTCCGTCAATTACTTTTGTTACCAGGAACATTACACTGACTGCACCGGCATTCAGATGCATGACATTTGTGTAAAAATACAGCAGATACAGGGAGATCATCTGCCAGATCAGGTTGCAGGCAAAATCGGAAGATCCATAACCGATCCTCTGACGCCACAGGCCGATCTTTACTTTCTTTTCAACTTCGTTCATCTCTTTTACCTCCGAATTTCTTTCTGGCATTACTGTACACTTTTTCCCTTTTTCTTCCAATTGTGATTTTTTTTGTAAAACACTGACGTTTTTTTCGATGATTATGATATACTTTCCTTATCTCTTATGAAAGATCCGCACGAAAAGGGGACTGTTATGAAACTTACCAGAGAAGAATTTCAGAAATACATTTATGCCTACAATGAAGATGAGATTTTTTACAAAACACTTTACCTTCAGGAGAAAGAACATCCGGAAACCTTTCATGAATATTGTCTTACACTGGACCGTGAACTGATCTATGAACACCGGCTTTTTGTCCCGGAACTTCAGGCAGAGGCCTGGTATCCCTATATGAAAGAAGCCGATCTTTTTCATGACATGAATGTCAATATCGTACTTTCCAAGCATTACCGTTATACGCCTGTTTTTTCCCATGAGCACGAGTTTTTTGAGATTCTCTGTGTTTATGACGGAACTGCCCACACTACCATTCAGGGGATCGAACACACTTTACATACCGGGGATATCTGTATCATCCCACCACATACTACCCACAGTGTGGGAATCTTTGATGACAGTGTTGCTTTTAATATTCTGGTACGTGGTTCCACCTTTCAGTCCACTTTCTTCCAGTCACTGACTGCGGACAGTGCCCTGGCGCAGTTTTTTGCCCATGTGCTGTACCGCAAGACCGAAGGAAATTATCTGATCTTTCACAGCGGAAATGATCCACAGATCCATGACATGCTGGAAAATCTCTATATCGAATATCTGGGGCACGCAAAATACAGCTACACCTTCCTCAATTCCATGCTGATCATGTTCTGGGCCATGCTGCTTCGTTATCACGAAAATGATATCGAATCCATCCTCACAAAGGACAGCACCGGAAATTCCGTAACAGAAATCCTGGGCTATCTGAACCGTCACTATCAGAGTGTTTCCTTAAGCGAAGCTGCAGAACATTTTGGCTACAGCTCTTCCCATTTCAGCACCCTGATCAAAGAAAGTACCGGCCGGACATTCTTACAGATCATCCGGGATATCAAGTTGAACCAGGCATGCCGTGCCCTCAGGGAAACTTCTCTCAGCAATCATGCCATCTGCGAACTTGTAGGTTACGAAAGTCCAGAACATTTTATGCGTACTTTTAAGAAAACTTATGGAATGACTCCCGGTGAATACCGGAAGAAGAACAAAGAATAACGTAATAATGTAGTCAAAAATACGGAACCTCCATCCGTGCAGATAAATGTATCTGCCTTTCGTTAAAGAGAAGTTCCGCAATAAAAAATTTCAGGATAAATTTTTCATGATAAGCAATATCCTGCTGTCATAAAAAAACGGAGAATTTTATATATTATCTGTATAACCGATTCCGTTCCGGGAGATACTTATCATATCCTCCCCTTTAGACGCAGAGGGCTTCGCGATGGTGCAGGTTCTCTGCGTTTCTCTTTTTACAGCAACTCATACTGCATCATCACAAATTACTTCACACCAAGTTCCTCAAGCTCTTTTGCCGCCTGTTTCAGGTTTTCGAACTGAATGGTACGGATCCCTGCTTTTCTAGCCCCTTCACAGTTGATGGCCCGGTCGTCCATAAATACCGACTTCTCCGGTTTCAGATCATAGCGTTTCAGAAGTGTCTCATAAATATCCACTTCCGGCTTGATCTGCTGTACGTCGCAGGAAAATACCACTCCGTCCATATATTTCAGGAACGGCATATCTTTTTTGGTTCTCTCCAGCATATAAGTTCCGTAATTAGAAAGAACATAGAGATGATATCCCTGGTTTTTGAGATATTTCACCCAGGTTTCCGCATAGTCATAAAGATGCATGCATTCCGGATCCCGTCGTACCACTTCACGGATATCCTTCTCATATTCCGGTGCACTTTCTACAAATTTATCTACATACCAGGACTCCTCGTGGAGTGCTCTGTCCTGTTCTTCCCAGATTGGGTTTCGAAATGTTGCATCCGCAATTTTTTCATATTTTTCTTCCGGAAAATTGTAGCTCTTCAGATACTCTTCCCAGTCATATCCCATCAACACATTTCCCACATCAAAAATAACATTCTCGATCATACGGTTTTCATCCTCCTTTGGTTTCTCAGGTCCCCAGATCCGGTACGCCATCCAGAAAACATAAGCCACGATCGGTACCAGTACTGCTGCCGCAAAAGCGCCCCGGAACAAAGCCTGTGAGTTCTCACTGCTGCCCCATGCAAACACCATGGGAAGGCAGAACACGAGAAGCAAAATAACAACGCCTGCCAGTGCCGCAATTCTTTTAAAATTTTTCATTCGGAATCCTTTCACATGATATACCAGTTGTTATAGCCAATATTATCATCAGCCTCTTAACAAAAGGGCGCCGGAGAAATTTCCCCGGCGCTGCCTGTCGTAATCCTGTCACAGTAAATGATTATCTGTAAATGATGTCGTTTCTTCCTGGTCCGTTTGAGATCATGGTGATCGGGAATCCGATGTGTTTCTCTACGAACTCTACATATTTTCTGCAGTTCTCCGGAAGATCCTCGTATTTCTTGATTCCACGGATATCGCATTTCCATCCCGGAAGCTTCTCAATAACCGGTTTTGCTTTCTCAAGCTGCACAGTTGTCGGGAATTCTGTTGTTACCTCTCCGTCGATCTCATAGCCTGTGCAAACCGGGATCTCATCCAGATATCCCAGAACATCCAGTACTGTAAAAGCAACGTCTGTAGCTCCCTGGAGACGGCATCCGTATTTGGATGCAACACAGTCGAACCATCCCATACGTCTCGGACGGCCTGTAGTAGCACCGAACTCACCACCGTCACCGCCCTTAGCGGCGAGGCGGAGTTTGCCGCCAAAGGCTGTGTCATCCGTCAGGTAGGATGGCGTGCCGTGCTGGGTGAAGAGAACGAGGAACAAGTACTTCCGCCTTGGAAGAGCGGCGACACCCTTGCCGTATGCGGCGTCAGCCTCACTGAGGGCAAGACCAAGCCGAAGCCCCTGCATACCGAAGCCACCCTGCTTTCAGCAATGGAGACGGCAGGCAAGGACGTGGAGGACGAGGATGTGCGTCAGGCCATGAAGGAATGTGGAATAGGCACTCCCGCCACCCGTGCCGCCATCATCGAGACCCTCTTTGCCCGCGGCTACGTACAGCGTTGCAAAAAGTCGCTCGTGCCCACCGAGAAGGGGCTGGCTCTCTACTCCGTGGTGAAAGGGATGCGCATTGCCAATGCCGCACTCACGGGAGAGTGGGAACGTGAGCTGGCACGCATCGAGCGTGGGGAGAAGGAAGCCTCCGCCTTCCATGAGGAGATAGAGCGATACACCACGGAAATCACCGCCGAACTGCTCTCCTGCGACAAGATCTTCGGGCATAAGCCATCCGGCTGCAACTGCCCCAAGTGCGGCAAGGGGCAGATGCAGTTCTACGGCAAGGTGGTGCGTTGCGACAATCCCGAATGCGGTCTGCACGTGTTCCGCCAGAAAGCCAACCGCGACCTGAAGGACGAGGAGATCAAGGAACTGCTCACCACCGGGAAGACCGCCCTGCTGAAAGGCTTCAAGAGCAAGCAAGGCAAGAGTTTCGATGCCATTATCGCCTTTGATGCCGACTACAACACGGTATTTGTCTTCCCCGAAGTGAAAAACAAGGGAAAACATTCCCCGAAGAGGAAATAAATGAGTACCTTCGCCACTGAATCAAAGTCGAATCGTTGGTTTTGAACCTTCGTTTTCTCGCCATGGCAATGATTAAGCAAGCTTATCATTGCTCACAGGCTTATCGAAAACGTTCTTGTTCTTCTAAGACCGGACTGATTTACTTGGATTTAGTGGTGGCACTTCGGGAGGGATACCCGGAGTGCTTTTTTTCTTCTATCCCGACATTAGTATTTACCACTATAATCCAAGAATAGACATGAACAAGAACGAAAAGAAGCGGAAAGAGCTGTCGTACTACCACCTCTATCTGCGAAAACACCTTCAAGAGAACCGTTTTGAGCAGGCCGGTGATGCCTCCTTCATCGAGACCCGTGCCGACCTGGCCGCAACCGCCTACGAGCAGGCACGCCGTGGGGGCTATCCCATAGAGGGAGCGCAGGAACTGGCGATGCAGACCCTGCTGAAAGGGCTGCACCACTCCAAATACGCCATCCTGCGTGAGGTCATCACGAACGAGTTTGCCTACGAAATCCCAGAAACGCAGCAGGAAGCCTTTACCGCGAAGCTGCTGCCCTTGGTGGACAACGTGTTTTCCATCTACGACCTGTCCGACGACCACTTCGCCCAGTCGTTGGACTATGACCTGCTGTACAGCGAACTGACGGGAGCTGTCGTACTCTATCTGGCCGAGTATGGCGTTTAACCGCAAGCAGCGACTGAGGGACAACATTGAGGCGATACGGACGGCCTTCCTCCTTGACCGGGAAGGGCGCACCCCCACCGAGGCCGAGCGCGACATACTGCGCAGCTACTGCGGCTTCGGAGGCTTGAAGTGCATCCTGAATCCCGCCAAGGAACTGACGGATGCCGTCCACTGGGCGAAATCCGACCTCGAACTCTTTGCCCCCACGGCGGAACTGCACCGCCTTATCCGTGAGAACAGCCGTGACGAGACGGAGTACAAGCGTTATGTCGATTCGCTGAAAGGCTCCGTGCTCACGGCCTTCTATACCCCGAAGGAAATCACCGATACCCTCGCAGGCGTGCTTGCGGGGCACGGTGTCGTGCCTGCACGGTTGCTGGAACCGTCGGCAGGCATGGGCGCTTTCGTGGACTCCATGCTGCGCTACGCACCCCAAGCCGATGTGATGGCTTTCGAGAAGGACCTACTGACGGGCAGGATGCTCCGCCATCTTCATCCCGACCGCAAAGTGCGTGTAGAGGGATTCGAGAAGATAGAAAAGCCCTTCAACGACCATTTCGACCTTGCCCTGTCCAACATTCCCTTCGGTGACATCGCCGTGTTCGATGCGGAGTACGAGAAGCGTTCCCTCATGCACCGGACAGCGGCGAAGAAGATTCACAACTACTTCTTCCTGAAAGGACTCGATGCCGTGCGTGACGGCGGCATCGTCGCCTTCCTCACCTCGCAGGGCGTGCTGGACAGCGAGAGCAACAACGGCACCCGCTTCCTGATGATGAGGAATGCCGATCTGCTGTCGGTGGTGCGTATGCCCAACAACCTCTTCACCGAGAATGCCAACACCGAGGTGGGTTGCGACCTGATTATCCTCCAGAAGAACAGTCGCAAGGAAGAACTGACAGAGGATGACCAACTGTTGACGCAGACAGTGAAGGACAACCATACCCATGTGACAACCAACCGCTACCTGTTGGCGCATCCAGAATTGGTCATACACACCAGTGCCAAACTGGACACCGACCCTTACGGGAAGCCTGCTATGGTCTATCTGCACGAGGGCGGTGTAGCAGGAATCGCCGAGGATTTGCGTAAGCGGATTGATGCTGATTTGGCTGCACGATTGGACGTGGCACACTATAAGGGTGTGACAGAAGAGATACCTGTCCAAGCCATTCCGTCTGCAACCAAGGAAATCAAAATAGCGGAAGAAGTCCCGCAGATCAAAGAAGAACCGAAAGAACAACCTTCGACAGATTTTTTCGCAGAAGGGAAGGCGGTACAACTTACCCTCTTTGATTTATGGGAGTACACCGTTCCGCAAGAGAAGCCTGCCCCGAAGAACAAGAAGAAGTCCGCTGTCGCCAAACAGGCACAAAAGGGGAACAATCCCACACCAGCACGTGCGGAGATGCCGAAGAAGCAGGACGGCGAATCATTGCAGTCTTCACAGAAAAATGCAGACGATGCCCCCAAAGAAGATAAGGAAACCCTGCCGGGCGATATCTATGCGGACATCAACTGGGAGGACAATCCGCCCATCAACGGATTCTATGAGGCCATGATGACGCTGACACCCGAACGGCGGGTGGCACTGCGGCAGGAAGCGGAGCGCCATCGTCAGGAGCAGTTGAAGAGATTGGGCGTGAAAGATACGCTCAATCCCGCCTTCATCCCTCCTATGGGAGAGATAAAGCCGCTGTCTGAAGCAGAGCCGACACATGCAGATGTAAAGCAGTCACCGCTTGACCTTACTCCGCATCCCTACGACCGTACCTTGGGGCCACACCATCGTGAAGGCTCCATCGTGCTCGATGCGGCAAGGAACGTGGGCTATCTGAAAGACCTCACGCCCTACGGATCGATGTTCCATCCTGCCGACCTCAGCGGATTCCAGAAAGAGAAACTGATGCTCTATATCTCCCTGCGCGATGCCTACGAGCGTCTGTACAGCTATGAGGCGGAGCACCACGAGGAGAACAAGCCGCAGCGAGGCTACCTCAACACCTACTACGACGAGTTTGTCCTGCGCTATGGCCACCTCAACGCCAAGCAGAACGTGAAGTTGCTGCTGATGGACGCCGCAGGGCGCGACATCCTTTCCTTGGAGCGTGAGGAGAACGGGCAGTTTGTCAAGGCCGACATCTTCGAGCGTCCCGTGTCATTCTCCATGGACGAGATTGTGCAAACCGACTCGCCGGAGGAAGCCCTGTCCGCCTCACTCAACAAGTACGGCACGGTCCATCTCGACTATATGCGCTCGCTCACCGACACCACCGTGGAAGAACTGCTTGCAGCCCTCCACGGCAGGGTCTATTTCAATCCCTTGGCGGACGGCTACGAAATCAGCGACCGCTTCATAGCCGGGAATGTCATAGACAAGGCGGAGCGTATCGAGGCATGGATTGCCGACAACAGGGAGCATGAGCATCTGGCAGAGGCGAAAGAGGCGTTGCAAGCATTGCAGGATGCCGCCCCACAGCGCATCACCTTTGAGGAACTCGACTTCAACTTCGGCGAGAGGTGGATACCCACGGGCATCTACTCCGCCTACATGAGCCACCTCTACGAGACCGATGTCCGCATCGCCTACGCCCCCGGCATGGACGAGTTCTCCGCCGTATGCGACCGTAAGAACATCAAGATATGGGACGAGTTCTGCGTGAAGGGCTACTACCGCCACTACGACGGCATGAGCTTGCTGAAGCACGCCCTGCACAACACCTGTCCCGACATGATGAAGTGCATCGGCCAGGACGAGAACGGCAACGACATCAAGGTGCGCGATGCCGAAGGCATACAGCTCGCCAACGCCAAGATTGACGAGATACGAAACGGCTTCTCCGAATGGCTCGAAGAGCAGTCGCCGCAGTTCAAGGAGCGGCTTGTGACGATGTATAACCGCAAGTTCAACTGTTTCGTGCGCCCGCGCTACGACGGCTCCCATCAGACCTTTCCCGACCTCAACCTGAAAGGGCTGGCAAGCCGGGGTATCAAGAGCGTCTATCCCTCACAGATGGATTGCGTCTGGATGTTGAAACAGAACGGCGGCGGAATTTGCGACCACGAGGTGGGAACCGGTAAGACGCTGATAATGTGCATCGCCGCGCATGAGATGAAGCGTCTGAATTTGGCACACAAGCCGATGATTATCGGGCTGAAAGCCAACGTTGCGGAGATTGCAGCCACCTATCAGGCGGCATATCCCAACGCACGTATTCTGTACGCTTCGGAGAAGGACTTTTCGACCGCCAACCGTGTGCGCTTCTTCAATAATATAAAGAACAACGACTACGATTGCGTCATCATGTCGCACGACCAGTTCGGCAAGATACCGCAGTCGCCGGAATTGCAGCAGCGCATCCTGCAAGCAGAGCTTGACACGGTGGAGGAAAACCTCGAAGTGCTACGGCAGCAGGGAAAGAACGTGTCGCGGGCGATGCTGAAAGGATTGGAGAAGCGCAAGCACAACCTTGAAGCGAAGCTGGAGAAGGTGGAACACGCCATAAAGTCACGCACGGACGACGTGGTGGATTTCAAGCAGATGGGCATCGACCACATCTTCATAGATGAGAGCCACCAGTTCAAGAATCTGACTTTCAACACGCGCCACGACCGTGTGGCGGGATTGGGAAACAGCGAGGGAAGCCAGAAGGCACTTAACATGCTCTTTGCCATACGCACCATACAGGAGCGCACAGGAAAAGACTTGGGTGCGACCTTCCTCTCCGGCACGACTATCAGCAACTCACTGACTGAATTGTACCTGCTGTTCAAGTACCTGCGCCCGAAGGAGCTGGAACGGCAGGACATAAGGTGTTTCGACGCTTGGGCGGCGATATTTGCCAAGAAGACGACGGATTTTGAATTTAACGTGACGAACAATGTGGTCCAGAAGGAGCGTTTCCGCTACTTCATCAAAGTGCCGGAGCTTGCCGCCTTCTATAATGAAATCACGGACTACCGCACGGCGGAGGATGTGGGCGTTGACCGTCCTGCCAAGAACGAGATACTGCACCATATACCGCCCACGCCGGAACAGGAGGACTTCATACAGAAACTGATGCAGTTCGCCAAGACGGGCGATGCCACCTTGTTGGGCAGGCTGCCGCTTTCGGAAACGGAAGAAAAGGCGAAGATGCTCATCGCCACGGACTATGCCCGGAAAATGGCACTCGACATGCGCATGATAGACCCGAATTACGAAGATCATCCCGACAACAAAGCGAGTCACTGTGCCAAGATGATCGCGGAGTATTATCAAAAATACGACGCCCAGAAAGGCACGCAGTTCGTTTTCTCTGATTTGGGGACATACCAGCCGGGCGACGGGTGGAACGTCTATTCGGAAATCAAGCGCAAACTGACGGAGGACTACGGTATACCGCCAAGCGAGGTGCGCTTCATTCAGGAGTGCAAGACCGACAAGGCGCGGAAGGCGGTGATAGACGCCATGAACGCCGGGACGGTGCGTGTGCTGTTCGGCTCTACCTCTATGCTCGGAACGGGTGTGAACGCCCAGAAACGGTGTGTGGCTATCCATCATCTCGATACGCCGTGGCGACCGTCCGACTTGCAACAGCGTGACGGACGCGGAGTTAGGGCAGGTAATGAGATTGCCAAACATTTCGCCGGGAACAACGTGGATGTAATCATCTACGCGGTGGAGAAGTCACTGGACAGCTACAAGTTCAACCTCCTGCACTGCAAGCAGACTTTCATAAGCCAGCTCAAAAGCGGTGCGATGGGTGCGCGTACCATCGACGAGGGGGCAATGGACGAAAAATCGGGCATGAATTTCTCGGAATACATGGCGTTGCTCTCCGGCAATACCGACCTGTTGGACAAGGCGAAACTGGAAAAGCGGATCGCATCGCTCGAAGGGGAACGCAAGTCGTTCAACAAGGGCAAGCGTGATTCGGAGTTCAAGCTGGAGTCAAAGACCGGCGAGTTGCGCAACAACACGGCTTTCATAGATGCCATGACGGAGGACTGGAACCGCTTCCTGTCGGTGGTGCAGACCGACAAGGAGGGCAACCGCCTTAATATAATAAAGGTGGACGGAGTGGATTCCGCCGATGAGAAGGTCATCGGAAAGCGTTTGCAGGAGATAGCCAAGAATGCCACGACCGGAGGGTTGTACACGCAGGTCGGTGAACTTTACGGTTTTCCGATAAAGGTGGTGAGCGAAAGGATACTCAAAGAGGGATTGGAGTTCACCGACAACCGCTTCGTGGTCGAGGGGAACTACAAGTACACCTACAACAACGGGCATCTGGCGATGGCTGACCCGTTGGCCGCCGCCCGCAACTTCCTCAACGCGATGGAGAGGATACCCTCCATCATCGACCAGTACAAGGCGAAGAACGAGGTGCTGGAGATGGAGATACCGCAGTTACAGGAGATAGCGGGTAAGGTGTGGAAGAAGGAGGACGAGCTGAAGCAGTTGAAGTCCGAACTTGCCGCCCTTGACCGAAAAATTCAGCTGGAGCTTGCGCCACCCACGCCCGAAGTCGCAGAAAAGGAGAATGAAGGGCAACAGCTCAAGCCGGAAGCGGAAGATGTGAGGAACAGGCAGGCGCAATATCCCGAAAATGCACCGCCGCAGATACGCAGTCCGGCGGATAGTATCGTTGCCAACCATGTCATAATCGGGCGTCCGGGACTGTATGCCAAGGAGGAAACCCGGTCCAAAGGATTGAAAATATAACCTAAGGAATTTTATCTGAAGTATTAATAAGGGCTATCCCAAAAGGTCTAAAAGTAAATTTTATCCTTTCTGCAAGTATCTATAGGATGGCAACTGCATTTTTTTCTTTTTGGGCAGCCCTTATTAAAATTTATTCTTATTTTAGGTTATATACATTCATGTCCATTTATGTAAAAAATTCCTGCTGACCTTGTTTATGTCTTGTCAGTCACCATTTGCAAAACCATATTTGACCCTCAAAGAGGCTGAATTTGATAAGTAACTTGCTACATACTCATAATAAGGAGCTAAATAGAACACGAATGGGAAATACACAAATGCTAAACTAAAGAAGATATTGGCCAAAATAAACGCTATACCGAGAGAGAAACTTGATTTTTCAACTTCCTAAAACGGTGTTGTTCAAACATTTCTACTTATTTGTACTTGCCAGTTGAACCTACGCTTCCCTAATAAAATGTCTATGGTAAAAAGTTAAAAAATCCTCCCACTTTTGTTAGATATATTTTTTTGTGTAATTTTGTAATCGTTATGCGGCAGTAATAATATACATATTAATACGAGTTAGTAATCCTGTAGTTCTCATATGCTACGAGGAGGTATTAAAAGGTGCGTTTCGACAATGCATCTACTGTAGTATATTATTGCTTAATCCAAATGAATATTATAAATTTAGGAATTCTTGCT
>ENA-OPDJ01001026-OPDJ01001026.1-human-gut-metagenome-genome-assembly--contig:-NODE-1026-length-17198-cov-10.735577_pt1 | contig 17198 bp, 19 predicted proteins | sample MGYA00241621_ERZ501505 | MGnify/ENA primary metagenome ERZ501505 (study PRJEB25962, sample SAMEA2042624) | human gut metagenome | biome: human gut; feature: human-associated habitat; material: faeces... | reverse complement strand
TTCTGGTTTTCGCTATAATTGTTTTATCAACCAAGAAAGGAAGGAGATTACAATGGCGAGTCTTGTTCCGTTTGATGATGGCATTTTCGACTCCCCGGCCATTCGCCGGTGCATGAAGGGCTATATGCGTCGTCTGGATCTGAAGCGTTTTGATTCCGGTGGCGACTTCCAACTAGCCTGTCAGGCCACGTCGCTGATCTCCAAGGCGGTGCTTGACAAGGGGTATGGTGGTGGCGAGTTTGTGCGGTATGCGGTGCTTGCCGCTGTGGATATCTGCGCCGTGCTGCCTCCCTATCCCACTGTCCGCCAGGTGTGTGATCACATGGATGGTGTCATGCTGCTTGATGGCTCCCTGGATCGCATGGCTTTGATGGGTTGGGTGGCGTGTGTCATTGCGGTGGGCGGCAGTGAGTTTGATGTGCGGTGCATGTTGAATCTCTGTGGTGCCGAGACCCGTGTGGCGTCTCGTATGGCGTTTTGCATGGCGGGTATTGATGAGCGTCGGTTTTCGGCGGAGGATTGGATGTCCATGGAGTGCGACTCGCCGTCTTGCAAGACTGCTGTATTTGGTTTATAATGGTATTGTCCATTAATCTAAGGAAAGGGGTTTGTTATGGTAGCTCCATTGCAGAAGCGCCAACCCATCGTGCGTTCCGTGTATTACGCCATCGTCCATGCGATCGTGGTGCGGCCGGACGGCAGCATCGACAAGGAGGATGTGCGCGTGGACGGCCGTCGCAACTCGGTCGGCGCGTATTTCGAGGAGGCGCGTCGCATCAACAGGCGTTGCGTTCCCCAGACGATCTCCGTCTACAAGGAGACCGGCATCATGGAGGTGGGGCAATTCGTGGAGCTTGCCCGCCGTTATTCGAGGACGGAGGTGCATGAGTTGAACGCAAAATAACGACACGCCGAACTTGACTTCATCCAAAAAATCAGTAATATAGAAAATGTCTTCAAGAGAAGACGGAAACCAAAGAAACAGAAAGGTGATCATCATGACGAACGAAATCGCACTCGCACAGGAACCGCAGAACACCGGCTCCATCCGGGCGTTCATCGACACCACGACCGAAGAGGGGCAGGTCGCCCTGTACACCGCCATCAACAACGCGGAACCGCTGAACGAACACCTCGGCGAACCCCTCGAGATCAGGAGCGTGGTGTCCCAGAAGGTCGCCATGACCGACGACAACACCGGGGAAGTCCGCGACGCCATCCGCACGATCTTCGTCACCGCGGACAACAGCGCCTACTCGGCGACCTCCGATTCCATCGCCTCGTCGGTGAACACGATGTTCGGCATCTTCGGCACCCCGGACACGTGGAGGAGCCCGAAGACCATCGTGGTCAACGAGCGCCGCTCCCGCAAGGGCAACCGCTACTACGCGATGGAGGTCCTCCCCACGAAGTAGCCCGACCGGACGGAACGGGGGTATAATGGGAACCACCTAGGGTTCTTTCCCCTGTTCTTACCTAGGTTCATCCGATAGGGAGGCAGACCGCATCTGCCTCCCTATATTTTTACCAAGGGGGCACCCATGAAACAGCCGTCATCCGGCAAGAAACGCCGTGCGGCACGTCGCCGCAGGGAACTCGAGGCAAGGAAGGCCCAAGTCAGGGCGCGCAGTGCACAGGTGCACCGACAGCTCGTGCATGACCTGGAACACCATATCGACGTCAGCCATCTCTCCCTCAACAACATCGCCATGCTCACACCATCCCAGCGCGCCGACCTGGAACGGGCCGTCATCCGCGCGTCCGAGCGCCGCGCGGACGCCATGGCGTCCCGGCGCGCCGAACGCAAGGCGGAGCATGACAGGCGCGTGCGCGCCATGCTCACCCCCTCCCCCAGGGTGAACCGGAACACCATGTACATGGCCTCCAGACAACTCACCGACGAGTCGGTGATCCAGTCCATGCCGCCAAGGCAGGCCCGTCTCGCCCGCAACGCCAACAACAGGATCCTCGCCGCCCGGCAGCGTGTCAACGACGCCGCGAACGGGAGGTGGATGAACGTCAACGCCATCGACGCCATGGTGGCGTCGAAGATCCTCGGCACGGGACAGGACGATGCCGTGGCGTTCGGCCCCAGCGCCGAGGAAAGCTCCCTGCGCAGCGCCGCGAAGGGCATCACCGCCGCGAGGCGCCGCATGGAATCCGGCTCCATGAGCGAATCCACGTACAACATCTACCTGGCGAGCATGGCCCGCAAGGCCGGCATGTCCGTCTCCGGCGTGGGCGGCGCATCACAGCAGGCGCGGATGCACCAGCTCGCACAGGAGGGGTACGGCGAGGAGCAGGCGCGCAGGATATTCCGATCCGAGAAGGCCCTGCGCAAACGCGGGCGCAAAGGCCCCGGGAGCCTGTCGAAATCGGAGCGGCGCGCCATGAGGGACGCGAAGACGGTGGAACGGATGCGCGCACCCGGCATGTCCCCGGAACAGACCCGGGCGCTGCTCCGGGCGCTCGACCTGCTGGGATACCGGCAGTGGTACGGGAACCTCACCGCCGCGCAGCGCGACTACCTGCACCGCAACACCCAATTCGTCGCCGATGTCATGTCGGCGATAGACTCACCCCCGAAATCCCGCCGCGCCAGCGGGGCGGACGGCATCGCCTCCATGGGGGTGCTCTCCCAGCTCATAGGCGACGCCTCCATCCATGCGGCCGAGAAGATGCTGTCACTTGCCGGACTGGGATAGCGGGAACACATCCAAAGGAACAAGGGGATTGCCATGACGACGACACAGACCGTGCTCTACCATGACGGGGAGCTCATATGGCTGCAGGGGGAACGCACGCACGTGTCCTCCATGCGCGAACTCATCCGGGCATTGCCCTACGACGACTGCCCGGCCACGGTATGGTGCGGCGGACAGCCCGACCTCCTGGACATCCTCGGCATGATGCTCGCCCGGCATCCGTGGAACCCGGACGCCTCCCGGTTGCGTCTGGGCGAATGCACGGGATGCATCTCGGCCGACCACACCGTCCTGTCCCTGGCCGTCAGGCTCGACGGGAGGAACCGCATACGGTTCCTCGACATCTCCAGATACTGCGAGTACGGGGGGAATGCGGTCGAGGCCGCGCGCACGCTCCACGGCCTGCAGGTCACATCCCCCACCCCCGGCTCCGCCGCCGTCGCGCAGACCATACCACGAAAGCACATGGAGCGGTTCGCGCGAACCTATCCGGCCCCCGGCGGGTTCGCCGGGCAGCTGGTGTCGCAGGCATGCCGGGGCGGACTGGTATGGCTCGACAGGCCAGGCGTATACCATGACGTCATCGACCTCGACGTGAACAGCATGTATCCGAGCATACTGGCATCCTGCCGGCTCCCCTACGGCACGCCGACCGAGGTGGACTCCCCGGAGGACATGCGCGACGACCAGTGGGGCGTGTTCGAGGTGGACGTCATGGGCGTGGAACGACCGGGCATGCCCCATTGGCTCACCAGACGGGCGGACGGCAGGCGGGGCAGGGAGACGCCGATCGCATGCGACAACGGCTTCGCCCCCATGACGCTCACCAGCGACGACATCGAGGCGGTGCGCCTGTCCTGCGACGCCGAGCTCATCGTGCACGGCGGCGTCGCGTTCGACACATGCACCCCCTTCTTCGCCTCCTCGACGGCGAAACTCGGCTGGCTCAAGGACATGGCCCCCCGCTCGGGCAAAGGGGTGTACAAGACGCTGCTCAACGCGTTCATCGGAAAGTTCGCGCAGGCGCACCTCCGGAACGCGGACGTATCGGTGGTGCCCTGCCTTGACGACCGGGGGCGTGTCATGTTCCGCACCGTCCGCCGCGACGGCGCCGGCCGCGGCGTGTCCACGAGCGTGCGGTACACCCCGTTGGCGGCGGCGGTATGGGGCAAGGCCAGGCTGCGCCTCCTCAGGGACATCGCGCGGGTGCGCGGCGCCGGGGGCGAGGTGCTCTACTGCAACACGGACGGGTTCATGGTGCGCGGGCTGGATGCCGGACGGCTGCACGACATCCTGCCCATGGGCCGGGGCCAGGGCGAATACAAGGTGGAGGCCGAATTCCGCCGGGTGAACCTGCTGGCGTCGAACCTGTACCTCGGCGAGACCGTGCAGGGCGGGAACCTGTGGTGCCATTCCGGCTATGTCGAGGACGAGGTGCCGACGTGGGACGAGTTTGCGTCGGGCAGGTACGGTCGTGTATACTCGGGATTGTCCTGAGCCCGCGTCGTCGGACTGCAGAGCATGCCGCACACGCCAACGGAAGAGATTCCGGCGCGGCATGGACGCATCGACCGGCTTCGACCTGCTACCGACACCATCGGGGCTCTCATGGCATCAGTGGCCGCCTGCGCGTGATTGCAACGGCGGCCGTTTCCTTGCCCTTATAATGGAGGGGAACCAATCCACCGTCCTACGAAAGGCATGCCATGCAGGAAACCCCGGAAGACACCGTCCACGAGGATGTCGACGTGCTCGACGCACAGGAGACACCACAGGATCCAACCCCCGAGCAAACGCAGCCACAGGTGCAGCCACCGGCGCGGCAGTCCGTGGATCTGGCCGCCATCACCTCGCGGCTCGACACCCTTGAGAAGGCCATCGCCGAACTCAAGGCGCATGATACGATATTCAATGAGCCAGTACACGACCCCGAGCCCGAACGCCAGTACACCTCGGTGGACGACGCCGTGGCCGCCCTGTTCGATGAAATGGAGTAAACTATGTCAGGTATCAGACCGTTGAGCGGCACCGGCAACGCCGAGATCGTCAACGCCCTCAAGGGCATGCTGTCCCCGCAGTTCCAGATGCGCATCCCGGCATCGACGCAAGGCAACATGCGTGACTTCGCCGACGCCATGGGCGACTTCCCGCTCATGCGCGACGAGTTCTTCAACGCGTTGGTGCAGAAGATCGTCGGAACATGGGTGACGCACACGTCATGGGCCGACCCGCTGCGCGAGATCGGCGAACCCAACAACCTCAAGAGGTACGGCAGCGTGTACGAGCACGCCGTGGTCGGCCTGCTCGAGGCACGTGACCGCAATTTCAACAAGACCTACGGCGCGGGTGACGTGTACGGCGACTACCGTGCGCCCGTCAAGACCATCTACCACCCGCTCACCTTCGACCACTACTACGCGGTGTCGGTGCCCACCGACGCGCTGCTCACCGCATTCGACAGCGAGGAGGGCCTGAGCTCGCTCATCGGCGAACTCATGGACGCGCCCGTCAAGTCCGACGCGAACGACACGTACCTGCTGGCGGCGCAGTGCTTCGCCGAGTACGCGCGCAAGGGCGGCTACTACCGCGTCCACGTCCCCGACGTCGGCGCGGACACGTCCACCGAGGCGGACGCCAAGGTGCTGCTGCGCCGCATCCGCATGATGGCCGACAAGCTCCGCTCCACGCCGCTGTCGGGCATGAGCCGGTACAACGCCGCGCACTGGGTGACCCCATGGGACGAATCCAAGGCCGTGCTGTTCGCGACCCCGGAGGTCATCGCCGCCATGGACGTCGAGGCCCTCGCGTCGGTGTTCAACCTCGACCGCGCGGTCGCCCCGTACCGCATCATCCCGATCCCGGCGGACATGATGGGCATCAACGGCGTGCAGGCGATCCTCACCACCACCGACTTCCTCTTCCGCTGGGACGAGCTGCTGGAGACCACGGCCGGGCCGCTCGACCCGATCCGCAACCAGTACAACATCTTCTACAAGCACCGCGGCAGCATCACGCCGAACCCGGTCGCGAACGCCATCCTCTTCTGGACCGGCGAAGGCACGCCGGAGGGGTTCACGCCACCGACCTCGGCCACCGCGGGCACGCCTGCATTCCAGCTGCGCCTCTCGGCGTTCGGCCACGACGAGGCGACCCCGCAGGACGTGACGCGCGGCCAGCGCGTGCAGGTGGTGTCCACCATCACCGCACAGCCGGACGGCGCGGACTTCACGCCCAAGGGCATCACGTACACGCTGGAGGGCGCGAAGAGCCAGCACACGCACATCGACAACGACGGCATCATCACCTGCGGGCTCGACGAGGACGCGACCACGCTCATGGTCAGGGCGCAGGCCACGTACATCAACCCCGCCACCCCGGAGGTCGACCAGACGGTGTCCGCCGCACTGTCCGTGCCGGTGGTCGGCGCGTATGTCGGCGGCTGGAACTCCAACCTCTACCGCGAGCTCACCGTCACATTGCTGCATGACGGCAAGCCCGCCGCGAAGATCACCGCCGACACCGCCTACACCTACAAGGTGGAGGCCGAGGTGTCGGGCGGCACCCCGGTCGACGTCACCGCCAGCGTGGACGTCACCGCCACCAATGGCACCGTGGACATGACCGCCCACACCTACACCGCACCAAGTGCGGCCGGCGCGGATTCGCTGAAGGCCAGCGGATACGGGCTCACCGCAACCAGGACGGTCACCGTGGCGGCCGGCTGAACCACATCGGATGCGATACAATGACAGGGAGGCCCAACGGCCTCCCTGTTCTGTCTTGGAAGGAAAGGTGCGGGCATGGATGCCAGTGAACTGCCCATCAACTCCAGTTACGCGTATTGGGCCCCGAACTCCACGTTCCGTCTGGTCAACGTGCCATGGGACAGCGGATACCGCAATGTCGTCGAGTTCACCGACCGCGCCGCGCAGGACGCGTGGTTCGACAAACTGCCCGGCATCACGGTGACGCGCGCGTCCATGCAACGCTACGGCGCGCCGGTGCGCGTGGACGTGCCATTCAACCGCGCCAGCCTCTACAACTACCTGGTGGTCGAGCAGCCGTACGGTTTCGACACGACCAAACGCTACTATTATTTCATCACCGACTGCGTGCAGGTGAACGCGAACGTCACCCAGCTCAACGTGTACCTCGACGTGTGGCAGACGTACCTGTTCGACCGCACGTGGGGGCAGGCGTATGTGGAGCGCGGGCACATCGGCGTCGCGAACGAGAGCCAGATGGCATACCATATGCGCGCGAACCTCGACATCCCCGAAGGATTGGACTGCGGCAGCGAATACCGCATCGTCAAACAGGTCGACCAGCACTACCTCGCAAAGACCACGCACCCCGGCGAAACACATCCGGACGAAACCCACACCATGCTGGTCATCGTATCCACGGTCAACCTCTCCCAGGATCCGGGCGACGTCTCGAACCCGCACCTGTTCACCGCAAACGGATCGTTTGTGGACACGATCAGCAACGGCGCCAACGTGTACGCCCTGTTCGGCAGGAAGGAGATGTTCGAATTCTGGGGGCAGATGCAAAGCAAGTCATGGGCGTCGCAGGGCGTGCTGTCCATGTGGCTGTGCCCGGACATCACATACCAGGCACCACCCCCGGCAGGCATGGCCGCATGGGGGCTCAAATTCCACCTGTTCGGCGACGAGCGGAACGTCGAGCTCATGGAGATAGGTTCGCTGACCCGCGTGCGTGAGTTCATGCGCGCCGAGCATTTCATCAGCATGGAGAACCTGTCGCTCCCCGCACGATACCGGCATCTGAGGAAATTCCTCACCTACCCGTACACGGTCGTTGAATTGTCCACCACAAACGGGTCGTGCGTCACGCTCAAACCGCAGTATTTCGATTCGGACACCATTGTCGCCCGCAGTTTCGAATGGCTGGGGGCACCCTCCCCGCGCATGTGGATCAGCCCGGACTCCTACAATGGCAATGAGGGGCTGTCGATCACCGTGGGATTCGATGATTTCCCCCGGCTGCTGGGGGTGACGAACGCGTCGCAGACATGGCTCGCATCCAATGCCAACAGCATCCGCCAGCAACGGGCAAACGCCGAATGGTCCCAGGACAAGACCCTGAAAGGCGTGAACAACGCCTACGCGCAGGCGAGCGAGGGCGCGTCGCTCGCCCAGGCCAACGCCGGGCGCAACCGCACTCTCGCCCGCACGCTCAACGCCCTGCAGGTGGACGCGGCGAACGCACAGACCGAGAACAGCAACCTCGCCAACCGACTCAACACGAACACATCGGTGTCCCGGCAGACGGCACAGGCGATCATATCCGGCGCGGGCTCCCTCGCCTCGGCGTCCGGGCCGGTGGCCGCCGGAGCGTCCCTGGCCGGACAGGCGGGATCACTGGCCATCGGGGCGAACGCGCAATACGAGCACATGGCCATCCAGAACAACGCCGCCACGTCGGCCACCTCCATCAACAACACACTGTCCACCGCCTCCATGTCGGCCAGCAGCGAGAACGCCTACACGCAGGCCAGCGACGCCGCGTCCATGCAGCAACGGTTCGCCGACCAGAACAGGGCCCTCGGCGTCGCAGTGGCCCACGGGGACTACGCCAACACCATCGCCGGCATCAACGCCCGCGTGCAGGACGCGCAACTCATCCCCCCGTCCACGGTGGGGACCAGTGGCGGAGAGGCGGCGCTCATCGCACTGGGGGACAACAAGTGCCGCCTGCGCCTGCGTCGCATCAACGACGCCGCCATACGCAACATCGGGGAGGTCTGGCTGCGCTACGGCTACTACGTGCAACGCTACATGACCCTCCCCGCCAGGCTCAAATGCATGAGCCGTTTCGCGTACTGGAAATGCCAGGACGTGGAACTGGTGCGCGGGGCCATGCCCGAGGAATTCAAGCTCACGCTCAAGGGCATCCTCGAGAAGGGCGTGACCGTGTGGGCCGACCCGGACATCATCGCCACCTGCGACAGGGGCGACAACGCGCCACTGCCCGGATACCGGTATTAGAATGGACATACACCGTCACCGTGAAGGAGTCCCATGAGCCGTCGAACGAAATCCAACCGCGCGGCCCGCGCCCAGTGCACGCGCAACGTCACCGAACGCGTGCTGGGCGGCGGCATCACCGCACCGCAATACAATTCACTCGAGATGCGCCAATCCATGCGCGTCCAGAAATACCTGAAACTCATCGAGATGCTGGCCGTCTCCCGGTTCGAATGGCACGGCCTGCCCGACGGCATCGACGAACGGTACCTCGAACTCACCCTGTTCGAGAACGGCCTGGCCCTGTTCCACCCGAACAGGGAATGGAAGCGGTTCGTCGTGTCCGGGGGTGCCATCGGCGGGCTCAACAACTACAACAACCCCACGAGGTTCACGCCCGTCGCCCCCCAGTACCATCCGGGCACCATGGACAGCAGGCACTGCGTGCCCGTCTGGGACAACCCGCTGCGCGCCACCATGCGCGACATCGTCGCCGACTACGCGATACGGCTCGCCAACTGCGACAAGGCCATCGACGTGAACCTGGACAACGTCGCCATACCGCTCATCATCCGCACCAAGGAGACGCAGAAGCTCACCGTGCAGCAGATGATGCAGGCCCGCGAGCAGGGCGCACCCTACGTGTACACGTATGACACCATGGACACGGACGGCATGTTCGCCACCTTCCCCAACCAGACGCCGAACCTGTCCAAAGACCTCCTGGAGGTGAAGAACCAGATCTGGAACGAGATGGTCACATTCCTCGGCATCCAGAACTCCAGCACCGAGAAACGCGAACGCCTCGTCGCCGACGAAGCCGAATACGCGCAGGAACGCACGAACGTGTACCGACAGTCGTACCTCAAATGCCGCCAGCAGGCATGCGACCAGATCAACCGGCTCTGGTTCGACCGGGTCGGCATGCACCTGTCCGTCACCTGGCGCGACACCGGACAGGGCGCGACCCTCGACACCGATGCGACCACCCCCGACGAAGGACGTGAACCATGAGCACTGATTACTCCGACCTCGCACTACTGGACACCGGCGCCGACACCACCATGGAACTCGGCACACTCATCGCCATGGGCCTCACCACGGACGACGACCTGCACCTGTCCGCCGCATACTACCCACTCCACAACGAGACGCACCGCGACACCCTCAACCGGCGCATCCTCGAACACTACCGGCTGCGCGAGATCGGCATGGAGACACCGCAGGCGTTCGTCTTCTACCTGGGGCGCACCATGGCCGAGGTCATGCCGTACTACAACCAGCTGTACGCGCTGGAGGACAAAAAATACGACCCGCTCGTCTCCGTGGACATGTGGGGCACATCCGACAGCGAGAACACCGGCGAATCGAGCGCCAAAAACACGTCCGACGGGTCGTCCACCACGCACAGCACATCCGAATCCGACACGGTGACGGACAATTCCGCCATGACCGTCGGCAGCCAGTTCCCCCAGACCCGGCTCGACGATTTCCGGAAGTACGCCACCGAGGCGTCGCAGACCGATTCGCACGGCGATTCGCACACCACCGGATCACAGGATTCCACGTCGCACAACACGAGCGAGGCGCGCACGGACTTCCAGCACTCCAGATCCAACGGCAAGGGCGCCACACACAGCTCGGGACGCTCCCAATCCGGCGCATCCCTCATCATGGAGGCCAGGGCCGCCGTGCTCAACATCGACATGATGGTGGTCAACGAACTGGAACGCCTGTTCATGCAGACATGGGGCGGCGGGGACGCCATGACCACGCACCCGATGCCACCGGCCACCTACTATACTGGGGAATACCCCTATATGATCGGCTGGAGGTAACATGACATGCAAACCCACGCCGCACTGGCCCACGGTGCCATGGCGGCCCCCGTTGCACCCGCAGTACAGCACGGTGCAACCATTCGTCTACCGTGACACACTCAACATGCTCACCTGGCTGCAGGCCCTGCAATGCAACCTCGACTCCCTGCGCACCACGTACAACGACACCATCGACAAGATGGAATCGGACGACGACAAGTGGGACGACGCGTTCGCCAAGGCCATGGCCGACGTGGCGCAGGCGCTCACCGACATGGAGGCGAGACTGCGCTCGCAACTGCCCGAATCGGCCACCGGCACGGTATGGTCGCCGGTACGCGGACACGAGGACAGTGTCCAACACGTGTTCGACGACCTGTACGACAACGTGCGCGTCCACGCCATCTTCTCCAAGGACTACGACGGGATGGGGCTCGAGGCGCAGGAGTACGACGCGCTCGGCATGACCGCGCGCGGCTACGACCTGTTCGCCACGGACATCATCGACGAACAGTTGGGCGCGTTCACGGACGGCCGCGAGCATTTCCCGCCACGCAACCCCATCGGCAACGGCATCGGCGACGCCGACCCCGACCATTGGGTGTCCCGCGAGGAGGCCGAGGCGACGTACATGCACCGCAACCCACAGGCCATCGAATTCGAAAGGAGCACGCCATGAGCGCATCAGGCCGGACGCCACACCTCCATCTGAGCCAATACAACGACACCGACCATCCATCATACGTGAGCGACTACACGGAGGACATGGGCAGGATCGACACCGGATTCAACCTTGCCCAGACCAACGCGCTCACCGCACTCAACCGGGTGGCGGCACTGGAGCAGGGCATCGGCCCGGCAGGCGCCGTGGGACAGACCGCAATGCTCTCCAACAAGGGCGTCGACACCGGCATCATCGACGGGGGTGTGTTCGCCCTCGGCTTCGAGCTCCCCCTGGCCACGTTGACACGCAACGCCGAACCGGCCGGTGTCCCGTGGACATGGGTGAGATCCGGTGATTCCCCCACAGGCAATGCGGCGGGACTGGCGATCGCCGACCGCGGGATGTACCGTGTCACGGTGGAGGCGAACGCCACGTACAATTCATCACCGGACATATCATTCGCGGAGATACAACTGACCACAGGCCTGGGAATCCGCCGCGTCCCGCTCGTCCACAACGGCGACCGCCCGTACGGACGGGCATACAGCGCGACCTGCTCGTTCGTCGTGCCATGCAACGGAGCGGGCGGCAACCTGGACATCGTGTTCGGAACGTCCTTCAGCGGTTCGGCCGCCCCCTACGACGCACAGATACAGTGCGATCTGACCTTCGATATCGAACGGCTTTCCACGGAATACTCGGTGCAGCCCTCCCCGGAGCCACCGACCGGACAATGAGCCAGCCAAAAGGAGAAGACATGTCAAGCACCATCAAGACCACCAATTACAACCTGTCCCAGTTCGCCGACGCCGACAAGCCCACATGGCGCGGCGACTACAACGGCGACATGCTCAAGATCGACCGCGGCATGCAATGCAACGCGAACGCGGCCGCCGACGCACACACGGCCGCGACGAACGCGCAGAACACCGCCGACACGAACGCCACGGCGATCGCACAGGTGAAGGCCACGGCCGACGGCGCGAAGGCGAAGGCCGAGGCCAACGAAAGCCGGATCACCGCGAACGCCGATGAATTCCACCAACACAAGACCACCACCGACAGCCACCTGTCCACACTGGACACCCAGGTGGCCGGCAAGGCCGACAGCGACAGCGTGTACACGAAATCATATTCGGACGAGCATTTCGCCAACCACCTCGTCGGACAGGCGGCCGCATGGAAGACCGGCACCGAACGTGACTTCACCATGACCGCCCCCACCGACTACAAGGAAGTCCAGTTCGACGCCCCCACGGGGCTCGACCCGGCATGGGCGACCCTGTCGGGGGACAACAAGGCCGACATCGCCCTCACCCCCGGCGTCTACCAGGTCAACTTCGAACTCAGGCTCATCAACGTCGCGGCGGGCGGCGAGGAATACAAGACGGCGATCCGATGCGAGATCTCCGACATGGCCGGCTCGGCACCGACCGTCCTCGGACAGGTCGACACGTATTTCGTCAAGGAATCCAACAACGACGCCGTACTGTCCGGCGCCGTCCAGGGGGCCGCGCTCTCCATCGTCGAATCGGTGGAGAGGCTGCAGCACATCCGCCTGCGCCTGCACGCCGCACACATGGGCGCCGCACACCCGATCACCGGACGCATCAACCATGCGGCCATCTCGTTCATCAAACTCGCCGACGCCACCACGACACGAACCTTCGCAAGTGGCGCCCGTGCCGCCGGGGAGAACTGGTCGTCCGGCAACTGACCGACGCCACAGACACCCGACGGGGCCCATGCCCGCTATAATAGGGGGCATGGGCTTCACCGTGAATCAGACCATGTACGCCATGTACGTCATCGGACAGGTCGAATCGAACCACACATGGACGGCTGTCAACTACCATGACCCCATCACGCTCGGCATGATGCAATGGTACGGGGCACGCGCCCACGGGCTGCTGAACCGCGGGCGCACCGAGGATCCCGACGGGTGGGCGGCGTTCAAGACGGCGGCACCGTCACTGGCCGCGCACGTGGAGGCGAACGACCTCGACTGGCCGCACTACTACATCACCGCCGCCGAGGGCAACGCGTTCATCGCATGGGCCGGCCGGGACGAGCAGCATGCGGTGCAGCAGCACCAGTTCACCGAGGACTGCGCCGGGTACGAGCAGGTGTGCGACCAGTACGGGTTCCCCGCGGACAACATCGCGGAGCGCATCTACTTCATGGTCATGTGGCACCAGGGGCCCAAATACGCGTTGCAGGTCATCGGCGGATGCTCCGCCACCGCAGGACTGCAGCTCCTGCACACCACCTGCCTCAACAACGGCGTGCTGGGACAATACGCCAACCGGTACACCACCGCCTACGACATGCTCAGGGACTGGGACGAACGGTCGGCGCCACCGGACTTCGGACAGGTGTCCGACACGCAGGTGGTCAAACCGAACGAGGGCGGCAACAAGCCCCCCGCCCAACAGCCCACACCCGCCGCCAAGTCGTGGATACAGGCACAGGGCGACTGCCTCTACCTCCACGAGGGCAACAAGGTGCGCCAATACCGCAAGACCGTCTCGCAGACATGGCTGTACGCCGGCGAGGCGGGCAAACCCATCGAGGGCGGGCAGAAACCGGCCGAGCCGGTCGACCCCACACCCGAGCCCGGCGACTCCAAGGGCGACAAGGTGCTGAAGCTATACGAATCATGGGAGGGGCGGTTCGCCTACTCGCAGGCCGGGGGACGCCTCGACCCGCTCAACACCGGCTACGGGGACTGCTCGAGCACCATCTGGCGCGCCTACCAGGACTCATTGGGTATCGATGTCGGCACATGGACCGGAGCCATGGTCGGCAAGGGCACGCAGGTGTACCATTCCGACCGCGACGGCGTGGCGGAGGCGATCGCCGGAAGCCATGCCGGCGACCTGCTGCTGCTCGCGTGGAGCCGGCGCAACCCCTCCTACGACCATGTGGAGATGATGACCGGCGGGCCGCGATGCATCGGCCACGGCGGCCCCGGCATGGGGCCGGTCTACAAGGACGCCGCCACCCAGATGCAGGGGGCGGTCATGTGGGAGATACGCCGGTACGTGTAATACAATGGACATATGACCGAAAACAGCGTGCTCACCACCGACGACTATTACTCGCCGCACCGCATCCTCTCACGGAACGCGATGTGGAACATGGTCGTCGGCGCGCGCGGCCTCGGCAAGACGTTCGCCTTCAAACGCCGGGGGGTCAGGAACTACCTGAAGACCGGCGAGCAGTTCTTCTACCTGCGACGCTACGACACCGAACAGCACGGCAAGGAATCCTTCTTCGACGACCTGCGGGAGTTCTTCCCCGATCATGAGTTCCGCGTCAACGGCAACAGGGGCGAGATCGCCCGACGCGACAGTGGCGGGGATTCGCTGGAGTGGGGCACCTGCTGCTGGTTCGGCGCGCTCTCGCAGGCAGGCAACATCAAATCCATCCCCTACCCGCTGGTCACGTTGCTGGTGTTCGATGAGGCCATCCCCAACAACCTCAGGTTCCTGCCCGACGAGGCCAAGCAGTTCTCGGAGCTGTATTCCACCATCGACCGGTGGAAGGACAAGACGCGCGTCGTCATGCTCGCCAACGCGGTGACACTGGCGAACCCGTATTTCGCACGCTACCGCATCGACGTCGCCAGCCAGCTCGCCCGCATGGAGCAGTTCAGAACCTACTGCGACGGGTTCTTCTGCGTCGAGCTCGCCGACTACGGGGGGTTCAGCACCAAGGTCGCCTCCACACGCTTCGGCCGGTTCATCACCGCATACGACGAGGACTACGCGCAATACGCCATCGGCAACACGTTCCAGGACGGCGGCGAAGCGCTCGTCTCCCCCATCCCCCCGACGGCCGTGGGGTCGATCCGCATCCACACGCCCTCCATGGGCGAGTTCGGGCTCTACGTGGACGACACCGACGGCGTGGTCTCGCATTGGATCACACGACGCCTCCCCTCCCCCGCCGAGCGTGTCACCTTCGACCCGCACGCCGTGGACGAGCACACGCAGCTGGTCAGCCGATCCACGCCGTTCATCCGCCGGCTTCGCGCCACCTATGACGCCGGGGCGCTCCGCTTCGACACCGTGGCCGCCAAATCATCGTTCCAACAACTCATAGGAGGATTGATATAGCATGCACACACTGTCACACACCGCCATGGGGTTCATCGGGTTCTCGTTCACATGCATGGTCGTGGACTGGCTGACCGGCATCATCGCCGCCATCCACACCCAGACCGTCACCTCGCACATGATGAAGAAAGGGCTGCTGCACAAGAGCGTGTACATGCTGATCCTCGTGCTCGCCTCCGTCGCCGACATACTCGGCATCAGCGGCAGCATCGGCCTCCCCTTCGACCTCTCCATCATCTGCGCCACGGCGATCATCGCGATCGAATGCTCCAGCATCCTCGAGAACGCATGCGCGGTGGAACCACGATTGGCGGACTCACCCATCGGCGCCATCTTCTCCAAGGTGGAGCCCAAACACGGAGAAAGGAAATGACACGACATGGGCGACCGGATCACATGGATAGGCACACCGAACTGCACGCCGGGACGAGGCGGCAACCACGTCGACCACATCACCCTGCACATCATGGCGGGGTACCTCGCCGGCACGGACGCCACGTTCCAGGACGCATCACGCGGCACGTCAGCCACCTATGGCATCGGGGCCGACGGCACGATCCACCAGTACGTGCGCGAGACGGACACGCCATGGAGCGACTCGGACTGGCTGTCCAACCAGACCGGCATCAGCATCGAACATGAGGGCGGACTGCCGCAGGCCAGGTGCACCCGCGCGTGCATGGACGCCTCGGCGAGACTCTGCGCCGACATCGCCAGACGCCACGGATGGAAACGGCTCTGGCATGACGGGGTGAGGGGCAACGTGTACCTGCACCGGGAGATACCCGGTTCCACGCACACCACATGCCCCGACCTCGCACCCAACGGACTTGACGTCAATTACGTCATCAACAAGGCAAACCAACTATTGGGACAATCATCAGGAGGCACCAATATGGCAGTCGATCCGAAAAGCGTCTGGGAATACCGTTACGGCCCGGACAAGGACAAGCGCAACATGTACAACCGCATCGTCGGCATCCTCGCCGACCTGCAGACACTGCTCAAACGCACCGCGAACATCCCCGCGGGCATCTGGCAATACCACTACAAGGGTGACAAGCGCAACCTCAACATGTACGACAAGGTCACGCGGGCGCTCGACCTGCTGGAGAGCATCGACCGGAAGCTGAAATGACACGCCAACTTGACACGTGAGTGTCATGTGATATTATTAAATTGGAGAAGTAGAAACCCTTATAGTAATATAGGGGCCCGGCAAGTCGCCGACACCATGACACCCATGGTGCCGGCGACTTGCCATATAAGGGGACGGACAGGTCTCACAGGGCGGAGGCAACGCCGACAACGACAACGGCGACGACGGCGACCGCAACCCAGACGATACACCACATGACCGTACGGTAGGTGTCCGGCTCCCCACCACGCTGTGACCTCAATTCAGACGACACCACGGCGGTGACGAGATGGACGAAAACCACGAGGTCGACGGGGACAGCGATGAGAGAGACAAAGGCGATGATGATCATGGACAGGTCGGACATGACAATCAAACCTCCCCGCGTTCACGGCGTCGTTCGAGACCCACAAACGAGCGACACGAATCCAGAACAACACGACCCACACGCTCGACAAGAGACCCATGGAGACCATGAAGCCAAAGCCAGGAATCGAACCTCTTCTCGACCCGGCGGAGCACGGAATTCCAGGAAGACGCATCCTGGACACGCCGGACGCGGCCGGTGAAGGGATCGAAGACGATCTCATGGGTAAGGTCGGCCCAGACACGGGCAACCAGCTCCCGGTCACAAGCCCGGGCGGTGTCGATATAACGCCGCACGGCCTCGGTGGCGACAGTGGCAATGGCACGAGGTGTGTACTGCATTGTAATCTCCTTCCTTTCTTGGTTGATAAAACAATTATAGCGAAAACCAGAA
>ENA-OPDJ01001024-OPDJ01001024.1-human-gut-metagenome-genome-assembly--contig:-NODE-1024-length-17234-cov-3.290122_pt1 | contig 17234 bp, 9 predicted proteins | sample MGYA00241621_ERZ501505 | MGnify/ENA primary metagenome ERZ501505 (study PRJEB25962, sample SAMEA2042624) | human gut metagenome | biome: human gut; feature: human-associated habitat; material: faeces... | reverse complement strand
CCTTTTCTATTTGCGTAAGCTCAACAAGCGGGGTATTGCCTATAAGCTGTTCTGCTGAAGCATAAATGGTTGACATTGTGTTTATCTCCTTAAAAAATTAGTTTACATAATGGATGCTGCGGCTGCAAATAAGCTGTAAATACGCAAAAAAGCAGCCGATATCTGCTGCTTTTCTGCGACCTGGTGCGGCTGGCGAGATTTGAACTCGCAAGCTTTCGCCGGCGGATTTTAAGTCCGCTGTGTATGCCGTTCCACCACAGCCGCTTCCTATGACATTATAATCAAATAAAAGGCAGCAGTCAATATTGATAAAGTGACACCGCCCACAAATTGCCGTTTAATTTTTATGCATGAATATGCCGCCGAATAGGATTAAACCATTTTAGGCAAGCCAACGCCATAAGCACAGCACAGCAACGCCGCGGTGTTTTCAGGCCCCTGAAAAAGCCGACGAAAACCAGCCCCTTCATAGGGCCGTGTACAGATGCACCTGAGTGCATCGGCACTATAACGTATGCAGTTGTGCATATTTGTGCGCATAGGTTGCCTTGCTGTCCTCCCGTTAGCAGCTTTTAATGATGGTATATTATATACCGTTGCAATCGGAAATGGAACCCCTAATGACACGGAAATTATACGTAAAAAGTGTGGCATTATGCAGCGATTATGCACTGTTGCCATGGGGCGGGAGCAATGATAAAATATACAAAACCTGAAAGGGAGCGGGAAAACGATGAACTTTGCCTACAGTGCGGGCGAGATAAACGAATACATAATAAACATAAGGCGGCATATACATGCGCACCCGGAGCTATCCTTCAATGAACGCAAGACCACGGCGTATATAGCCGATAAGCTGGAGGAAATGGGCGTAGAAGTGCAACGCTTTGACGACTATACGGGCTGCATAGGCACCATACGCGGCAGGAACGGGGGAAAGACCGTGCTGTTGCGGGCGGATATAGACGCACTGCCGATAAAAGAATGCAGCGGAGTTGAATTCGAAAGCGAGAACGATGGCGTTATGCATGCCTGCGGGCACGATTGCCATACGGCGATGCTGCTTGGCGCGGCAAAGCTGCTGAGCGAGCACAAGGACGAGCTTCGCGGCACGGTGAAGCTGCTGTTCCAGGCGGCAGAGGAATGCTTCGTAGGAAGTCACTATTATTGGGACAACGGCCACCTTGGCGGCATAGATGCGGCAATGGGCATGCATGTTTGGCCCACGGTGGAATCAGGCCGCATGGCCATAATGGACGGTTACCTTATGGCAAGTTGCGACAATTTCCGCATAACCGTGCGCGGGTGCGGAGCGCATAGCATGACGCCGCAGCTTGGCAGGGATGCTGTGGCAGCGGCAGTCATAAGGGAAGTGCAGACAATAGCGGCGCGCATGAATAAGCCGGACAGTCCGCTGGTAATAAGCATAGGCACAGTCGAAAGTGAAAGAGTGGACGGCAGGATATGTGAGCGCGCAAGCATGGAAGGCACATTCCGCGCGTTTGACATACGCAGCCAAAGGCTTGCGCTTGAGATGATAGAGCATATAGCTGATTCAGCAGCAGCGATATACGGCTGCACGGCGGAATTTGAGCATACGTTTTCAGGCTACGCCGTGAATAACCGCGATACTGCGCTCAATGCGCTTGCACGCGACGCGGCGCGGAAGCTTTTCGGTGAGGATGTGCTACAAACGTCAGCAAAGGCGATGGGGAGCGAGGACTTTGCATATATTATGGAAAGAATACCATCGTCGCTGTTCGTATTTTTAGGGTGCAGGGATGAAAAGGCGGGCTGCACGCATACCGTGCATAATGAAAAATTCAGAATAAATGAGGACATACTGCACATTGGTGCGGCGGAATACGCCCAGTTTGCGTTTGATTATCTTGAGCAGACGGCGAACGGGACGTTCATAAGCGCGGTCGGTGAGCATGAGTATGTACCCGTTATGCGCATGGACAAGCCGCATAAGGACGCGGAGTTGCTGCTGCCGTTTGATGGCGATACTCAATCGGGACTGCCAAGGTATCGCGGACGGTTTACAATGGAGATAGCGGGTAAGGCTGCGCATGGCTCCGCACCGCAGGATGGGCACGACGCCGCACTTGCCGCGGCGGATGTCATAGCGGCGCTTGGATACATAGTAAGCCGCAAAAACGACCCGCTTGATGCACTAACCATAACCGTGAATGGGTTTAATGCGGGCGCGAAGCTGAACATACTTGCTGGAAACGCTGTGCTGAATGGCGAATACGGCTGCAACTCAGTGGAACTTTTCGCAGACGCAATGCAGTGCATAAAAACATCGGCAACCAACGCCGCGGCGGTGAACGGCTGCAGCATAAGCGCAGTATTTGGCGAAGCAGAACACGAATAAATTTACTCTTGCTCATTTGGCCGCCCGATAGTATAATGATAAGTGGTCATAATGACCATTTGTCAACACGGAGCGGTATCGAAGAGGTCATAACGGGGCTGACTCGAAATCAGATTTTTTCGGTACGCTGCCGCAACAAAACTTAATATGGAGAGGTATCGAAGTGGTCATAACGGGGCTGACTCGAAATCAGTTTGCGAGCAATCGCACATGGGTTCGAATCCCATCCTCTCCGCCAACGGAAACCGCATAAACCCAGTGTTTATGCGGTTTTTCCATACCTATATTGCCAAAAGAGCAGGGATAGAAATTCCTTCTCTTTTGTTATTTCTGAGGGATGTTATCAAGAATTTTATGATAACACTTCTCCATTTCCGAGAGCTGGGCCGGGTCTTCAAAGTGCTTCCAAAAGCCGAATTGTTGTAAAAATGTTATCAAATCGAGCAAAGAGATATGGAGCACTATAATAAGAGGCGGGGTAATACATAACCAAAACTATTTGGAGGTAAAGAAATGTCGAACGAAAAATACGCATTGTCCCCCGCCGCAGTTGAAGCTATCAACAATATGTCCGGCGCTTATTCTGCCCCGTTTTGGGACGGAATACTGGAGATATCCGGCACATTGGATACCGTCCGAAAAATAAAATCCACGCTCGAATCCCTTTATTCCACAGGAGAAATCACCGAAGCGTACAACCTGATCTTGGCCATCTATGATGTAATCGCAATCGAAACTCCCGCATCTGTTGTCGAGCTTGAACCTTATCCGGAGGCAATCAAAGAGTTTTTGCGGGCGTTCCTGCTTGATATAGCCGACCTGATAAATGACTATGAATATGAGGATCGGGCGGACAATCAATAATCTTACAATTATAGAGGGCAGCACCGCCCTCCATACATAGCCGTCTGCTTCGCCGCAGGCGGCTAAATCTATGTAAAGGAGGAAACCAATATGGCGAATTGCAAAGTGATTGCGGTGACGAACCAAAAAGGCGGCGTGGGCAAAACCACAATCACCAGTCAGCCACGTCAAGAGAAAACATATTATTCACATTTTAAGTTTAAAAAATTAAACTGACAAAATGCAGCGCGATATTTGCTGACAAGTCTACTACTCGCCACATTATTTCAATTTGCTATTCAGCGACTCGCTGGACGTTTTCTTAAAAACTTCTATTTTGTTCTCGGAAACATCAACTTCGTTTTTTATATTTCAAATTCGTTCCCATATTATAAAAAACGTTCTTGACATCTGGCAAGGCGTTCTGCTATAATGAAAATAGTGACAGGAGGAATTCCCAATGAAATACTCTATTGAAATAGGCAAAATAGTAGAAGGCGCATTGAAACACGATCAAACCAAAGTTGTCAATTACACGAAACAATTAATCGCAAAACTCGAAGAAGATAACGAAGTGCGATCCGCAAACAAATTTAGCAAGTTGTTATCCGCCCAAAGTGCAGCAACTCTTTCAGCAATGGGAGTTAGGAAAGAACTATCTATTCCAGTCGATTCTGAATCCCGTGCCGTACTAGCAGATATTGTATATCCTGATGACAACAATATTAATGTTATATTGTCAAGACAAAACTCTGAAAACCTAAAGTCGTTTATATTGAGTTATAAAAATGCAGACAAACTTAATTCACTTGGAATTGGCGTTTCAAATACGCTACTTTTGTATGGTCCTCCCGGTTGTGGTAAAACACAGTGCGCATATTTGATTGCGCGCGAATTAAACCTCCCACTGTTGATTGCTAGATTGGACAGTCTTATTTCCTCGTATCTTGGCACAACTGCAAAAAACATCCGCATGTTATTTGAGTTTGCCCAAAAAATGCCTTGCGTTCTTTTTTTGGACGAGTTTGATGCGATTGCAAAGGCGCGAGATGATAGTAATGAACTTGGGGAGTTGAAGCGGGTTGTAAATAGCTTACTGCAAAATGTTGATGCAATGAGCAGTGATAGTTTACTTGTCGCTGCAACTAATCACGAAAAATTGCTAGATTTTGCCGTCTGGCGAAGATTTGAATACAAATTAAGAATTGAACTCCCGGATACAGATGCGATTGTAGAAATGATAGATTTGTTTTCCAAGGGCAATCATAACCTTTCAACAAAGGAAAAGCGCGAATTGGCTACCGCTTTTACCGGATTGAGCGGAGCAAATATTGAAGAAATCATTCTCAAAGCAATCCGTAATGCTGTAATAAACGAATCGCAAGTTAGTAAAGCGGGTTTTTATGATGAGCTATTTTCTTTTAAGGATGTTATCCCTCAAAATTGTAGCAGTGAAAAAACTATATTAAAGGCTAAGGCAAGGTTTTTAAGAGAATGTAACGATAAGGTTTTTAGCCTGCAAGTAATTGCTGATATATTAGGAAGTTCAAAGACAACTATTTCAAAGTTGGTAAAGGAGGCTGATGAATAATGAGTGAAAAAAATTTACCTATCAAGCTTGTTTTGCAGAAAACTTCCGACACCCAAAAAAAATCAAGGTGGAGGTGGGATAAAATATTTTTGTGAAGTAACGAAAGAACTGCAAGATGTTATGACCGAGAAGTTTGAAGGTGTTTTATCCTACTATGAGAGTGTATTTCAGGAGAGCGAATTAATTCCAGCCGTCGGTAAGATAACAGTTAGGCCAGAAGCCATTGCTAAATCCCATAAACCGAATGACTTTTGCCGAAATTGTCCAATCATCGGAAGCGAAGATTTAGGCGAGATTTATATTAAGGTGAGTAAAAAAGGCATAGAAGATACTTTGAAACTTATTCAAAATCCGCCTTCAGAGCGATTCCGTGCAAATATGACCGCTATTACAGATATAGAGCCTATTACAGCAAACGAAAGAATATCCCATGATTTATCTTCTATTTCGAGCGAGGGGTATTTCGATTTAGTGCGAAATAAAATCAAAATTAAGCTCTTTGATTTTGATGATGATTTCGACAACATCCAATTGACAGAATATGTTCTCAGAAAAATCGATGAAATTGGTCTTTCCGGCAGGCTCGAATTAATAACATATGGCGAAAAAATTAAATTTATTAAAGTGGAGGTCCAATCATATGATGATATTGTTAGACTTGCAGGAATAAACGGAGTCAAGTCCATCGATTTTTTTCAAGAGTATTCGCTACCTTTGACTAATTACACTAATATAGGCCTGAAAATGTTATTAGATAGCGGCGAAACGGACAGCAATGTTACTATCGGAATTATTGATGGTGGTATAAGTGATGATAACAGCTTTTTGAAATCGTATGTTGTTGCTAGAGAAGAATATGTTGCTAAAGAGTACCAGAATCACAGTCATGCAACATTTATAGCTTCAACCATTCAGTTTGGAAACGAGCTTAATGGACTTGAAACTGCCGAGAAACACAGATTCTCATTTGTAGATGTTGTTGCAATACCGAACGGAGATAGCACAGTCGGTCCAATCGATTCAATTGGCGAAGAAGAACTTATGGAAATCATCGAAGCAGTTATGGAAAAGCATGCTGCTACAACAAAAATATGGAATCTTTCTTTGGGAATTGAAAATAAAGTGTGTACTGGCTCTATGTCAGATCTCGGAATTTTTTTGGATTATATTCAGGATAAATACCAGGTGCAAATATTTGTTTCAAGTGGAAATATAAACACGTTGCCACTACGAGAATGGCCACCCCAAACTTCGTTAGGCGAAAGAGATCGAATCATTTCTCCTGCAGATTCTGTACGAGCTATAACTGTTGGATCTGTTGCCCTGTATGACTCAGCTGATTCGATTGTCAAAACCATGCAACCATCACCATTTAGCCGCAGAGGCCCCGGCGCTAACTACATCGTAAAACCCGATGTTGTTGATTACGGTGGCAATCTTTCTAGGACGCTACATATAGACGGCCTAGGCATGAAAGGATTAGACATTTGCGGGAATATTATAGAAGGAAATGGTACAAGTTATTCGACGCCACGCGCTGTTCAAAAATTTGCATCAATTTACGACGAAATGGCAGAAAAGGATATTTTGCTTGCCAAGGCAATGCTAATTCACTCTGCTCGAATGAACTCTCGTGATTTATTGGAACAAAATCAAGATAATATTAAGTACTATGGATTTGGTATGCCCTCCATTTCAGCTCAAGACATTCTTCAATGTAGCGAGGACGAAGTTACCCTTGTTTTCAGGCAAAAGGTAACCCAAGGATCACATTTGGAAATGTACGATTTTCCATACCCAGAATCACTTATTCGAGGAGGAAAATACTTTGGAGAAATTGGCATGACTCTTGCATATAACCCCATATTAGACGAACGATATGGAAAAGAGTACTGCCGAACAAATATTGATGTGAGCTTTGGCGTCTATAGGATCAGCAATAATGGAAAACCTAAATTTTCGGGATGCGTTCCACTGGAGAGCACATGGGATGAAAAATTCGAAAAAGCAAGAGTTGAAAACGGATTCAAATGGAGTCCAATAAAATCTTATTACCGAAAAATATCTAAAGGAATACAAATTGGCGATGGATGGAAGATTCGCATTGATATGAACCCACGCAATGAAATCACGGTTCAAGCGCAAGAATTCGTTCTAATAATAACAATAAAGGGACCGGAGGGAGTAGATATTTACTCCGAGGTGATTAACGGGTTGCGCGAAAGAGGCTATGTAACAAACAATCTGGAAACAAGGCAACAGATTCGCCAGCGGCAATGATATATTATTTGAGGGGCTATTTGCAGATGCAGATAGCCCCTTTTGCTTTTCCTACATAGCCGTCTGCTTCGCCGCAGGCGGCTAAATTTATGCAAAGGAGGAAACCCATATGGCGATCGCGGTGACGAACCAAAAAGGCGGCGTGGGCAAAACCACGACTACAGCCAACCTCGGCATCGGGCTTGCCCAGCAGAACAAGCGGGTGCTGCTCATTGACGCAGACGCGCAAGGCTCTTTGACCCTCTCCCTCGGCTACCCGAAGCCGGACGAACTTCCCGTCACACTGGCGGACATCATGCAGAATGTGATCGACGATACCCCTATTCCGGACGGCTGCGGTATTCTGCATCACGGTGAGGGCGTTGACCTGCTCCCGGCGAACATTGAGCTGTCCGGCATGGAAATTCGGCTGATCAACGCCATGAGCCGGGAAAGCGTGCTGCGGACATATATCAATGCGGTCAAGCCCCATTACGACTATATCCTCATTGACTGTATGCCGTCGCTCGGTATGATGCCGATCAACTCACTGGCCGCAGCGGACAGCGTGATCATCCCGTCCCAGCCGTCGTATCTCTCGGCAAAGGGGCTTGACCTGCTGATGCAGTCCATTGCAAAGGTCAAGCGGCAGATTAACCCGAAGCTGAAAATCGACGGCATCCTGTTCACGATGGTGGACAGCCGTACCAACGAGGCCAAGGAGATCATCGCATCTCTGCGCGCCCACTACGGCGAAAAAATCCGTGTGTTCGGAACGGAGATCCCCTTTTCCGTCCGAGCCGCAGAAACCAGCGGCCGGGGCAAGAGCATCTTTGCCCATGACAGGAACGGCAAGGTCGCCGCCGCATACCGCTCGCTGACGAAGGAGGTGTTGGAGTTTGAGCGCAAAACCGAGAGATTTAGGGATGACGCCGCTCGATGACCTGTTCTCCACCGACGAGAGCCGTGCGGAGGCCCAGCTTGAAAAGGTCGTTACGCTGAATCCCGCCGACATCTCCGACTTCCCCAACCATCCGTTCAAGGTCAAGCAGGACGAGGCTATGGCGGAGATGGTAGACAGCGTAAAGCAGTACGGCGTGCTGGTGCCTGCCCTTGTCCGCCCCAAAGCGGACGGCGGCTATGAGATGGTCGCCGGTCATAGGCGAAAGTGTGCGGCAACGCTGGCAGGTATCACCGAGATGCCCTGCATCGTCCGCAACCTCACCGATGATGAAGCGACGATCATCATGGTGGACAGCAACTTGCAGCGGGAAACGATCTTACCGTCCGAGAAGGCATTTGCCTACAAGATGAAGCTGGAAGCTATGAAACGGCAAGGTCAGCGGTCGGATTTAACTTCGACACCACTGGTGTCGAAGTCCCGCAGCAACGAGGAATTGGGTCAGAAGAACGGTGATAGCCGAGAACAAGTCAGACGCTTTATCCGCCTGACCGAGCTGATCCCATCGGTGCTTGACATGGTGGACAGCGGCAAGATCGCTTTCCGTCCCGCCGTGGAGCTTTCCTACCTTTCCAAAGAACAGCAACAGAGCCTATACGACACGATGGAGTGTGAGGACTGCACGCCGTCGCTGGCACAGGCCATCAAAATGAAAGAGTTCAGCCGGGATGGGAAACTGACGGAGGAAGTCATCCTCTCTATTATGCAGGAGGAAAAACCGAACCAGCGAGAGCAGTTCAAAATGCCGAAAGAGCGTATCAGCAAGTATTTTGCTCCGGGGACGCCCGCACAGAAAATTGAAGATACCATCATCAAGGCATTGGAATTGTACCGCAGGCGAGAGCGCCAGCGGGATACGGAACGATAGGCACTACCAAGGGGCAGCCATACCCATTTTTTGATGTGTGTACGGCTGTGTCGGCGTGTTCCCCCTCTCCACACCTCACCCCCTCGAAACTACCTGTACTTCCCGAAAAAAGAGATAATACGGCAGCGGTAGTTCTCACAGCTTTGCAGTTTTCGGCAGCGATCCGTAAAATGAAAAGGCAAAGGAGGTTTGCGCATATGAAAAACGCAAAGATCATCGTCGTCTTAGCGCTGCTGGCACTTTCTCTTTCGGGCTGTGCAAATGCGGATTACTCCGAGGTGTCTGCGCCATCTTCGCAGAAAACGGTCACGGCTGAGCCTGTGCAAAGCACCGTACCGCAGGAGATCACGACGGTTTCTGTTTCGGGAAGTACGGAGATTCCCACAGAGAGTGCGGTAGAACTCGAAACCGTGAAAGAAAAATCGGAGGTTTCAACACCCGCAAAAGAGGAAATGCCGCCGACCGTCAGCAGCCCCACGGAAACGACACCACCGAAAGCATCCGAACCCGAAGCACCGGCAGCGCCTACGGAAACACAGCCGCAGGTGCCTGAACAACCTGCCGAAGGAGAGCCCACAGAGCCGGAGTTTGACATTCAGACTTGGATCGACTATGCCAAAGCCTATGCCGAAAGCGTGGGCCTGCGGCTGGAAAGCTCGGCAGTGGACTGCTGGGATAGCCCTATTTCGGCAGGTACGCACTGTTCCTATCTGGAACGGGACATTCAAAGCAGACTGAACCGATACGCCCGTGACGAGGATATAACCGATGTGTGGATATGGGCGGAGGCACGCTCCGACGGGAAGTTCGACCTGTATATCGGCTATGCCTGAAAACCAAATATTTACCGAGGAACGCACCGAGAAACACGGTGCGTTTTTTCATTTCAAGGAGGTTACTCAATGAAAACGCAGAAATTCAAACGAACGCTGTCGCTGTTTCTTGCGATGCTGATGTGCGTTACCACACTGTTTGGCATGGGAACGACCGCATTTGCAGCAGAAGAAACCGACGAAGCATATCTTATCTCCTATCCCCGTGACGGCGATGCCAACTACGGCGGCGAGTGGGGACACGACAGCCTGAGCTTTATGAACGGCTGGTCTACGGCAACATCCCGTTTTACGACGATCCGTGCAATGGGGTCGTATGAGGGCAATATCTGCTACTGCATCGAACCCGGCGTGCCGCAGCAGACGGGCAACACCTTTACGAAAAAGGGCGAGGATTTTTGGGATGAATACCCGTCGTCCTATAACAGCACCATTTCTCCCGATGATATTAAGCTGTTCATCGGCCGTATCTTTCAGTACGGCTATTCGGGAACAATCTCGACCTCTTGGCGCTCGCAGAATGAGGGCGGCGACAAGCTGGCTCACGCCGTTGCCACACAGCTTTTGATCTGGGAAACGGTCGTCGGTGAGCGCGATGCCGACTTCAACAAGGTCGGCACAGGCGGCAAAAGCGCCATCGTGGAGCAGATCAGCACGAACCACCCGCTGTACAGTCAGATCATGAGCTATTACAATTCCATTGAGGCAAGCGTTCAGCGCCATTCCAAGGTGCCGAGCTTTCTTGCAAAGTCTGCGGGAAAAGCCCGGACCATTGAGCTTGAATGGAACGGCGAAGTCTACGCCGCCACGCTGACTGACACAAGCGGTGTGCTCTCGGATTATGCGTTCTCCGCAAACGCTTCGGGCATCCGCTTTTCTGTCAGCGGAAACACGCTGACTATCACGGCGGACGATGCGCCGAGCGATACCGTCACCATTACAGCCGAAAAGAAAAATTCGCAGCGGCGCGGTGTTATCACTTGGACGGACGGCGTGTACGGCCCGAACGGAAAGCTGCAAGATACCGTCACCTATGCGCAGACGGTGAACGATCCCGTAAAGGGCTATCTGAACATCAAGGTCAGCTACGGCAGTGCCAAAATCGTCAAGACCAGCGAGGACGGCAAGGTAGAGGGCATTTCCTTTACGATCACCGGCAACGGCATGGACAAGACCGTTACAACGGGCGCAGGCGGTATCATTCAGATCAATAACCTTGCCCCCGGCATTTACACCGTTACGGAGCAGAACTACGACAAATACGAGCCGCAGGAGGTGCGCCGTATCACCGTCGTCAGCGGTCAGGTGGCAACGGTCAATTTCAATAACACCTTGAAGCGCGGCACGCTCATCGTGACCAAGACCTCCGAGGACGGCTTGAACGAGGGCGTGAAATTCCACCTCTACGGCACTTCGCTTTCAGGGCTTGCGGTGGATGAATACGCCGTGACCGACAGCGCAGGCAAAGCCGTATTTTCTGATGTGCTGATCGGCACGGGCTACACGCTGGAGGAAGTCGATACGGCGATCCGCTATGTCGTCCCCGAACAGCAGCCGGCGGCGGTGGAATGGAACACCGTCACGAACAAGAGCTTTACGAACATCCTGAAAAAGTGGAATGTCACTGTCACCAAGAGCGACGCTGAAACAGGTCTGCCGCAGGGCGATGCCACCCTTGCCGGTGCCGTTTACGGCATCTATGCAGATGAAGCCTGCACGAAACTTATCAAAAAAATGCCGGCAACAAATGCAAAAGGGGAATCCGAAGTAAAGATCACCAAAACACAGGATACCGTTTACCTTCGTGAGATTTCAGGCCCGTCCGGATATGTGCTGGATACGAAAGCCTATGGGGTAAAACTGGTCGTGGGGCAGACCGCTTCCAAGAACTTAACGGATAAAGAGCAAAAGGGTGCACTCACCATTTATAAAGAAGGAGAAGTGCTTACCGGAGCGACCGTCACGGAAGATGGTGTGACCTTTGCCTACGAAAAACGGAAATTGAAAGGAGCCGTTTACAGTGTTTATGCAGGTGCAGATATCAAGGCGGCAGATGGCACCCTCATCTATAAAAAAGGTGCGCTTGTCAAGGATAATCTGGTTACCGGAGATGACGGAAGCGTTACGTTAAAAGATCTCTATCTTGGCACCTACACAGTAACCGAGACGAAGGCTCCGGATAATTATGTATGCAAAGGAGAGTCCAAGAATGTTGAGCTTGTGTATGCAGGCCAGACCGTAGAAGTGCAGACTGGCAGTGCAACATTTTTAAATGAACGCCAGAAGGCAGCGGTCCGTGTGGAAAAGCAGGACGAAGAGACAAAAAATCCGCTCTCCGGAGGCATCTACGGGCTGTATGCAGCAGAAGATATCAAAGTTGATGGTAAGACCGTTGTTCCCAAAGGAACCCTGATCGAAAAAGCAACGACCGGAGCCGATGGAAAAGCTTCTTATAAAGCGGAACTTCCGATTAATTACAGCTACAGCATCCGGGAGATCCAGGCACCGGAACTTTACCTTAGAAACAGTGAGGATACTTACACCTTCACTTTTAAGTTTACCAATGATAAGGAAGAAAAGGTAAACTTTAGCCATACCTTTACAAATAAGCGTGTAAATGCAACAATCGACCTGGTAAAAGAAGACAGCGAGACAGGAAACAGCGCACAGGGAGATGCCGTATTTGAAGGAGCCATTTACGGGCTCTATGCAAGGGAAGACATTAACCATCCGGATGGCAGGAGCGGAGTCCTTTATAAAAAGGACGAACAGGTAGCTACCCTGACGACCGATAAAGCGGGAAAAGCAAGTGTAAGCAACCTGTATCTTGGAAAGTATTATTTGAAGGAGATCACGCCTCCAGTAGGTTATCTTCTGGACGAAGAGGAGCATGATGTAAACTGTAACTACGAAGGAGACCAGGTAGAGACGGTAAAACGAAATACCGTTTCCAAAGAAGACGTGATCAAACAGCCATTCCAGTTGATTAAAGCAGCGGATAATGATAAGACCGATGCGGACCTTTTAAAAGGTGCCGGATTCTCTGCTTATCTGATCAGCAGCCTGACTGTAAAGGACGATGGAAGCTATGACTTTACAAATGCGACCCCGATCGTTCTTACGGAAGATGGAAAAACAGAAATGTTTACCGATGAACGCGGCTATGCGTGCAGCATCCCGATTCCTTATGGACGCTACATTGTCCGTGAGACCACAACACCGCATAATTTCATGCCGGTAGATGATTTTATCGTAACCGTAACCGAGAACAGCAGCACACCGCAGGTATGGAGAGTCCTTTTGGACGATGAGTTCAAAGCAAAGCTTAAGATCGTGAAACAGGATGATGAGACCAAACAGCTGGTCCTCCTTGCCAATACAGAATTCAAAGTGTACGACCTGGATGCGAAAAAGTATGTGGAACAGGTAACGACCTATCCAAATACGGTTGTCCATAAATCCTATTTTACGGACGAAAATGGTTACCTGATTCTTCCGGAATCCTTAAAATGCGGAAATTACAGGATTGAGGAAGTGAGAGCGCCTGATGGCTACACCCAGAATACCCAGTATGTGGAGATCAAAGTTGACAAGAATACAGCTTATCAGATGGATTCTGTCAGCGGGGATGCCATCATTACCGTGACCTATGAAAACCATCCGGTCAAGGGCAAACTGGTGATCCATAAATCCGGTGAAACCTTAAAATCCTTTAAAAAGGATTTTGTATACGAAGAAGCTTCCCTGGAAGGGGCAGAATTTGAAATCTACGCAGCAGAAGATATTTTCACACCGGATCATCAGGTGGACGAGCAGGGAAACCGTCACGTGATCTATGCAAAGGATACCCTGGTAAAAACAGTGACCACTAATAAAAATGGGGAAGCTGTTATCAAAGACCTTCCGCTTGGAAAATACCGTGTGAAAGAAACAAAAACACCGGCCGGATTTGTCTTAAATCCAGACAGTCAGGAAGTATCCTTTATCTATAAGGATCAGAACACACCGGAGATCGAAGAAAAACTGGAATTTTCCAATGAACGCCAGAAAGTAGAGCTGAGTGTGGAAAAACAGGATGCCGAGACCGGAAAGACTTTAAAAGGTGCAACCTTTGGATTATACAATAAAGAAGCAATTTCTTCCGGCGACAAGGTAATCGTAAAAGCAGATACACTGCTTCAGGAGATCACAAGCAACGAAAAAGGTAAGGCAGCGTTTACGCTGGATCTTCCGCTTGGCAGATACTATGTAAAAGAGCTGAAAGCCCCGGCAGGGTATGTATCTTCCAATGAGGTCCTGAACTTTGATGCTTCCTATCAGGGACAGGATGTGGAAACGGTTGTTTTGAAAGCCGTGAAGAAAAACCAGCCGACAACGGTAGAAGTAACAAAAGCAGATATCACGACCGGAACAGAACTTGACGGGGCTTCCATGAGTGTACTGGATAAGGATGGCAACGTGATCGATTCCTGGACATCCGTAAAAGATTCCCCTCATGTGATCAAGAGACTTCAGGTTGGAAAAACATACATTCTGCGTGAGGAGCTTGCACCATACGGTTACTTACGTGCAACAGACGTAGAGTTTACGATCTCTGATACTGCAGAAGTACAGAAAGTCAAAATGGAAGATGAAGTCCCGGTAGCAAGACTTCTGGTAAACAAGAAAGGGGAATTCTTAGACAGCGTATCCCTTCTTGACAATGCAAAAGGCATGATCGAGCACCTGTTCAACTATGTGACCGGAAACCTGACTGATGTAACCTTCAATGTTTACGCGGCAGAAGCCATCCGTGCAGCTGACGGGGTAAGTGCAGATTATTATGCGGCAGATGAACTGGTCGGCTCCATTACAACAGATGGAAATGGTATCGCCCAGATGGATAACCTCCCGCTTGGACGTTATTACATCGTGGAAAAAGAGACCGCACATGGCTACGTTCTGGATAATGAACCAAGATATGTGGATCTTACATACCGTGACCAGGATACACCTCTGGTTACTTATAGTGCCGACTGGCAGAATGCGCGCCAGAGGGTACAGGTGGAAGTCCTGAAAAAAGAAAAGGACAGTGACAAAGTACTTTCCGGGGCAATCTTTGGCCTCTATGCAGCAGACGACATCGTATCTTCAAAAGGAAAAGTACTCCTTGCGAAAGACACTCTGATCGAACTGAAGACCACAGATGAGGATGGAAAGATCCAGTTTGTTGCAGATCTCCCGATTGACAGCAGGTACTACATTAAGGAACTTGCCGCCCCGGATGGCTATGTGACAGACCAGGAACCGCAGGAATTCACTTTTGAGTACCAGGGCAGTGGAACCAGTGTTGCAGAGTATGCGTTCACCTTTGAAGATGAACAGACTACGGTAGAACTTTCCAAAGCAGACCTGACGGACAAAAAAGAACTTCCGGGAGCATCCTTAAAGGTAACAGATGAGGATGGAAATACGGTGGATGAATGGGTATCCAAAGAGGAAGCACATATCATCAAGGGCCTTATCGTAGGAAAGAAATACAAGATGACAGAAACAAAGCCGGCAGATGGTTATGTGACTGCGGAAAGTATTGAATTTACCGTCGAAAACACAAAAGAAGTACAGAAACACCAGATGCTTGATGATGTGACCAAAGTGGAAATCAGCAAGAAAGACATTACGGATTCCAGTGAGGTACCGGGAGCAAAACTGATCATCCTGGATAAAGATGGAAAGAAAGTTGAAAGCTGGACGTCCACGGATAAACCGCATATGGTCGAAAAACTTCCGGTAGGCGAATATACCCTTCGTGAAGAGCAGGCTCCGGATGGATACCTCATTGCGGAAGATGTGAAATTTACGGTAAAAGATACCGGAAAAGTCCAGAAAGTCAAAATGAAGGACGCACATCCATATGGAAAACTGGTCATCAAAAAGACCGATTCCACCAGTAAGGCAGCCCTTTCAGGAGCAGAATTTGAACTGCGTGAAAAGGAAAGCGGAAAAGTCGTAGAAAAACTGGTAACGGATAAGACCGGAACAGCGACAAGCGGCAAGATTCCGATTGCTACTTATAAAAATGGAAAAGTAGAGAAAACCGTGGAATATATCCTGGTAGAGACCAAAGCACCAAATGGTTATGAATTAAGCAGCAAAAAAGAAGAGATCCGCTTTGAATACAAAGACGGAAAAACCAAGATGATCGAGATCGTAAAAGAGATCAAAAACACCAAATCCCCTTCCGGCAGCACACCGACAGGAAACAGCCCGAAAACAGGGGACAGCACCAACATCTGGCTTCCGATCCTTCTGGCAGTCCTTTCTGCCTGCGGCATTGGCGGCGTGATCTGGTATAAGAAGAAAAAAGGAAATTAAGGAATACGGTTCAGGGCTGCTCGATTTACCGGCAGCCCTTTTTCCAGGAAGAATAATCGGAGGTTTGTATGAGACACATAAAAGAAATCATGATCGTGGCAGTCTGCCTGATGGTACTCAGTTTTTGCGTATGTACCGGTTTTGGCATTTACTTTATGTACCGGGAAGGTGTGCAGGAATATGAAGACCTGCGTACATACGTCAAGGAAACAGATGAGGATGACCACACAGAAGGAACAGACGGAAGCGATGGGAAACAGACCGTGGTTGATTTTAAGGCATTAAAAAAGATCAATCCGGATATCGTTGCATGGATCCGGATCCCGGATACCAGCATTGATTACCCGGTAGTCCAGGGAAACGATGACTCCTATTACCTGACGCATACTTTTAAGAAGACAGAACATGTGGCAGGGGCCATTTTCCTGGATTCCGATAACAATGTCGATTTTTCTGATGACAAGAACATCATTTATGGCCACAATATGAAAGATGGCAGCATGTTCCGCGGACTTCGAAATTTCCTTGACGATGTATTTTTAAAAGAACACTATATCCTCTATCTGTATCTTCCGGATGAAGGGGTATGGATCTTTGTGATCGTAAAATGCGAGTATACACCGGCAGATGGAGATGCTTTTTTACTTGGAACGCAGGAAGAAGTTCCAACGCTTCTGCTTTCTACATGTGGAACAGATGCCTCCAAACGTCTGGTCGTATGGTGTGAAAGGCAGGAAGAGAAAGGTGAACAGATAGAATATTCTGACGAGGAAACAGAAGTACAGGAAGCCACGGATGCTCTTGCTTTCTTTGATGGGGAGTTTGTGGAAAACAAAACCCATGATTTTATTTAAATGCTTGCAGAAATTTAATGGATAATTTCTAAAAAATATAACATTTTTATTTTCAGGTCTTTCTGGATGGACAGGAACAATCATGGTCTATCCGGGAGGGCCTTTTTTTATTGCAGGAATGGCGTAAAATGGCTCTTTTGATGGAAATATGATTGCAGAAAAATGAAAAAAGAAATGTTAGTTCTGACTATCATGTCCAGTATGCCGCAAATCATTTGGAGAAGGCGAAGGATGTGTTTATGAAAGTGATGAAGATCCTCTGGATTTATATAGCCCAGTGGAAGGAAAAAT
>ENA-OPDJ01001022-OPDJ01001022.1-human-gut-metagenome-genome-assembly--contig:-NODE-1022-length-17244-cov-14.086160_pt1 | contig 17244 bp, 16 predicted proteins | sample MGYA00241621_ERZ501505 | MGnify/ENA primary metagenome ERZ501505 (study PRJEB25962, sample SAMEA2042624) | human gut metagenome | biome: human gut; feature: human-associated habitat; material: faeces... | reverse complement strand
AATAAAGTGCGTAAGTTTTGTTACCGGTAACTTACACACTTTATTTTACACTCCCGTAAATGAAGAGGAAGGGCTGGTTTTAATATTCGAAGATGGCTTGTATTGCGTCAGAAATATTCATGAGATCTATATATGCGATCCGTCCAATTTTCTTATAGCCCCGATATCTCAGATCCAGCAACTTCATTTGTTCACATAAGACAATTCCCTCCAGATCCACGGAAATAATTTTAATATGCAGGGGATCTGGAGCTGCTTTTGACCGGATTGGGCAGACAATAGCCTGTTCTGATTGATGAAAAAAATTTTTACTTACGACAAGAACCGGAAAGTTTAAACCTTCTATGGATAAGATATCTCCTTGTTCATACTGTGGCATTGGATTACCATCCTTCCCGACCCATTGGATCTCCCCATGCTGTTTCTTCATAGGGACCAAGTTTTCCGCCAAATTCTGCGGCCCTTTCTTCCAGGGTTTTGTGTTTGAATTCTTTTTTTAATATGATTGTTCCTTCTTTTGCTTCTATTGTCAGAAGATCATTTAACCGGATTCCGGCTTTTTCCAATAATTCTTTGGAAAGTCGGATACCCTGGCTGTTTCCCCATGCTTTAACCTGCGCCTGCATAGAATCACCTCACCGTTTATGTATATACAAAGTATATACTTTTGCGAAAGCGGTGTCAATAGAAGAACCGCAGACAGTATCATACTATCTGCGGTTCTCGTTTTATGTGTCATAGAAAATGAGTGAATGTGGGGACAAGTGTTAATTTCCGACAGCTTCGGAGATTTCTTTTGTAATCTTCAGGAATTTATCAATATCTTTGGGACCGTGGCAGTGAAGCGGGGATACCCGGATCGCGCCTGGGATACCCAGGGTGTCCACGATACGTTTGGAGTAAATGCTGCTTCTTACACGTTCAAAGACGGTGACGCCCCGTTTCATGTATTCGATCACGCACTCTGGGTAGTCAATGCCTTTGATTCCCATGGCGATGATCAGATCCTTGTATGTCAGGTCTTCCATATCGGCATATACTTCTACGCCCGGGATATGACGCAGACCGGGAACTTCCGGTGTTCCTTCCAGCATACGGTACAGAAGCGCCCGTTCCTGCATATGGATACGGTTCATGCCTTCTACAAACAGTTCCCGCTTGTCCTGGCTGTGGATAAAGTGTTCTCCAATGGAACATACATAGTCGATTACAGCCATCATGGCCGCGAAGTTTCCGGGAGTAGGCGTGCCAAGGGCCCATACGTTGGCGTCTTTCAGTGTAAGCTTATGGTGCATCATGGTAGCTACGCGGTCAGATACATAGGCAAATCCGCATCCTCTTACGCCAAAGAATTTGTAGGGAGCAATATTGGAAGCATCCACGCCCCAGTCTTCTACATCCACTACTGCGTGAGGCGCATGCTGTACTGCGTCAGAGATCACGTAGATCTCCGGATTGACTTCTTTTACCCGGCGGACAAGCTCTTTGATGTCCATAATATTGCCGGAGATATTGGACGCTGCCATAATGCTGACAAGGCAGGTGTCCTGATCCACATACTTCATTACTTCGTCTACATCAATGCCGCCGGTCTTCGGATTAGCCGGAACTTCGCGGAATTCTCTGCCAGTCTTGGTGCAGGCATACTCAACGGCGTCATGCGCGGAAGGATGCTCCAGGCAGGAAGTAACGGCGTTCTTTCCCCATTTGATATTCTCCAGGATCACATCCACGATCTGGAACATGGTCTGGGAAGCGGAAAGTTCTGTTACAAGTGCGCCGCTTTTTGCGCCAAAAACGATTTCAAGGATCTCTTTTGTACCTTTTGATACGTAGTGGGCAAGCTTCAGTCCTCTTGCATAGTTTCTCTCCGGGCAGTCCGGGAACTGTTCGCAGGCTGCTTTTGCCTCGACAGCGGCGCGCAGGCGTAAGGAACCGCCGGAATTCTCAAAGAAAAGCCGGGGACCATAGAGCGGATCTGTATCTGCGTAGTAGAACTGCGATTTCAGATGCTCCTGATATTCCACCGGGAATAAGCTTCCATGTTCTGTGTTCATTCTTTCTCCTCCTTTTTATCAGGGATTTTTCGTTCATTTGAGTTGGCTATATAATAACATGCACAGAAGAAATTGTGAAATGAAGAAAATTATTGTATAATATTAATATATTCTATATATTGAGAAAGGATCCCGAGAGGGTGGTGAGGGTTTGGATGAACATAGCAGAGATCGAAACATTCCTGATGATCGTGAAGACGAAGAATATCAGTAAGACAGCAGAAAATCTTTTTCTCTCCCAGCCGACTGTAAGCCACCGGCTTAAATCGCTGGAAGAGGAACTGGAAGTGAATCTTATTACAAGAAAAAAGGGGTATAAGCAGATTGAACTTACAGCCCGTGGAGAGGAGTTTATCCCTATTGCAGAACGCTGGGTTTCCATCTGGAGGGAAATGCAGCTTTTAAAGCATCGGGAGGATAAACTCTTCCTGACGGTTGGATGTACGGATACTATGAACGCGGTCCTTATGGATCTGTACCGTCAGATCCTGTCAGAGACGGATCCTGTCATGAATCTCCACATGGAGACTCATTATTCCTATGAACTTTATAATATGCTGGAGAATCATGAGATCGATATCGGATTTGTCTACCATCATCTGCATTTTAAGAATATCATTGCCGAGCCTCTGCTGCGGGAGAAGATGTATATTGTACAGCCACGGGACGCCAGGATCAAAAAACCATCCATCCATACAGATGAGCTGGATCCGTCAGAGGAGATTTTCCTGAGCTGGGACGGAAATTTCCGTATCTGGCATGATCAGAGGATCGGGAGAGGGGAACAGCCCAGAGTATGGGTGGACAGCTTTACGCTCTTATATAATATGCTGGATGAGGATAATGTATGGGCGATCATGCCGGCATCTGTGGCGGATCATATCTCCAGACTGAAACCGATCTATATCAGTAAGATTGAAAATGATGTTCCGCCGCCGGACCGGACCATCTACCGGATCCGTCACAGGTATCCCAATGAGGCGACTCAGAAAGCCGTATATTTATTTGAAGAAAAGCTGGAAAGATACCTTGAGGAAAGAAACTGGGGCGAACTGGAAAAGAGGAAGAGATAAGTATTAAAAAAGTGAATATATGATAATAAAATAATTCATAAATGGAACAAAATGAACGCGCGGTAAGAAAACCGTGCGTTTTTTTGATGCAGATTGTCTGAATATAAGCAAAATAGCGGATAACATAGAGGTGAAAAGCAGAAATGAAAGAAAAATTAAGATACTGTGTCTACATATGTGCAAGTTGTTCAATAACATGCCTGTAAAATAGAAAATATTAATATATGATAGAGAAATTATTTGTTTTTTTAAAAAAATTTCGTATGCTATACTGGCTGTAATCAATAAAGGAACGTGATTTTTTTGCAATAAGAATGGTAAAAACGCACAAAAATGAAAGGAGTGGAAGGTATGGAAGCTCAATTCCTGACCGGCGGAGACAGATCCTTATATGTAAAGCTTGGGGATGAGATCAGCCTGGAGGTCAATGGAAGAGTCAAAAGCCTGATGCAGAAACTGGAAGCGGATCCGGTGGACGGGATCGCGGAGATGGTTCCCACCTATGCGACTTTGATGATCCATTACAGACCGGAAAAGATTCTCTACAAGCAGCTTGTGGAAGAAGTGAAGAAGAGACTTAACGCGGACGATGAGAAGCAAGAGGAGATCTCTCAGATCGTGAAAGTACTTCCCATCTGTTATGACAAAGAGTTTGCCTGGGATCTGGATGAATGTGCTGCTTTTGAGCAGGTGTCTGTGGAAGAATTCATCCGCATGCATTCAGAACATGAATATTATGCGTATATGCTGGGCGTTGCGCCGGGACATGCCTATATGGCCAGATTCGAGGAGCCGTTTCATTTTAAGAGAAGGACGGAACCGAGGGTAAGGATCAACGGAAGATCCATTGTGGCGGCGGAAAATCAATCGAACCTGATCCCCTTTGACCAGCCCTGCGGATGGAACATTGTGGCAGGTACTCCCTGCAATATCTGCGATTATTCCAAGAAGGAGCCCTTCCTTGTCAATGCGGGAGACTGGGTAAAATACCAGCCTGTCAGCAGAAAAGAATATGATAAGATCCGTAAGGATGTGGAAAGAGGAACTTATAAACTGGAGACCTATGTAAAAAAGGTGGTGAAATAGTATGGGAATTATCGTTGAGAATCCGGGCATACAGACCACCGTGCAGGACGAAGGACGTTTTGGTTATCAGCAGTTTGGCGTATCGCCGGCTGGCCCTATGGATACCCAGTCCTTTTACCTGGCCAATATACTGGCAGGAAACCCAAGGGGTGAAAGTGCTCTGGAGATTACTTTTATGGGTCCTTCTCTGAAATTTGAAAAGGATAATATCATCGCTGTTACAGGAGCGAATGTCTCTCCTGCGGTAGACGGAAGTCCCATTCCCATGTATCAGGCGGTGCTGGTCCATGAGGGGCAAACTCTTTCTTTTGGCGTAGCCAGCGGCGGAAGCCGGGCCTACATTGCTTTTACAGGCGGACTGGATGTCCCGGTCATTATGGGGAGCAAATCCACATTGATGCGGAACAAGCTGGGCGGCGTAGAGGGCCGGAAGCTGGAAAAGGGCGACCGGATCGGCTTCTGTAATCCCAAGACCAGTCTTCCGAAGATGGGGCTCAGGAAGATGGAGCCGGAGAAATTCCCGGAGAAGGAGATTACGCTTCGGGTGGTGACAGGCCCTCAGGACAGCGCGTTTACAGAGGAAGAAGTGAGAAAATTCTTCTGGTTTGGCGCAACGATCACCAATGAATCAGACCGTATGGGGATCCGGCTGGAGAGAGAGGAACCTCTCCATCACATCAAGGACGGCAATATCCTGACAGACGGCGTGGCGTTTGGATCCATTCAGGTACCTACCAACGGGCAGATCATCATTATGATGGCGGACAGACAGACAACCGGAGGGTATACAAAGATCGGCACAGTTATCTCGGTGGATCTGCCGAAGCTGGCGCAGGCGCAGCCAGGATACCGAGTGCGTTTCGTGCGGGTGGGCGTCCAGCTGGCGCAGGACCTTTACTTAAGGAAACAGAAGGAACTGAGAAGGCTGGAGAAATACCTGGGACAATAGAACAGGAGGAAAGAGAAATGAAATTGGAAAAGATCAAGGAACTCCTCCGAGAAGTGGACGCATCCGGTGTATCAGAATTTGAAGTGCAGGAGGGAGATTTCCGCCTGGTGATCCGTAAGGGCGGACATCTGGGAGGAACCGTTCAGGCAGAGAAAGCGCCTGTCCGGGATGACAGCAGGGAAGTCCCGGCGGCGGAGCCGGAGGTATCTATCCAGGACGGGACGATCATCCGCTCACCGCTGGTCGGCATTTTCCATGCGTCCGTCAAAGACGGGGAAGAGGCGCTTGTGACGGTGGGGACCAAGGTAGAGCAGGGGCAGGTAATGGGCGCCATCGAGGCCATGAAGATGATGAACGATGTGGCGGCGGCATGCGATGGCGTTGTATCGGAGATCCTGGTCAGAGACGGGGACCTGGTGGAATACGCACAGCCCCTCTTTGTGATCGAAGGATAAAAAGGAGCAAAGGATGTTTCGGAAAATACTGATTGCAAACAGAGGAGAGATCGCGGTACGCATTATCCGGGCCTGCAGGGAGATGGGGATCCGCACTGTGGCGGTGTACTCGGAGGCAGACGCAGAAGCCATGCATGTGCGGCTTGCAGACGAGGCAGTCTGTATCGGGGCGGCTGCTCCGTCAGCGAGCTATCTGGACATGGACCGGCTGATCAGTACAGCTCTTGCTACAAAGGCGGAGGCGATCCATCCGGGATTTGGATTTCTCTCGGAGAACGGAGAGTTTGCGGAGAAATGTAACGCTTACGGGATCACATTTATCGGCCCCTCCGGGGAGCTGATCGAGAAGATGGGCAATAAATCAGAGGCCAAGCAAACCATGAAAGAAGCGGGGATCCCTGTGATTCCCGGGACGGATCAGCCGGTCTTTGAGGAGGAAGAAGCCCTCGGGGAGGCGGAGAAGATCGGATTTCCCGTGATGATCAAAGCTTCGGCCGGAGGAGGCGGCAAAGGAATGCGCCTTGCCTGGAACAGACAGGAATTTCCAGAGCTTTTCCAGATGGCAAAGCAGGAGGCAGTGAATTCTTTTGGGGACGGGAGCATGTACCTGGAGCGGTATATCCAGTCGCCCAGGCATATTGAAGTGCAGATCATGGCGGACCGGTTTGGGAACGTGGTCCATCTGGGAGAGAGGGACTGTTCTGTGCAGCGGCGCCATCAGAAGATGATCGAGGAATCCCCCTGTGCGTTTCTCACTCCGCAGCTGCGGGAAGAGATCTGCGCCACAGCTGTGTCGGCAGCAAAGGCAGTGGGTTATGAAAATGCGGGGACCATTGAATTTCTGCTGGATCAGTCGGGCGAGTTTTTCTTTATGGAGATGAACACCCGGATCCAGGTGGAGCACCCGGTGAGTGAATTGGTTTCCGGTGTGGATCTGATCCGGGAACAGATCAATGTGGCGGCAGGGCTGCCCTTAAGTGTAGAACAGAAGGATATTGTATTTCGCGGACATGCCCTGGAGTGCAGGATCAACGCGGAGGATCCTCTCCATGGATTCATGCCCTGTCCGGGGATGATCGAGAAAGCACATCTGCCGGGAGGAGCGGGCATCCGGCTGGACACAGCCATTTATCCCGGCTATTCCATCCCGCCTTATTATGACTCTATGATCGTAAAGATCATCGCCTATGACAAAGACCGTATAAGCGCTATCCGCAAGATGATCGGGGCCTTGAGCGAGCTGCGGATCAAGGGTGTGACAACGAACAGCGAGTTCTTATACGACGTGCTCAACCATCCGGATTTCCAGAGCGGGATGTTCAGCACAGATTTTATCGACAGGCACTATGAACTATAGTGAGTTTTTTCATATAGCATCTATCAATCAAGCAGAAAGAGAAAGGAAGAAATGAGTATGAAAATTGTAGTATTAGACGGGTACACACTGAATCCGGGAGATATCACCTGGGAAGGCATGGAAGCGCTGGGAGAACTGACAGTTTATGACCGTACAAAAGCAGAAGACGTAGCAGCGCGGATCGACGACGCGGACGTTGTTTACACCAATAAAACACCGATCACAAAAGAGACGCTGGACGCCTGCCCCAATGTGAAATTCATCGGCGTGCTGGCAACCGGATATAACATCGTTGACATTGCGGCGGCAAAAGAAAAAGGAATCCCGGTCTCCAATATCCCAACTTACGGAACCGCGGCAGTTTCCCAGTTTGCCATTGGCCTGCTTCTGGAATTGTGCCATCATATCGGCGAGCATTCCGATGCAGTGAAAGCGGGTGAATGGACCAGCAATCCGGACTGGTGCTTCTGGAAATATCCGCTGGTGGAGCTGGACGGCAAGACCATGGGGATCATCGGATTTGGCCGGATCGGGCAGGACACGGGAAAGATCGCCCAGGCTCTTGGTATGAAGGTACTGGCCTATGATGCTTTCAAACGTCCGGAACTGGAGACAGAGACCTGCCACTATGTGGATCTGGACACTCTCCTTGCAGAGTCTGACGTGATCGCGCTGCACTGTCCGCTTTTCCCGGATACAGAGGGAATTATCAATAAAGATACCATTGCGAAGATGAAGGACGGAGTTATGATCATCAACAATTCCAGAGGACCTCTTGTTGTGGAACAGGATCTGCGGGACGCCCTGGACAGTGGAAAAGTTGCGGGAGCCGCCGTTGACGTGGTATCTACGGAGCCTATCCGGATGGATAATCCTCTGATCGGAGCCAAAAATGTGATCATTACGCCTCACATTTCCTGGGCGCCGAAGGAGTCAAGACAGAGACTGATGAACATTGCAGTGGATAATCTGAAATGTTACGTAGAAGGCAAACCACAAAATGTGGTCAATGCATAAAAACAAAGAAAGAAAGGATGGGAAACGATGTATCAGGTAGATTTGAACAGTGACATGGGCGAAAGCTTTGGCGCATACAAGCTGGGCGGAGATGAAGAGATCATTAAGTATGTGACTACAGCAAACGTAGCCTGCGGATGGCATGCAGGAGATCCTATGGTGATGGATAAGACTGTCCGTATGGCGAAGGAGCATGGGGTTATGGTCGGCGCACATCCGGGATATCCGGACCTGATGGGATTCGGCCGCAGGAAAATGGTCCTGGCTCCGGCTGAGATCAAAAATTATGTAAAATATCAGATCGGCGCTCTTGGTGCATTTACGCAGAGTTACGGCATGAAGCTGCAGCATGTGGCGCCCCATGGTTCTATGGGCAACCAGTGCCAGTATGACGAGGAGGTATCCACAGCCATCGTGGATGCGATCTGTGAAGTAGATAAGGATCTTATTGTCTACTATTGCGCAGGCGCTGTCTTAGGACAGATCGCCGAGAGCAGAGGACTTCGCACCGCTTCCGAGATCTTCGCGGACCGGGCTTACATGGACGATCTTTCTTTAGTTCCGCGGAAGATGGAGGGATCCATGATCACAGACGAGAACATTGCCATTGACCGGTGTGTCCGTATGATCAAGGAAGGCAAAGTGACCTCTATTAACGGAAAGGAACTGGACATCAAGGGGGATACACTCTGTGTGCATGGCGACGGCCCGAAAGCCCTGGCGTTTGTACAGAGGATCCGCGAGAGATTCGCGCAGGAGGGGATCGAGATCCGGCATCTCTAAACCACATATCGTAAAGGAGTGAAGAAAATATGAGTAATACACAGAAGAAACAGATGTCCGTTGTCAAGAAGATGATAATTGCTCTGATCGGCGGACTGATCGTTGGATTAGCTTTCATGTTTATCCGAAGCAGCATGCTCAGTTCCGGAAATGAGGCGGCATGGGATATCATCAACAAGATCCTGTTCCAGGATATCACCGCGGCAGACGGAACGGCTGCTCTGGGTCTGTTCTATATTATCGGACAGCTTTTTATGAGGGGGTTGCAGGCGGCCATCGTACCGCTGGTGCTCTGTTCTTTGAGTCTTGCCATGTGCAGTATCTCCAGTTCCACCAAGCTGGGACGGATTGCGGGACGGACCGTGCTGGGATTTATCTGCTTCTACGTAGTGGGAGCTCTCTGTGGAGGGCTTGTGGCCTTTGCCATGAAGACGGCAGGTCTCTTTAACGTAGATCTTCCTGCGGAGGCAGTCACAGAGGCAGCCACTATCGATCAGTTTAACCCGCTGGCTACCATCGTGACGGCGGTGCCCTCCAATATCATTGAGTCCATGAGCAGCAACAACAGCATCCTGGCTGTAGTAGTAGTGGCTATTGTGATCGGACTTTGCATGAATGTGCTGGGGGAGAAGACAGATCCTCTGAAGCATGTGCTGGAAGCGGGAAGTGAAGTGATCAATTTCTATCTTACCTTCCTGATCAATAAGGTGGGCCCGGTAGCGATCTTCTGTCTGGTATCCCGTACCTTTGCCATCTACGGCGCAGAGTATCTGGCTCCGGCAGCAGCCTATATCGTGGGAGCGATGCTTACATTGTTTATTCTCGTCGTAACACTTTACCCCATTGGTATCTGGCTTACCACAAGGCTGAATCCTATGAAATTCTTAAAGAAGATTGCCAAGGTCGGCGTGTTTGGATTCTCTACCAATTCTTCAGCGGCTACCCTGCCTCTGAACACGAGAACCAACCTGGACGAGCTGGGGTGCAGTCCGGAGATCACAAGCTTTGTGCTTCCTACTGGTATGACCATCAACATGAACGGTACTACGGTTATGCATATGTTTGCGGTGACCTTTATTGCAACCAGTGCGGGGATTGATGTGACCCCTGCCAACCTGGTCGTTGTAGCCTTCCTTTCCATCTGCGCGGCCATGGGCTGCCCGGCCATCCCGATCGCAGGCACGACCCTGATCGTGACCATCCTCTCCGGTATGGGCTGGACGTCCGATCTGTGTATGATCGCCTACGCCCTTGTGGTAGCTATCAACCGTCCTGTTGAGATGGCGCTCCTGCCGCTGAATGTTATCGGCGACGCGGCGACCAACGTTATCGTAAATGCCAAGGAGAAAGAGATCAATCTGGATGTATACAACAGTTAGGATATTTTAGAAAAGAAAACGGGTTTGCTGCATAATGATTGCAGCAAACCCGTTTTTTTGTGTCCTGTCAGATTTTTATGGCGGATCAGGAAAGGGCAAGGAGCCGGAAGACCTGTTCTGCCGTTGCCCGCAGGTTCTCCTGCGCGTTCTTAGGATCCATGGCTTCTTCCAGCGTGGTCACTCCCCGGACAACAGGGAAGAATGCGTCGATCCCGGCGTCATTGCAGGCGGAGGCGTCTTTGGTGACGCTTCCGGCGAAAGCCAGGACAGTGGCGTGATATTTCCTGGCAAGCCGGGCTACGCCTACAGGGGCTTTTCCCATGGCAGTCTGATGATCCAGCCGTCCCTCGCCGGTGACCACTACGTCTGCGTCAGAAAGCTCTTCTTCCAGACGGATGGCGTTCAGGATAAGATCGATGCCTGGGACAAGAGCAGCCTTAAGATAGCTTAAGAAGGCAAATCCCAGTCCGCCTGCGGCTCCTGCGCCGGGGGCTTCCAGGTATTGGGTCCCGGTTGCCTGTGCAGTGATCTTAGCGTAGTGCGCCATGCCCTGGTCGATGGGGAGCAGCAGATCTTTGGTCACGCCTTTCTGGGGGCCGTAGATATAAGTGGCGCCGTTAGGCCCGCATAAGGGGTTGGTCACGTCGCAGGCCACCTGGAACTGGCAGTCCGCAAGAAGGGGATCTGCGTTTTCTGCGGAGATGGTTTCAATCTTTGAGAGAGCCTGCGCGCCTTCTCCCACGTCATTTCCATTTTCATCAAGGAAAGTAAATCCCAGCGCCTTCAACATGCCAAGGCCGCCGTCGTTTGTAGCGCTTCCGCCGATCCCGATGATGAACTTGCGGCAGCCGCGCCGGATGGCGTCCAGGATCATTTCCCCGACTCCGTAGGTGGTGGCGGCGAGAGGATTTTTCTCGGCGTCCGGGACCAGAGTGATACCGGCGGCGCTGGCCATCTCGATGACCGCGGTTTTCTGATCCGGGATGTATCCATAGTATGCAGATACAGGAGTTCCCATGGGTCCGGTCACTTCTAAGTCTATGCGGGTCCCGCCCAGTCCCTCAATGAGGGCGTCGGTGGTTCCCTCTCCGCCGTCCGCCAGGGGTTTGACGATTACCCGGGCGTCGGGGATTGCGGATAAGACTCCGGCTTTTACTGCATTTCCGGCTTCTGCCGAAGAAAGACTTCCTTTGAATGAATCAATGGCGATAACAACCTTCATAATAGGTACCTCCTCTTTGATTTCTTATAGTATAACGCAAAGAGAAAGAAAATCCATGGTTTTTATACTGAAAAACTTTGATATTTGCATAAGAATATTGGTATATATACCAATGGGATAATCAGATATGGCAGAAGAGGGCCAGTTGGAAGAGAAAAGCGTCCTGGAAATTTCTTGGATTTTTCCCGCTTTTTTCCGTAATCCGGTCCAGATGATACTGCAGCGTATTCTTGTGGATAAAAAGAGCGTCGGCTGCATTTTTCAGAGACATATTGCAGGAGAGATAGGTCCGCAATATGGAACATTCCTTTTCCGTCAGTCCGTCTAATAACTGGCTGGCGAACAGAGTTTTCATATCTCTGGGAATGGCTTCCAGAAGATATTCTGCCGACGGCGTCGAGATATCGCAGAAGGCGAGATCCTGGTTCAGGGCGTGGCGAAGCGCCGCCAGAGCATTCTGGTAGGAACGGGACGCATGAGAAAGAGAAGTGAAATTTCCCAGGCCGGCGTGGAGCTGCCCCCGGAATTTCTGAGAGAAATCCTTTTCGGAAAAAGACGCAAAAGAGCTCTCATCAAAAAGCACGATCCATTCATTGGGATAGAAATAATGGGAGAGCCGGACTCCCAGGGACTGAAAATAAAAGCGAAGGGCCTGCTCAGGGCAGGAGTCTTCCATGCGGATAACGAGAACCGCAAGAGAGTCCTCCCGGCATAGTCCGTACTGATCCAGAAGCAGCTGGAACTGATCCGGATCCTGAATGCGGTCGTAGATCAGAGAAGTAATGAGATAATGAAGGGCGCGTGATTCTGACGCCATTTCTTCATTTAACTGCTGTTCCTTCAGAAAAACCTCGGTGATCTTTGTGATCAGGAAGCCCAAAGGCTTCAGCGCCTCCGGGTCTCCGGTGAGGCCGATCACGGCGATGGGAGCGTGGTTGAGAAAGATGGGGTAGTTGATCCCCGGCTTTGCGCCCTCAAAAGGGTGCGCTTCATCTACGAAGACCGGGGCTCCCGTCTTTGCAGCATAAGCCCCGGCGGCGTGGAAGGAGCCGATACGGTCCGGGTCAGTACTTCCCACAATATGGCCGGAAGGACTGATCAGGTTGGTATCGGTTTTTACCACTTCATAGACTGCGTGGACAATCTGTGCCGCCAGGGTTTTGGATACTTCCATTGCTGTAACTCCCATTTCTTCTTTTATGTATGCTTATTTCTCGAGCTTTCCGTCCTTTTCCAGCTCCCGCAGGATGATCTCAGCGGTTTTCTTCACGGTAGCTTCTACGAATCTGGTACACTGGGCTTTCCGCTCCGGAGCGTCTTTCTCCATGCCTCTGGTCAGTACCCGGCAGCAGGTGCCGCCGCAGGTCTCCTTGAAGAAGTCGTGAAGCTCGTTGCACAGAGCAAAGCAGCGTACGTTCTTGGGGTCTCCCGGCACGGTACGTCCGTAGAAGTAGCCGATGACCATGGTAGCGCCGGCAAGAGCGCCGCAGATACAGCCGCCTCCGCCCAGTCCCCAGGGGAATCCGGTGCTCATGGCGATGGCGTCGTCGGACATCTCCAGCTCAAAATTCTTGCGAAGCGCATAGATGACCGACTCGGAACAGGCGAAGCCCTGGTGGAAGATGTCAACTGCGTCTTTCTGTAATTGCTCCATATTGATATTTGTGTTCATAATAAAACCTCCTAGTTGGGGACGTGGTATTTTCGAAAATACCACGTCCCAGATTGAAAATACCCTGTCCCCATTTTATCTCAAACGAAAGTTTTTTTAAAGATTTAAGAAGGATTTTTGTCAGTTTCTTATCAATTGTATTTTGGCTTTGCTCATGCTATATTAAAATTAACGTATCGCAGGTGGCGGGAGGATATAAATATGAAATATGAAGAGATGGAATATACAACTCCAAGACATGGTCTGCTGCACAAGCTTGAGGTTTACCTGATTGAGGGAAAGGTTTACGAATGCGGTGGAGAAAAGGATAATCAGAATTATTGGATGAAGGACCTGGAGACAGGAGAGACGGAATCCATTTCCAAAGCCTGGATCTATAAGTTGAAACATCAGGTTCATGATATTACCAGTGCCTATGTTAAGGAGAAGCCGGACTACGCCACAGAGCGGATAGAGAAAGCAAAAGAATTAATGGGGCAGAATAAAGAGTTCAACATAGCGCGTCTTCTTCTGGAGCCCATTGCTGATAATGGCGATCCAGAGGCCCAGTATCTGCTGGCATACTGCTTTTACAAGGCGCCTCGTAGTCTGCTGTGGCTGCCGGAACATGTGAATGAGTATCTGCAAAAAGCCGCCAGGCAGGGACATGTGAAAGCCCAGTATTTCCTGGCGCAAAATTTCCGCATTGGGTTTAATCAGGTAAAGAATCCGGTTATGTCTGCCAAATGGTATGAGGAAGCCGCCAGGCAGGGACATGCGAAAGCGGCGGCCTATACCGGCCTGAATTACGAACTTGGGGTGGAAGGCCTCCATCCTGCGGATTTGGACGCAGCTTTCCATTGGTATCAGATTTCCGCCAATGCAGGCGATCCTCTTGGCCTGTATTATCTGGGACTTGCCTATGAAGACGGTATTGGCACAGCCGTCGATCCGGGAAAAGCACTGGAATGTTACCGGAAAGGCGCGGAAATGCAGGATAGAAAATGCACGTTCCGATACGCGTTTCTTCAGGATCCGGTCTATGGTCTCAAGGAACTTGCCAATGAAGACGCTGCACATCGCTGGTACTATGAGGGCATAGGCCTGAAAGACGCAAAGTCATACCGATATCTGGGCTATCATTATTACAATGGCACCTGCGGCGTGGATCTCAACCACCGCAGAGCTCAGCAGCTGTTCGTTGACGGGGCAAGCCTTGGCGATGCACCCTGTGCCGCCGCGGCCGGACGGGAATATCTCTATGGAGAGCACGGCGTTAAGCAGGATCTCCGAGAAGCCCACGCTCTATGCTTTCAGGCTGCAGATGGCGGCGACACCAAAGGGATGCTTTTGCTGGCCCATTACTATCTGCTTATTCCCACCACGGAAGAAAATCTGCTCCTGAGCCTGGAGTGGGCCCAAAAAGCACGGGCCGCCGGGGAAAATGCCGACGTACTTATAGACGAGGCAAACAGGCGTATGAAGGAACTCAAGAAGAAATAGAAAGATCACCGGGGTATCTGGCCGGTAGGAAGGGGGCTCCTATGAACGAGAGGCCATTGATCATGAAAATGCGGCAGGACTACCGCTTTTTTGGCGGCATCAGTATTCTATACGGGATTGTTTTTGCCTTCTGCCTTTATAAAAATACGCACGGGGTGACTTTTCCTCTGTGCGTGGCGGTTACAATCCTGACGGCGGGCCTGTTTATGCGCAGGATCCGGTTCCGGCTGCAGAAGGGATCTCTTCTATATATAATAGGAATGATCCTGCTGGGGATTTCCACTGCGCTGACTACTTCCTTTTTCCTGCACTTTTTCAATCTGCTGGGGATCGTTCTTCTGTTTTTTGTGCTGATGATCCATCAGTTTTATGATGATCACGACTGGAATTTCCCTATGTATCTCAAGAGGATCTTCCTGTTGTTTGGAACCATGGTGGGATCTCTCCCGCTTCCTTTCTCTCATGGGGCGGGATATTTCTCCAGGAGCCAGAGCAAGAAGAAGCAGACGGTCGCGGCCATTGCTGTGGGGTGCTTTGTGGCGCTGGGGATTTTGTGCCTGGTGCTGCCGCTGTTGTTGAAATCAGATCTTGTGTTTTCCAGGATATTTGGAGAAATTCTGAAATATATTAATTTCTCGAATTTACTTGGCATCGGGTTTACCATTCTTCTTGGCTTTGCTCTTGGCTATGGCTTTTTCGCGGCGCTGTGCAAATATAACTTCCCTATTGAGAAGAGGCGAAAGATCCGGTATTTCAACCCGGTGGTGGGGATCACCTTTACCAGTATCATCAGTGTGATCTACCTGATGTACTGCCTGATCCAGATCGTATATCTCTTCATCGGCCTTCAGGTGGGGCTGCCGGCGGACCTTACCTATGCGGAGTACGCCAGGGGCGGTTTCTGGGAGCTTCTGTTCGTCAGCATTGTGAATTTCATTATGGTGCTTTTGTGTCTGTACTTATTTAAAGAAAGCCTTCCTCTGAAGATCATCCTGACGGTGATCTCGGCATGTACCTATATTATGATCCTGTCCGCCGCCTACCGGATGTTCCTGTATGTGGGAGTCTATCATCTTACGTTCCTGCGGATCCTGGTGCTGTGGTTCCTTCTGACCCTCAGTCTTATCATGGCGGGAGTGATCGTGAATATCTACCGGGAAGGATTTCCGCTTTTCCGATATATTGTAGCAGTCGTGAGTGTTCTGTATATTGGACTTTCTCTTGCAAGGCCGGACGCCATCGTTGCGGAATATAATATCGCCCATACGGAAAATATGAAAGAAGAGGATGTCTATTACCTGCTTACCAGGCTGTCGGCAGACGCGGCCCCGGCGATCGCCGGAATGGACCTCTCTGGCTACGAGGACTATGTCAGAGGAGATGTGTATCAGTATTTCTGCGATATCGCTGAGAAGAACCAGGGGATCTATCTCAGGAAGGCCAATTACTCCCGGATCCGGGCGAAGCTGGCGGCGGAACAGTTCATGGAAGAGCACAGAGATTACAGCTATGACTGGTATGAATAACGTCTTTTTTTGACAAGATAATTCGGAATGTTTATACTAATAGGAAAGAATCCTCTACAAAGGAGTATTTATTATGAAACGAATTTTGATCATGGTGTGGAGAAATATCCTGCTGGTGCCTTATATGTGGTGCAAGTTGTGTTATCACGCCAGCCATCCAGACAAATATACAGAAGAGCAGCAGTACAAAATGCTCCGGTTTATCACCCTACGGGCTAACAAGGGCGGGAATGTCCATATCGATGTCCATGGAGAAGAAAATATTCCGAAAGAAAATGGATTCATGTTTTTCCCGAATCATCAGGGATTATATGATGTCCTTGCAGTGGTGGAAGCGTGTCCGAAGCCATTTTCCGTGGTGGCGAAAAAGGAAGTGGCCAATGTTCCTTTCCTCAAGCAGGTGTTTGCCTGCATGAAAGCCTATATGATCGACCGGGAGGACGTGCGTCAGTCCATGCAGGTGATCATCAATGTGACAAATGAAGTAAAGAGGGGAAGGAATTATCTGATCTTCGCGGAAGGGACCCGCTCCAAGAACGGAAACGAAGTACAGGCTTTCAAGGGCGGGAGCTTCAAGGCGGCGACCAAGGCAAAGTGCCCCATCGTCCCGGTAGCGCTTATTGATTCCTTTAAGCCCTTTGACACCAACACCATCAGCCCGGTGACGGTCCAGGTACATTTCCTGGAACCCCTTCTCTATGAAGATTACAAAGATCTGAAAACAAACGAGATCGCCGCCATGGTGAAAGACCGGATACAGGAGACGATCCACGAAAACATGGGGAAAAAGTGATTGACAACAAGATAGAGGTTTAGTATAATTACCTTTGCTGGAGAAATACTCAAGAGGCTGAAGAGGCGCCCCTGCTAAGGGTGTAGGTCGGGCAACCGGCGCGAGGGTTCAAATCCCTCTTTCTCCGCTCGTCAAGAATGACTGTCTGGAATGAAAGTTCCAGACAGTTTTTCTCTGACAAGACCGGGACGGATATCTTGTGGTGTCAGAACCCGGAAAAAACAAGGTATAGTATCTGTAAAAAAATGCGTTCAAAAAGTAAAAAAAGCTTAGAAAAAGTCTTGACATTGAATAGCATTCAGTGATATTATATCTAGGCTGACCCGTGAGGGTCAGAAAAAAAGAACCTTGATAACTGAACAATAGACACCAACCCTGAAAATTCTTTAAGAG
>ENA-OPDJ01001009-OPDJ01001009.1-human-gut-metagenome-genome-assembly--contig:-NODE-1009-length-17405-cov-16.147032_pt1 | contig 17405 bp, 17 predicted proteins | sample MGYA00241621_ERZ501505 | MGnify/ENA primary metagenome ERZ501505 (study PRJEB25962, sample SAMEA2042624) | human gut metagenome | biome: human gut; feature: human-associated habitat; material: faeces... | reverse complement strand
GTATCCTTCATCCTTTTTTATTCATTTGTCCAACATGTATTGTACTCCTACAGCCGCCGCCTTCGCCGCGCGGGAATAATGCTCTTGAGACTGGCGTCGGGCTGTGATATAATACTACGGCTAAAATCAGGTCAAACGCTGTTTTATAAGGGAGATATGATATATGAAGCTAGGTATCGTCATTCAAACGCTGGATTCCATATCTCTATACCTCTCTATAAACGCCGCTGAAGCCTGATATAGCGCGGTTTTACGCAAAACCAACCAAATTATAACTTCATATTTCTCTATGCAGTCCCACGCGGAAATGGCGTAAAAATGGCGTAGAGGAATCGGCTGTTTTGCAGATGAAAAGAGCACTACTACTTTTAGAAAACACAAGATGAGCACGGCCTATACAAATGGGTCGTGCTCATCTTTTTCATACGGTCAAATGGTTCCGTGCTTACTTGTCATCGCTATTGGCGGGATTCTGACGAAAATCCTCCTGAACGCCTTCATTCAAATCGAAACACATGGTTTTCGCATCCGCGACCAAGAAACCGCGAACGCGGTACCGCTTACCCGGCACCCAATCCTCGCCCGTGGCAGCACGGAGCGGTTCCAGAAGATTCTTGCTGGAAATCGTCACAACGCCCTTCTGTTCGCCCCGCGGCTTGGAGAACTTAAAGCCCTTCGGCTCACTGCTCTTGCACATACGGATTGCGAACACCTTTGCATTGCCATCCAGCAGGCACAGCACATAAGCCGGATAGCCGAGATCCTCAAGTACCTTTTTGGTGAAGGTGACGCCGTTCAGGTTGATATACATATCCGGGTAAGCGTTGATGTTGGAGTCAATCGTTTCAAAATTCAGAGCAGAAAAATCAAAGTTCATTGTAAAAATCCTTTCATTTTGCATTATTTTGTGTCATCAACAATTCTCATAAATTCCTGCCGTTCAGCAGGAGACCACCGGGAATCCAGAATCAAGTACCCTTTGAACAGGCCATCTTTGACGCGGTGAGCGACAAAGCGGTTGCTCAGGAAACGCAGTTTCGCCTTATGGGGCGAAGTGTGCCGCTCAGACAACAGCTTTTGCACTTTCAGCCAATCCTCTTTTTTGATAATTGCTGTATGGTGATTTTCCTTGAAGTACATATTCAGGTCTGTGTTTTTCACAGACTTGTGGGTGCGGAAATCCTTGGTGTAGGTTTTCTGCATCAAGGCATCGCCACAGTATTTCTCATTTCGGAGGATGCTGCGGACAGTACCGGCAGACCAGCTATCGTTGCCCATAGGGGATTTAATCCCCTGTTCGGTCAGTGCAGCCGCAATCTCAGACGGCGTTCCCCCCTTCCAAGCAACTTTCGTAGATGTACTCAACAATCCTCGCCTCGGTCGGCTCAATCACCAAGCGTCCAAAATGGTCGCGGTAGAATCCCAGAGTATTCTGTACAGAGAATTTGTAAATCCCCTCAGCCATTCGCCAGCGAATACCCGCCTTGATGGCCTCGCTTTTCTGCTGGGACTCCATTTCGGCCAGCGCAGACAGAAGAACGATCAGCAGATTGTTTTTTCCATCGCCTGTATAAGTGATATGTTCTGTCTCAAATTCCACTGATACAGGAGGGGTCAGCGCAGAAAGAACATTCAGGTTGTCCAGTATATCCACAATATTGCGGCCAAAGCGGCTGATGCTCTTGGTAAGGATCAGATCAATTTTCCCGTCTACTGCATCGGCAATCATTTTTTGAAAGCCAAGACGTTTTTTGACGGTTGTGGCACTGATGCCCTCGTCCTGATAGATTTCCACCAGCTCCCAGTCGGGATTACCTTCAATCCGCTGGGTAAAATGCCGGACCTGCATATCGAAACTGCCAACCTGTTCTTCTTCCTGTGTGCTGACGCGGCAGTACGCCGCAACACGCAGTTTTGGGCGCTCTTGCTGTACTTCCTGCAACTTTTTAGGGGGAATCACAATCACGCCGTTGCTGCGCTGATTTTCCGCAATTTCGTCCTGCATGAGCTTCCGCCGCTGTTCCCTGCGCTCGGCACGGCTGCTAAACTGACGGGCTGATTCTATCTTCTTGGGGTCAAGCGGTTTTGCCATATCCTGCCTCCATCGAATTTACAGCCTTTTTCCCGTGCTGCATGGGTATGCCACCTCCTTTGCGCAAATTTGTCTTTTCACCTGTATCGCCTCCCTGCGCGTTTATTTATGACAAGCCCTGCGGGACGAGTCCCCACAGGGTAGTCACCATAAGAAAAGGCAGCAGATTTCTCTGCTGCCCCATCAGAAAACATAAGATGCGGTTATTCACTTGTTATAGGGCTTCAACTGTCTCCAAAAACTGCCCCATACTCACCGCTCCGTGCGGCAGATTTTCCTCGTCCCGGAACACCATGTAATAGCGGTACTGGTTCCCCGCAGCATTCCGCCAAGCCGCACCCAGCTCGATTTTCTCCTGACTGTCGTCGTTTTTTAGGTGTTCGCCCTTGGTTTCGGCAAGGATGATTTTGCCGCTCTGCGTCATAATCATAATATCCGGGTAGTGGTTGAAGTACCCATTGATGGCAAACCCGTGCCGGGCAATATTCCGGTGCCACCACAGCACATTGGGTATGGCCGTCAGCCGCTTCACCAAATCCTGTTCCAGCGCGTTCATGTCCTCCTCGGCTTCATAGAGTGACCTTCCGTAAATCGCCGTACTGTTTGTAGGATGGATTGCCGATGGCAGACGGTAAGACGGTTCGCACACGATTTTGCCCCGGTCAAGCCATGTAAAGAAAGTCTCCTTATAGTGCTGATCCAGCAGAGTCTCGATTTTAGCTCGGATTTTTGCGGCAAAGCCCAGCGGGGCTTTTTCCATCGCGGCAAGCTGCTCCCGATCCATCCCATACACAATGAGATTGACATAGGCGCGCAAGTCGCCGCCATCCACCATGTTCAGCTTGTCCAACTGGTGAATCATCATGTCCTTGCACTGGCGCACCCGGCTCTCCGGCGGTAAACTGCTGAAATACTCCTTGAAATACCGCTGGTCGGCAGCTTCCATCTGGTAAGCCCTCGGCACACTGCGGCCAGTTTCCACATCGACTTTGACGATCTCATCGTCCGCTGCGGCAAAATCAATGTCGTATGCCTTGCCTTTCAGGGTGAAGCCGTCTGCAAGCATTTCCTTGCTCAACAGCACCTTATCCCCATCGGTAAACAGGGACTGCGGGATCACTTGGAAAAATTGTGGGATCAGCAGGCCGTCCACGCTTTCCTGATATTGAGGGATGATGTGGAATGTGTTCACCTTGTCGCGTACCTCCCACGGCAGAGCGGCTGCAAACGGGTCGTTGTCCGCGCCCTGCACCGCCTGATTGTATGCGTCGCCCGCCTGCTGGGCCTCAGCAAGCATACTGTCCGCTTTCGGGGCGGATTCCGGCGAATTTTCGCTCTCTCTGCGCCGTTGCAGCTCTGCCCCGATGGATTTCCCGTCCAGCCCAGCAAAATCCTCCTGCAAGGCTTCCGGCTCGATTATGGGAAGCTGCTCCGGTACTGGTGCGGGCTTGGCCGGTTCTACTGGCTCGGCGAGGCGGTAATCCCTGTCGCTGAAACCGGCGCTGTTCAGCCCACGGATGATCTGCTGGACCGTATCGTTAAAGTCATTGGAGGAAGTCAGCACATAGGACATATTCAGGGCCTTTGCCCTGTGCTCGGCAGTGTAGGGCAAGCGCAGAATACGTCCTAAAATCTGCTCCACATCCACCTGACTGGTTTTGTTGGCAAGGGAAGCCAGAATATAGGCAAAGGGACAGTCCCAGCCCTCTTTCAGCGCGTTTACCGTGATGATGTACCGCACAGGACAGTCTGGGGACAGCAAGTTCACATTTTTCAGCTCGTTCACATCGGCGGTGCGGATGGCAATATATTCGGCGGAGATCCCAGCGTTTACCAGCTCCGTCCGCAGCTTTTCAAAAGTGGTCGCATCCTCCTTGCCCTTCGGCTGGGCCTGGAGCAGGGCGATGGGGCGGATGTATTTTCCGCCGTTTTGATATTCTGTTGTGGCGATTTCTTCCAGCCTGTCCCGCAGGTCAATCGTGTCCATCAGCACTTCGGCCTGACTGTCGCGATTATAGACGATCACCGGCAGCTTAACCATGTGCTCCGCCTTGAGCTGCACCGCATCCACATAGGAGATGATGTTGCTGCGCTTCTTGGGGGTAGCGGTCAAATCCAACACAAAGCAGGGGTTGAAATTGGCGAGCATCTCAATGCTCAGCTCCGACCGGGCGTGATGGCTCTCGTCCACGACCACCAGCGGGTTGAGCTGGTTGATGACCTGGAACAGCGCCGTCTCGTCTGCCTTTTCAATGGGATTTTCTGGCGCGCCCAGCACCTTGGCAAAGGCGGCAAGGTTGCTGTTTTCCTGATAGGCTTTCAAGCCCTCCTTGCCCCGGCCACGGAAGGAATCGTAGGAGAGCACCATAATGGAGAGCTGTTCGGTGACGGAGGTAGGGTTGAAGTTCTGTCCGTTCAAAAGCTCCTGCTTGGTATAGACTTCCACCCGCCCGCCAAAATCCACATCGATTTTCTGCCGGTAGGGGTGGCGCGGGTCTTTCAGGGCTTTGACCGTCTGCGTCAGGATCGCATCGGACGGCACCAGCCACACCACCGCTTTTGTCTTGGTAAACGGCAGTGCGTCAAATACCGGACGGACGGCGTTGCAGGCAAGAAAGGTTTTCCCGCCACCGGTGGGCACCTTGAAGCAGAGGTTAGGAACGCCGGGCAATACATCCTGATAGATGCCCAGCGTGGGCGCGCCCTTCTCCTGCCAAAAGAGGCGGAAGGAGGCGATATAATCCTTGGTTTCGTCCAGCAATTCCAGATAGCGGTTCAAATCGGCGATGACCTGCCGCTGATAGGTTTTCAGTTCCATGTATGTCGCCTCCTTACAAGCGGCTGATGTCGCGGGGAATTTTCTTGAAAACAATCCCCATCTGCGACAGTTTGCTGTCATCGATGGAGCAGCGGTCGGCGTAAATCACGGTGCCGCCTGCTTTTTCGGTGACGGTAGCCAAGAAATCATAGTCCAACACCGTGATCCGCTGCGGCTCGTAGTAGAAGTAATAGCCGGTATCGTTGTGTTGGCCGAGGTAATAGAGGTTCTCCCCAGCGTCGGGCGTATAGGGCGTTTTGGTCTCCATGAACCAGATGTACTCCCGGATTTTTTCGGGGGCAACGGCTTCGTTCAGGTTTTCGCCGATGAGCAGCGGCTCGCCCAGCTCGTAGTAGCTGAAACTGCCGCCGGTGCCATCCACCGCGTTCTTGCCCTCGCCGTAGCCACGGATGACCCGGCGCACGCGCTCGGCGGTGATGCTTTCGGCGTAGTCCATCATTTCCACCAGGATGAATTTGCGGTGTCCGCCATCGGCCTTGTTCATGTTGAGGACGGCATGGGCGGTGGTGCCGGAACCAGCAAAGGAGTCGAGGATAACACTATCGCTATTTGAAGCAATTTCAAGAATCCGTTCAATAAGGCCAACAGGCTTTGGAGTATCAAATGATTTTCCTTCGCGGAAAATTGCCTTAATCTGATTCATAGAAGTACGATTACTACCAACATCCTTGTTATACCAGATTGTTTCAGGGGGGCGTTCTGTCTGATCTTCTGCGTAAATTTTGTAGTAGGGCGTCCATCCATTACGCCCATTTACCCATTCAATGCGAGTTGGATTTTCAGAAACTTTCTGTTTGCTCCAACGCCAATTACCATCAGACCCATCGGAGCGAATTGGGTAAACCTCAGAACCATCCGGGGCAATCATAGCATAATAGAGATTGGGACGGGCTTCGCGTGCGTCATTTTGCCCCATAGCTCGTAAAGGCTTTAGATAATATCTTCTTCCATCTGTATCTATCTTGTTATAGTGTTCGGGTATCTCCAATGTATGAATCCTGTGCAAACTTAAAGCATCAATGTTCTTGGCGTATGTTAAGGTGTGATCATGCCTAGCAGAAAAGGTTTTTGCATCCATACGCGGACTATCAGATTTTTCCCAGATGACATCCGCGAGAAAATTTCTTATTCCGAATATTTCATCGCATATCAGTCGTAAGTTTGCAAATTCCGTATCATCAATGCTGATAAAAATTGCTCCGTCCTCCGCCAGCAACTTTTGTAGCAATTTCAGCCGGGGGTACATCATGCACAGCCACTTGTCGTGGCGGGAGAGGTCCTCGCCCTCTTTGCCCACCACTTCGCCCAGCCACTTCTTAATCTTGGGATCGTTCACATTGTCGTTGTACACCCAATTCTCGTTGCCGGTGTTGTAGGGCGGATCGATGTAAATGCACTTTACCTGCCCCTCAAACCGGGGCAGCAGAGCTTTGAGGGCTTCCAGATTGTCCCCGTGGATAATCATATTCTCGCTGCCGTTATCCCCTGCGTGCTGACCGCTCTCATCGAAGCTGTATCGCCGGTCAAGCACCCGGAAGGGCACCTCCTGATGGTGGTTGATGACCTTCTCTTTTCCAATCCATTCCAATGTAGGCATGGGTCGTTCCTCCCTGTCGCTGCTATCGTAAAAGACCTTTCCCGTATCGGAAGGGCCGTATTTTGTCTAATCGAACCCGAACCGTGCTGCGGGCATCTTAATTTCGAGTGCAGTTCACTGTCAGCCAACCAGCGTTTTCAGCACATCTATGATCTGGCTATACTCAATGTGGGCGGCGTAGGCAAATTGCTTGCGGTACTTCTCCCACATGGATTTGAGTTCCCGGCTGCTCTCGATGTTGTGCAAAATGGCAGATATATCCGCAATCTGACGAGCTGTGCCGCGATGGGCTGCGGTGGCGTTTAACGCTTCGGCGAACACGGCCTTATCAAATTTCTGTGTGGTCGCCAGTATGTACGCATCGTAAAAATCTCTGGGGCGGGTATTGAACACGCCACGCCGCAGAATGGTTTCCACCTTCTCCGCCATAACGGTTTCGATGTTGTATGCCCACAGCTCATAGGATTTTTCGTCATCGAAAATTTCAGAAAACTGGTATTGTACCGCACGGGGAGTGATAGCATCACCGGTGGACACATCAATGCTCAGCGGAGTAATCAGCGTGTCAAAATGGGCGTTCAGCATCACCCGATAGCCGCCGTAAATATCATCCTCCCGGATGGGCGAGATTTTACCAACCTCAAAGGTCACGCCGTCATCAAAGGGCACGGCGGCCACCTGCTCCAATGCGCTGCGGATGGCCTCCGGGGTCAGAGGCAGGTTTTTCAGCGTAGTGTCCAAATCCATCGTCGCCCGGTTGTCCAGCCCTACGATGGCCGCTACCAGCATTCCGCCTTTCAGCACAAACTTGTCTTTATATGTGGAGGCCGCAAGGCGGACGAGAAGCCGCTCGAACATATAGTTCTGCAAAATGACCTGTGCCGGGATATTTTTCCGCTTGGCGATGTTGCGGATTTTCGCTTTCAGGCTCATGGCATTGCTCACAGTAGCACCTCCAAATATTGGCGCAGTACGCCCGATACCCGCATCTGACGGGCGTACTCATCCAGCCGGTTCAAATCCTTCTTTGGGCTGACAGCGTATTGTTTCAGCGCCGATAAAAATGTCTCTGTCCCGATCTTGTTGCGGCTGCGGATCACATCACAGATGGTGCGCTCCAAATCGTAGCAGGGAACGGGGTTTCCGGCGGGGGTTTGCAGCATTGTTTTGCCCAGCTCGAACAGCTCCGGTTTGATGTAGTACACCTTGCACTCCGCTTTGATGGCCGCAGACGGGATGCAGCCGGAGGGCGCGGTTACGGTGTGCTCAAAGGGTGTCCGGTCGGAAATCCCGTGAAGGAACAGCGCCGTTTCATGGGAAAAAATAATCTTTCCAGACCGGCGGCTAATGGACAGCAACTCGTCCTGCATATCTTCCGGGAGCACATACTGCCCCTTGACAATACGGTGAATCTTTTCCGCCTTGCACAGCTTATAGAGCATTGCTTTGGAAATGCCGCGCTGCGCCGCTGTTTTCGTTTCGATAATGCCGCCGTTTTTATTTGCAATCGCAGCAAGTTCTGTCATATAGTCCATCCGCTCACCTCGCAGCAACAATCTGATAATAGTATATCCAAAATCACGATGATAGTCAACATCTGCATTGACAACATAGAGATAAAATCAGAGTTGATATTATGACGCAAGTCAATTTTTCTTGCGAATTAGTAGGGGTTTGGGTACGCCCAACAAGAGAAAATGAGCGAACCGGCTAACTGGCCGGAACGCTCATTTCGCCGGTGTGTACGGACAGCGGCTGTGCTTGCTGTTCTCTCAAATCTCATATCCGCAGAACATGATGCTTCCGCTTTTTCCAAAGCCGGGAGCATTTTATTTTCACTTTTTTCAGGCAGACCCCTGTTTTTCTCGGAGAAAATGTCCGTTGTAAAGTGAAAAGATTTTTTTGGAGATACCCCCCCAATCCATAAAATATTGTCCGTTATAAAGTAGGAGGGGAATTCGGTTCAAAAATATTTTGCTGCCATACCTGCGTTTAGCCTAAAAAGTGTCCGTTGTAAATTGGGAGGCACTTTCCGGCTTGGAAATTTTATTCCCGCCTTACCCGCTAATCTGCGAATAAAATGTCCGTTGTAAAGTGAGAGAGAGATTTTTTCTGAGCAGGTACCAAGTTTTTGCCCGAAACTGTCCGTTGAAATATGAAAGGGGATATTTTTTCGAGTGTCCCCCCCAATCCGCAAAAAATTGTCCGTTGTAGTTTGAGGAGGCGAATATCCAATGGCTGAACGCACAAGGCCGATCCGCATCGAGTTCTGCGTTACCGAGCAGGAGCGGCGGCTCATCCAAAACAAGATGGCGCAGCTCGGCACCAGGAACATGGGTGCATATCTCCGCAAGATGGCGATTGACGGTTACATCATCAAGGTGGATTACACCCAGCAGAAGAAACTGGCCGCAGCCGTCAGCCGGGCTGCCAGCAATATCAACCAGATTTGCCGCCGCATCAACAGCACCGGGCATTTCTATGCTGAGGATGTTACGGAGCTGAAAGAACGGCAAGCCGAGATTTGGTCGCTGCTCAAAGAGACCCAGCGAAAGGAACTGTAATGACAGGAGATCCTACTATGCCGCGTATGAGTAAAAAACGAAAAGAAGAATGGGCGTTCTTCCTGAATGACCGAGGACGCATCGCCTATAACGCCTTGTGCCGCAGGTGCGTCCACAACTGCAAACAAAGTTTCCGTGCTGCGGTGATCATCTGTCCGCATTACCGCTCCAAAACGATCCCGCCGTCCACCTTAATTGCCCTGTGGCAGAGAGAGGAAGTGATGCACCATCTACTACAAAACCGATACCCCGCTGCCGCCTTTCGTGCCGTTGCCCCGGTTTATCCTTCGGGGAGAATAATCGATCAACGCCAAACTGCTCTATGCCCTTCTTCTGGGGCGCACACAGCTCTCCCAGAAATCCGGCTGGGTGTCGGAGGATGGGGATGTCTATGTGCTCTATACAATCCGGCAGATAGCGAATGACCTGAACCGGAGCGAGCGAACGGTCAAGGCTGCATTGGCCGAGTTGGAGAATGCGGGACTAATTATCCGCGTCCGGCAGGGCTGGAACCGGGCAAACCGTATTTTCCTGCAACTGCCCGATGAGGTGCAGCTTTCTTCCCGTCCAGAGGGCAATTTCTGCCCAATGGATGGGCTGGAATCTTCCCCTTGTTTGGGGCAAAATTTGCCCATAAGTAAGAAAGAGAAGAAGAAAACAGATTCCAGTCAGAATAACAGGAGGGAGAACGCCCGCCGCTGTTTTGGGCAGTATCAAAATGTTTTTCTTTTGGACAATGAGTTAGCCGATCTGCAATCCACATATTCCGGCCAATATGAGGACTACATCAACCGGCTATCGGCCTATATGGCATCCAGCGGAAAGCACTATGCCAACCATTACGCTACAATCCGCAAGTGGCTGGACGAGGATAGCAAACCGAAGCCCAGTAAGAATTACGACTACACAGAGACCTATGAGGAAGGAGAATGTTTGTGAATGTAAATCCAATCATGGCTGCAATCGTTGAGGCAGCAGATACCCTGAACACTGCACCGGATGATTACATCAACCCGGATGACGGGCTGAAATACTGCGGCAAGTGCCACACGCCCAAAGAAGCCTATTTCCCCGAACAGTACCGCAAAAACGGGTTGGACAAGCATCCGGTTACCTGTAAATGCGCGGTTGAGGAACGGGCGCGGCGCGAAGTAGAACAGCGGGAGCTGGAACGGCTGAACCGGATTGCCATGCTCCGCTCCGAAGCGTTCCGGGACATTCCCGCCGCCGGATGGCGGTTTGAAAACGCGGAAGTGATGACTCCACAGCTTGCCAAGGCAAGAGCTTATTCCGAAAACTGGGATGCTTTCCGCCAAGATGGAACCGGGCTGCTTCTGTTCGGCAATGTAGGCACCGGAAAATCCTATGCAGCGGGTTGCATTGCAAACGCCCTGATTGAGAAAATGGTTTCCGTCCTGTTTGTCGGGCTGTCCGATGTGGTGAACCGGATGCAGGGCAATTTCGGCGCTGACCGGGATGCCTACATGAAAATGCTGATGCGCCCGGAGCTGCTGATTTTGGATGACCTGGGCGCGGAACGGAATACCAGCTTCGGCAGGGAGCGTGTGTTTGATGTGGTCAATAAGCGTTTGTTGACTGGCAAACCGATGATCGTCACCACCAACATCCCACTCTCCGTGATGCAGAAGGCCGCCGATCTGGACGAGCGCCGTATCTATGACAGGGTTTTGGAGGTCTGCGTCCCCATCCAGTTTAACGGTGAGAATTTCCGAAAGGGCAACGCTGTGGAAAATGTGAAGCGGGCGGCGAAAATTCTAAATCAGACAAATTAACGAACTATTATTCTACGAAAGGGGCGATTAAATGGAAAATTCCATCGGCAAGGTGCCGATTCACCTGAAAATGACACTCACGGCAAAGGAAGCTGCCGAGTACAGTAATATCGGAATCAATAAAATCGACAGTATGCTGCGTTCGCCAAACTGCCCGTTCGTACTTTTTGTAGGCAGCAAGAAATTGGTGAAACGCAAAGAGTTTGAACAGTACATCAGTCAGGCTCTCGTGATCTGACATTGCATTTGAAAAATTCGCGGAGAAGCCTTGAGGAAAAGAGCACCATGCGCTATACTATATAATGTAGTAGTGTGCTCTTTTCTTCTCTGCGGGAAAGGAGCTCGTCCATGGGAAAGAATCTCAAGGGAAAAGACTGCGGTAAGGGTATCTACCAAAGAAAGGACGGATTGTATAGCGCACGATTTGTTGATAGAGCCGGGAAGCGGCATGAGAAGTATTTTCAGACGCTGCCCGAGGCGCGGAACTGGATTGAGGACGCAAAGTACGCCGATAAGCATGACGATGTATTTGTGGCTACCGATACGACGGTTGATGAGTGGTTCAATTTCTGGATTGAAAATATTGTCGGGGATCTGGCACCCAACACGCTCAGAAATTACCGGGAACGATATGTCCGCAATATTCAGCCGGTAATCGGGAAGATGTTGATTGCCAATGTAAAACCGATGCACTGCAAAAAGGTGTTCATCCAGATGGATGCGGATTACGCAGGTTCCACCATTCGTCATGCATACATCACGATGGGGACAATGTTTAAGGCTGCGAAGATGAACGACCTGATTGCAAAGCACCCCATGGATGGCGTTCGGTTTTCAAAGCCCGTTCGCGCTGTGGATGATATTCACTATCTGACGCGGGAGGAACAGCGCCTCTTTCTCGAAACCGCACGGCGCTCCCACAATTACAACCAGTATGCGCTCATCCTCGAAACGGGATTGCGCACCGGGGAAATGATTGGCTTAACATGGGATGCCATCGACTTTGAGCGCCGGACGCTTATGGTGAACAAGACCTTGGAGTTTCGCCACGCACAGAAAGTTTGGCGAGCCGGTCCTCCCAAAACCCAGCAGAGCTATCGCACTCTTCCTTTAACGGATAAAGCGTATGACATTCTGAAAGAGGTATGGGATAGCCGGAGCGGCAGAAAAGAATCCCCGCTGCTGTCGCAAACGCTGGAATATATGGATAGGCGCACCGGCGTTACTTCCCGGCTTGTGATGCGTGATCTGGTCTTTATCAACTGGCGCACAGGGGAACCGGCAAAAAACAGTTCCTATGATACCCACCTCTATAAGCTTTGTGATGAAGCGGGGATCAACCGCTTTTGTATGCACGCGCTGCGCCATACCTACGCAACCCGTGCGATTGAAAGCGGAATGCAGCCGAAAGTGCTGCAAAAGCTGCTGGGACACGCCAGCATTAAAACCACAATGGATCGGTATGTTCATGTGACTAATGAAACGCTGGATCAGGCGGTCAAGCAATTTCAGCTCAGCAGCGTATGTTGATAAAATCCAATACAAGTCAATGCGTAATTGGCGTAAAAATGGCGTAGCCGCCAAAACGCCAAAGTGCGAAAAACCTTGTAAATACGGCATTTTTTAAGGAGATGTAGAGATATATGAAATTAGGAATCGTCGGCCTGCCCAACGTGGGCAAGAGCACGCTGTTCAACGCCATAACGAACGCCGGCGCGGAGAGCGCCAATTATCCCTTCTGCACCATCGAGCCCAATGTCGGCATGGTCACCGTGCCGGACGAGCGGCTGGACTTCCTGGCGGAGCTCTACAAGCCCAAGAAGTACACGCCCGCCGTCATCGAGTTCGTGGACATAGCCGGGCTCGTGAAGGGCGCCTCCAAGGGCGAGGGCCTGGGCAACAAGTTCCTGGAGAACATACGCCGCACGGACGCCATTGTCCACGTCGTGCGCTGCTTCGACGACGAGAACATCATCCACGTCGAGGGCGGGGCGGACCCCAGGCGGGACATAGAGATAATCGAGCTTGAGCTCATCATGGCCGACATGGAGCTTGTCGAGCGCCGCATAGAGAAGGCCAAGAAGGCCGGCAAGGGCGGGGACAAGAAGTTCCTGCACGAGGCCGCCGTGTTCGAGGGCTTGCTGGCGCACCTGAACGAGGGCCGCAGCGCCCGCAGCTACGACTGCTCCGAGGAGGAGCGGGAGCTCATCGCCACCTGCGATCTGCTGAGCCTCAAGCCCGTCATCTACGCCGCGAACCTCGACGAGGCGGGCATGAGCGGCTATGCGGAAAACGGATACTACAAGGCCGTCGAGGAAGTCGCCGCCTCAGAGGGCGCGCAGGTGCTGCCCATCTGCGCCAAGATAGAGCAGGAGATAGGCGAGCTGCCCGAGGAGGACAAGGCCATGTTCCTTGAAGAGCTGGGCCTGACCGAGTCCGGCCTCGACAGGCTCATAAAGTGCTCCTATGCGCTCCTGGGCCTCATCAGCTTCCTCACCTGCGGGCCGGACGAGTGCCGCGCCTGGACCATCAGGAAGGGCACCCGCGCGCCCCAGGCCGCGGGCAAGATCCACTCCGACTTCGAGCGCGGCTTCATAAGGGCCGAGATAGTTGCCTTCGAGGACCTCAAGACCTGCGGCAGCATGGCCGCCGCCAAGGAGCGCGGCCTCGTCCGCTCCGAGGGCAAGGACTACGTCATGAAGGACGGAGACGTCACCCTATTCAGATTCAACGTTTGAGCTCCGCTGCCGGCGGAGGCGAGAGCGCCCCTTCGGGGGCGCTTTTTTCAGCGGCGTGCAGGCCGCTTGGGGCAGCTTGCACAAAGAGTCCGGCGGGGAAGACGCCAAATATCCAGTTTCAGACGCGATATTCATACATTTTTGAATATTTTTGGGCTGATTGTGGGCAGCAATAGGCTTTTTCGCATAAAAATCACAATTATTCATTGACAAAGAGGTTGAGCTGGTGTATTATTGACGACGTTATCAAACCGGCGGAAAACCGGTATATGGAAAGAGGATATTGAAAGATGAAAAAGATACTTGCACTCATGCTTGCGCTTTGCATGGTCTTTGCGCTGGCCGCCTGCGGCGAGGCTGCTTCTGACCCCAGCGCCGCCCCCGAGTCCGAGGCTCCCGCTTCCGAGGCTCCCGCTTCCGAGGCTCCTGCCTCTGAGGCCCCCGCTTCCGAAGAGCCCGCGGCTGATGGTGAGTTCACCACCATCGTCGAGGGCAAGCTCACCATGAGCACCAACGCGCAGTTCCCGCCCTACGAGATGACCACCGATGACGGCGGCTTCGAAGGCATCGACGTTGAAATCGCCACTGCCATCGCCGAAAAGCTGGGCCTTGAGCTCGACATCCTCGACATGGACTTCGACAGCGCGCTGCTGGCCGTCCAGCAGGGCAAGAGCGACATCGTCATGGCGGGCGTGACCGTGAATGAAGACCGTCTGCTCGTCATGGACTTCACCGACAGCTATGCCACCGGCGTGCAGGTCGTCATTGTGAAGGAAGGCAGCGACGTCACCATGGACAACATGGGCGAGGGCCTCATTGGCACCCAGCGCGGCACCACCGGCAACCTCTACTGCACCGACGACTACGGCGAGGAGCATGTCGTGGCCTATGACGACGGCTTCACCGCTGTCCAGGCTCTCATGAACGGTCAGGTGGACTGCGTCGTCATCGACAACGCCCCTGCTCAGGAGTTCGTCAAGAACAACGCCGGCCTCACCATCCTCGACACCGAGTATGCCGTTGAGGACTATGCCATCGGTCTGAACAAGGGCAACACCGCTCTGCTCGACGCCATCAACGGCGCCCTTGCCGAGCTTATTTCCGACGGCACCGTACAGTCCATCGTGGACAAGTACATCCCCGCCGAGTAATAGGGCGGAAACGCAATATTGAGCTCCAAAAGGGCGGCCCACAGCCGCCCTTTTGTCCACGAAGTGAGAAATTCTGAAGAAAGAGAGAGGTGGGCGCCGTGAGCATGGCAGAAGCCTATGAGCTTTGGAAGGCCATGAGCGTTGCCGGGGAGGACATAACCTTCTGGCAGAACATCTACGTGAAATTCTATCAGGCCTTCATCGAGGCTGACCGCTGGAAGCAGTACCTTGAGGGCATGGCAACAACGCTGTATGTAACGGTCATCGCCATACTCATCGGCATAGTTCTCGGCGTTATAGTGGCGTCCATCCGCACGGCACACGACCAGCAGCGCAGGAAAAAGAATATCGTTCTGGGCTTTTTCAACGCGATTTGCAAGATCTACGTAACTGTGATACGCGGTACTCCTATGATGGTGCAGCTCATGATACTGGGCTTCGTCGTGTTCAAGAGCAGCCGCAACTTTACCATGGTCGGCGCGCTTGGCCTGGGCCTCAACTCCGGCGCATACGTGGCGGAGATCATACGCGGCGGCCTCATGTCGCTGGACCGGGGGCAGTCCGAGGCCGGACGCAGCCTGGGCCTGGGATATATGGACACGATGCGCTTCATTGTCGTGCCGCAGGCCTTCAAGGCTGTGCTGCCCGCCCTGGGCAACGAGTTTATCATACTCCTGAAGGACACCTCGCTGCTCACGATAATAGGCGGCAAGGAGCTGGTACATGCTGCACAGGGGATAATGAACCGGACCTGGGAGCAGATGTTCCCGCTTCTGGGCATATCCTTCCTGTATCTGGTCATGGTCCTGATACTCAGCTGGCTGCAGGGCAAGCTTGAAAGGAGGCTGAGGCAGAGTGAGCGCTGACGTTATTATTCGGGTAGAGGACGTTAAAAAGTACTATAACGACGGCAAAGTCAAGGCTCTGGACGGTGTAAGCACCGAGATACGCCGCGGCGAGGTCGTCGTCATCATAGGTCCCTCCGGCGGCGGAAAGAGCACGCTCCTGCGTTCGCTGAACCTCCTGGAGGAGCCTACGGAAGGCAAGATATTCTTTGAGGGCGCGGACATAACCGACCCAAAGATAAACATAGACCTTCACCGTCAGAAGATGGGCATGGTGTTTCAGCACTTCAATCTTTTCCCGCACATGACCATACTGCACAACATGACGCTTGCACCTATACGCGTGCTCAAGCGCTCCAAGCAGGAGGCGGAAGCCAAGGCGATGGAGCTGCTCGCGAGGGTGGGGCTTCAGGACAAGGCCAACAACTATCCTCAGCAGCTCTCCGGCGGCCAGAAGCAGCGTGTGGCTATTGTCAGGGCGCTGTGCATGGACCCCGAGGTGATGCTTTTCGACGAGCCCACCAGTGCCCTCGACCCCGAGATGGTCGGCGAGGTGCTCGACGTTATGAAAACGCTCGCACAGGACGGCATGACGATGGTCGTGGTAACCCATGAAATGGGCTTTGCCCGCGAGGTCGGCAGCCGTGTGCTGTTCCTGGCAGACGGCAAGCTCGTCGAGGAGGGCAGCCCGAAGGAGATATTTGAGAATCCCCAGAGCCCCAGGCTTCAGGATTTCTTAAGCAAGGTGCTCAAATAGAACTCATACGCATTGAAACGCCGGTGCCTGCACCGGCGTTTTTTGCTGCGGTCTGTTATTAGCACTCCACAAGTTGGAGTGCTAATTTTAATAGTTTGTTCATAATTTGTTCATGCATTATTAAAATCTGTATAGTATTTTTATATACGTAAACAGACAAAGTTAGTGAATAACCGGACGAAGTTTACACAAACTATTACAAAGTATATTGATACATGGAGGTTTTGATCATGTTTGAACTTATGCCTTACGCCACCCGCAGGACCGTTATGAATCCGTTTTCTTTCTTTGACAGCGACTTCTGGGGCACAGCCGCAGGAGAGATAAAGACCGACATCACCGACACTGGCGACGCCTTCAAGCTTGAGGCTGACCTGCCCGGTTTCAAGAAAGAGGACATCAAGATCGGCCTTGAGAACGACCGCCTGACCATCAATGCGGAGAGGAAGGACGAGCACGAGGAGAAGGGCAAGAACGGCTACATCCGCCGCGAGCGCAGCTACGGCAGCTTCACCCGCAGCTTCGACGTCTCCGGCATCGACACCTCGGCCATCAGCGCCGCGTATAACGACGGCGTGCTGACCCTGACGCTCCCGAAGCGCCCCGAGCTGGTGCCTGAGAACAGGCAGATAGCTATCCAGTAAGTGACTGAAAAACGCCGCCACATCTGTGGCGGCGTTTTTTTATCGTAGGTGCGGGGTTCCATCCCCGCCCGGCGCGAGTCTACAGCCGACCTCACGGCGTCGCAGCCGCCCTGTAGGGGACGGCGTCCCCGACGTCCCGCCGTCATGGTCACCGCCGGCGTCACCGCGTTCCGCCGACCCCCGCCAGGGCGTGGGATAATATCGCAGTAAATCCCGCGGCACACGGCCCGTTTCCCACCCACCGTAGGGGTCGGCGTCCCCGACGACCCTTTCCTTCGTCCACCGCCGGCCTCACCACGTTCCTCCAACCCCCGTAGGGGTCGGCGTCCTCGACGACCCGCCGTCACGGTCATCGCCAGCCCCACCACGTTCCTCCAACCCCTCG
>ENA-OPDJ01000998-OPDJ01000998.1-human-gut-metagenome-genome-assembly--contig:-NODE-998-length-17559-cov-3.110261_pt1 | contig 17559 bp, 15 predicted proteins | sample MGYA00241621_ERZ501505 | MGnify/ENA primary metagenome ERZ501505 (study PRJEB25962, sample SAMEA2042624) | human gut metagenome | biome: human gut; feature: human-associated habitat; material: faeces... | reverse complement strand
GGCAATACCGAGGAAGGCAAAGAGGTCATCGCCATCTACAGCCACAACGGCTATCTGCCCGCCCAGTCCTCCGACTACGACTCCGAGCGGGCCGCCCAGGAGATGATCCAGTCTCTGAACAGCGCGGGCTAAAACAATCCAGCAAGGACCAAAAACGAGGGAGGGAGGCCGCGGCTTTCCTCCCTCGTTTGGAATGGAGATCATACAATGATAGAATTCAAAGAGGTAGAAAAACGCTATCCCAATGGATATGAGGCTCTGCGGCATATCAACCTGACCATTGACCAGGGGGAGTTCGTGGCCATCATTGGCCTGTCCGGCGCAGGCAAGTCCACTCTGATCCGCACCATCAACCGGATGCACGACATCACCCAGGGGGAACTGACGGTAGACGGCACCGACGTCATGTCCCTCCACGGGAAGAGCCTGCGGAAGTTCCGGCGGAAGATCGGCATGATCTTCCAGTCCTTCAACCTGATCACCCGAACCACCGTCATCAAGAACGTGCTCACCGCCTTTGTCCCCGATTTGCCCTGGTGGCGGGCGACTCTTGGCTTCTTCACGAAGGATGAGAAGATGAAAGCGTTGGAGGCGCTGGACCAGATGGGCATTCTGGACAAGGCCTTCGTCCGGGCGGACCAGCTCTCCGGCGGCCAGCAGCAGCGGGTGGCCCTGGCCCGGACCCTGGCCCAGAATCCCCAGATCATCCTGGCGGACGAGCCGGTGGCCTCCCTGGACCCGGTGACAGCCAAGCAGGTGATGGACGACTTCCAGCGGATCAACCGGGAGATGCACATCACCGTCCTCATCAACATCCACCACGTGGAGCTGGCGCTCCAATACGCCACCCGGGTGGTGGGCATCCGGGCCGGTGAGATCGTCTACGACGGCCCGGCGGACCAGGTGGATCAGGCGGTTCTGGACGCCATCTACCAGGGGAAGCAGGAGGAGCCGGCATGAGCGTATACGACAAGATCTTCCCGCCCAAGCTGCTGACACTCCCCAACGGAAAACAGATATCCAAGCCTCGCTCTCGGGCGCCCCTGGCAGCAGTCATTCTGGTGGCCATGACGGCCCTCTCGGTAGAGGTCACTGGTTTTGATATGGGCGTTCTCGTCAGCCGGATCCGGGAGTTCTTTGTTATCCTGGGGGAGATGATCCCGCCGGAGTGGGACTATATGTCTCAGATCTGGCAGCCCCTGTTTGATACCATCAAGATGTCTCTGCTGGGCTCTTTCATCGGTTCGATCCTGGTGGTTCCCTTTGCCATGCTGGCCTCCACCAACATCATCCACAGCCGGGTGGTGGTGGCCGCCATGCGGCTGTTGCTGAGCATCATCCGCACCCTGCCCACCCTGGTCTCCGCCTTGATCGCCACCTACATCTTCGGCCTGGGCACCCTGGCGGGCACCACGGCCATCGCCATCTTCACCTTCGCCTACATCGGCAAGATCCTCTACGAGGAGATCGAGACCGTGGACATGGGCCCCTTCGAGGCCATGGAGGCCATGGGTGCCACCAAGGTACGGGCCTTCATCAGCGCCATTGTGCCCCAGGTGCTGCCCTCCTATCTCTCCAACTGCCTGTTCTGCTTTGAGGGCAACGTGCGCTATGCCTCCATCCTGGGCTATGTGGGCGCCGGCGGACTGGGCCTGATCCTCAACGAGAAGATCGGCTGGCGGGAGTACGCCAGCGTGGGCATGATCCTGCTGGCCCTGTTCGTCACCGTGTTCATCATCGAAACCATCAGCCGCGCCGCCCGGAAGCGGCTGGTATAAGGAGGGGACGCCATGAACAACCGAATCGAAGCGGCCTATGAGCAGCGGCCCCGCCGCTGGGTGTTTGAGCTGGCTGTGGCCATGGTGGTCGTGGCCCTGCTGATTTGGAGCGGCTCCGCCGTGGAGACGGCGGGAACCACCCAGAGCGGTGCCACGATTGCCTGGAACATCCTGGCTGGCATCTTTCATCCGGACACGGACCTGCTGTTCAATCTCACCACCCAGGGCGTGCCCTATTTGCTGCTGGAGACCATCTGTATCGCCTTTCTGGGTACCGTGGTGGGTGCGGTGATTTCCATTCCGCTGGCGTTTCTGTCAGCGTCAAATCTGACTCCGGCGCCGATCGCGTTCATCGGCCGTATGGTCATCATGGCCATCCGTACCGTTCCGGCCTTTGTCTACGGCCTGATGTTCATCCGTGTGACAGGCCCCGGCGCTTTTGCGGGCCTTCTTACCATGTCCCTTTGTTCCGTGGGTATGGTAAGCAAAATGTATATCGAGGCCATCGAGGACCTGGATGTGCGGGTGCTGGAGTCCCTGGACGCGGCGGGCTGCACCACCTGGCAGAAGATCCGCTACGGCATCCTGCCCCAGCTGATGCCCAACTTTGCCTCCACCGCCATCTATCGCTTTGACATCAACCTGCGGGACGCTACGGTCCTGGGCCTGGTGGGGGCGGGCGGCATCGGCGCACCGCTGATCTTTGCCATGAACGCCTACCGCTGGGAAGAGGCTGGCGCCATCCTGGCGGGCCTCATTGTGCTGGTGCTGATCGTGGAGTGGATCTCCACCAAGATCCGGGTCAAGCTGGCCAGGGGGTAAGCATGGAGAAGACGTTTCAAATCTACTATACCTCAGATACCCATGGCCATGTATTCCCGGTGAACTATGCCTCCAACAGCCCGGAAAATGCCGGTTTGCTGAATCTGGCCGCTCAGGTTGAAAAGGATGGGAACACCCTGGTACTGGACGGCGGCGACGCCCTCCAGGGAACGCCGCTGACCCAATACTACCTGGAGCACCGGGGAGAGTGGCCCATCCACCCGGTGGCCGCCGCCTTCAACGCCATGGGCCTGGACTACTTCACCCTGGGCAACCACGACTTCAACTTCGGCTATGAGGCCCTCCGGGAATATCTGGAGGCCATGGATGGCGTGTGCTTGTGTACGAATGTGGAGGACTTGGGTGGGCAGTTGCGCATCCGGCCCTGGGCGGTGCACACCCTGGACAATGGGCTGCGCATTGGCATTACCGGCGTGGTCACCGATTTCGTGAACATCTGGGAGCAGCCGCAGAATCTGGAGCGGATTCGGATCACAGACGCCTTCCAGGCGGCCCGGGCGGCCTGCGCCGCACTCCGAGACCAGTGCGACGTGTGCGTATGTATCTACCACGGCGGCTTTGAAGAGGATCTGGCGACCGGGCAGCTGCTTTCAGACAGCGGGGAGAATATTGCCTGTAAAATTGCCCGGGATCTGGACTTCGATCTGCTCCTTACCGGCCACCAACACATGGCGGTGGAGGGTGTGAATTTGTCCGGCACCTATGCGACACAGCCCCCGGCCAACGCGGGGCAGTTTCTCCACATGGTTGGCCAGTGGGATGGAGCGAAAAGTCGTTTTCAATCCAATCTGATCCCAGTGGGCGGAACACATCCGGCGGAGCCCTATCAGAGTCTGCTTCCACTGGAGAATGCCGTACAGGACTGGCTGGACCAGCCCATCGGGGAGTTGGATCGCACCATCCCGCCGGAGGGGAAATTGGAAGCAGCCCTTTACGGCAGCCAGGTGGCTGCCCTGTTCAACCAAGTGCAGCTGGCGGAGACTGGGGCGGACTTCTCCTGCACCAGCCTGGGGAACGACCCGGTGGGACTGGCCTCTCCAGTGACCATGCGGGGCGTGACGGCCGCCTATCTCTTTGCCAATACCTTGGTGGTGCTGGAGGTGACGGGAGAGGTGCTGAGGCAGACCATGGAGCGGTGCGCCGCCTACTTCACCCTGGTGGATGGGCAGCCGCAGATCTCCCAGGAGTTCCTGCTCCCCAAGGTGGAGCACTACAATTACGATTTTTACGCCGGCCTGGCATACGCCTTCGATCTGCGCCGGCCCGTTGGAAGCCGGGTGGTCCAGCTGACGAAACTGGACGGCTCTCCGCTGGGGGACGGAACCTTCCGCCTGTGCACCAGCAACTACCGGGCCACAGGAACAGGGGGCTATGAGATCCTGCGGAAGTGTCCGGTTCTGTGGCGTGGCGGCGTGGAGATGCCGGATCTCACTGCCCGCTATATCCAGATGCATAGTCCGGTGTCTGCGCTGAAAAACGCAGACATGCGGGCGATCTGGTGAGGCCGCCTTGACAGGACTCACGAAATGTGGTTTGATGAAAAGCAAACAGCAGAAAGAAGGTGAAGAATGGAGCGGTTTGATGTGGCGGCGGAGATCATTCAGGAGGCTGGTAAGATCCTGCGCCGGTGCCATTTGGAGCAGGCAGAAATCAGCCAGAAGACGGGCCACCAGGATCTTGTCACCTTTTGGGATCGCAAAATCGAACAGCAGCTCCGCCATTCGATCCTGATAGCGTTTCCACAGGACTCCATTGTGGGCGAGGAATATCCACCGCAGGAAAACTGTGACAGGAAAGTTACCTGGTATCTGGATCCCATTGACGGGACGACTAATTTTATCAATCAGCACCAGAACTACGCAATCTCTATGGGGTGCTGGGAAGGCGCCGACCCGCTGTTCGGCTTGGTGCTGGATGTGGAACGTGAGACGCTCTACTGGGCAAAGCGCGGAGGAGGCGCATGGCAGGATCAGACGCAGATCCATACCTCCGGCCGGCGGGAGCTTTCGGAACTGCTGCTGACAACGCCGGGCCTGCAATATACCTTTCTGGAGCCTCATCCGTACCAAGAGCGGATGATTCGGCTCTCCCGGAAGGTTCGGGGTGTCCGCTGTCTGGGTTCCGTGGCCTTGGAATTGTGTGAAGTGGCCGCAGGCCGGGCAGATCTGTTTGTAACCATGCGATCCTCTCCATGGGATCACAACGCTGCGCGGATCATCCTGGAGGAGGCCGGCGGGGCGGTCTTCACAGTGGATGGGGATGAACTGCCCCTGGATCAGAAAAGCACGGTGCTTGCTTTCAATGCCATGGAACTGAAAGATTGCATCCTCTGTGTATGAGAACAGCCCGTTGTAAGAGATTTGAGGGACACTTTTGGAACATAGCGATAGGTAGGCACTCTCATTGTTTACAGCCCCGCAAATCTTGAGGTATACCCATCAGCACACTCGCACGATGGACAGATCAATAACAGCAAAACCCCATTCCGTACAGCTCAGATATCTTCTGAGTGGACAGGATGGGGTTTTTATTCGCCATGACTGGGAGCGCTATGCAGGCCGCCTCTACGACAGAGCGGCAATGATCTTCTCCATGGCGGCGTAGCTGGGCATGGCGGCCACCTGTGTGATCTCCGCGGCCAGGTGGGGGACGCCGAAGTGGTCTTCGTCGGCGCCCGTCCCGGATACCTCGGTACGGAAACCGTGGTTTTCCCAGGCCAGGCGCTGGATCTCCTCGTCCATCAGGGCGTCGATGCCCGCCTCCCCCGCCTCGTCCAGGGCGATGTAGATATGGGAGGACCAGACGGTGGGTGTGGGATAGATCAGCACGATGTCATCCTTCAGCTGTTCCCAGTCCTCCGGGTTCTCCACGGCGAACTCCAGCAGTTGGTTTTCATAGCCGGCGATCATGGGCTTGGCCCCCATGCCGGTCTTGAGGAACTGGTCGAAGAGGTCGGAGGAGGACGCCTCCATATAGCCCAACTTCTCGAAGATGGCCTGCAAGCGGGGCAACACCGCCTCCACGCTGTCCTCATCCGCCACCCCGCCGCACAGCACATTGGCCAGCAGCCCCGCGAACATATTCCCGGAGTTGGAGCGCACGGGGTCGGTAGTGTTGACAGCCACGGTGCCGTAGAGCTCCGGGAGCCCCAGGTCCGCCCAGGCGGTGCCCGCCTCGATCTCCGCCACCAGGCCGGCCATATCCATATAGTACACCCCATCCCGCTCCGTCACCAGCCCCTCTTTCTGGAACGCCTCCAGGATGGGCCGGTGGGTATAGAGGACGATGGGGGTGTTGAACACGATCTGGCTCCTGTCCGGCGCGCCGTAGAGCTGCTGGTAATACTCCAGGGCGGTCTGGCTGGAGGGAAAGAGGAAATTCCGGCCCTCGTGATCCGCCGTTACCATGTCCAGGGAACCTGCCTTGGCATAGTCCAGGGTGAGCCCGTAGTTCCGATCCAGGATGTCCTGTACCGCCTCGTCCTCCAGCAGGCCGATCTTCTCGCCCCCCACATAGCCCCGCAGGACAGCGGGCTCCGGCTGGGGGCCGCCTCCCAGCAACAGATAGACCGCCGCCGCCCCGATGACGGCCAGCAGGATGATCAGACCGATCCATTTTGATTTGCTTCCCATTGGAATCCCTCCGTGTTCAGCAGGCCCTCCATGACCTTCATATCCGCCTCCGCGTCAAACCGCTCCGAGGCCATCAGCTGACTGAGCTGTGCCTCGAATCCAGTTTTCAGCTTGGGCAGGATGGCCCGCACCTTCCGCTGGAACTCCCGCACCTCGGAAGTCCCCAGCCCGGCCTCCTGGAACTTCACATACTGCCCCAAGATCCGGCCCACCGTGTCCAGGTAGTAGGTGAGGAAGCGGTTGGCCGACGGGATCTTCTCCGGATGCTCCCGGAGATACCGGTAGAGGCGATCCCCCGTCTCCGTGAGGGCCAGGGCGTCCTCATGGGTCCGGACGTCTGTGATGCGGCCGGCGGCCGACCGGATGGCTCTCAGATCCCGCGCCGCCTCCTCCATCAGGGCCTGCATCTCGCCGCCGTCTGGCTGCTGGGCGAAATAGAGGGTGATGGGATCCGCTTTTGGGGCCAGCAGGAACCACAGGCCCAGATAGATTCCCACCCCCAGCGCGGCGCTGAACAGAAAATTCCAGTGGAGGGCCAGGGCCAGAACCAGAAAGGCCGCGATCCCCGCCCCCAGCGACAGTACCAGTTGCCGTAGCTGTCCTTTCTTCATCTCAGTTGTACCCCTTCACGCTGCGGAAGGCCCCGATCAGGTCCTCCCGGCCGTCGAAGACCCGGGCGTGGGTCAGGTCCGCCAACTCCTCCAGCTGGGTGGGATCGGCGGAGCCGAACATGATGGAGAACACCGGTACGTCTGCTCCGAATGCCTCATAGGCGGTTTGGAAAGCGTCGATGCTGCCATCGGACACTCCGTCCGTCAGCAGGATGATGGCGGGGGTGTACTGGCTCAGGTCGTAGTTTCCCAGCTGCCGCAGGCCCTCCATGGCTGCGGAGTAAATATCCGTACCGCCTGTGGCCGTTTCTGCCTCCACCTGTGTATAGAGAGCTTCCAGCTCACTGCCATTTCCAACAGCAGCATAGACGTCCCGGGGGTAGCCCTCGAAGGGGATGAGGATATTGACCTCATGCGCCGAGGCCTGGAGCAGATTCTTCTCCGCGTTCTCCTGAATGAGGATCTGGCTCATGGCCTCCACCATCTGCTCCCGGCCTGTTCCCTCCATACTTCCGGAGTAGTCCAGACAATATACGGTGAGGGAGGGCTTGCGGAATTCCGTCTGGTACAGGTTCAGGCCCTCCATCAACACGTCGGTGGAGGGCATCCGAATGGGAGAGAGCACCCGGTCTGGCTGGATGCCCCAGTCGGTACGGAACACATCCCGGTTCTCCTCGGATACCCCCTCGTAGCCGGTGCGGCGGCCGGTGCGCTGGATCTCGTTTTGCACCTCGTCGGACAGGAGGTACTCCTGCAGATCCAGGAATGCCTGTTCCTTCTCGGCATCCCCGTTGTCCACATAGCCCAGGGGAGAATCGGCAATGGAGAGACCGTCATAGGGGTAGACGGCATACAGGGTCTCCTCCCCACGGGCCTCCAGTTCCTGATTGGCGCTGATGATAAGGCACTCATAGTTCACCATGGCGTCATAGCCGCCGGTGAGAAACAGATCCTTCAGCCAGTCAGAGCTGCCGGAGGACCGGTCTACGCCGGAGAGCAGCTGGGTGATCTGTTCCGAGAGGCCGGGAGTCTGGAGGCTCTCCGACGTGATCACATCCGGATTGCCCAGCAGGGCATAGAGAAAGCCGATGTAGGCGCTGCACCCGGAGTTGGACTGGGTGGCGGAGGTCATGCAGAAGTTCAGCTTCCCAGACTGGATGGCGGAGAGCAGGTCGCTGACCGACACCTCCGTGCCCACGAAACCCAGCTCCTCGGCTAACCCCTGGCGGATTCCGAATACCACCGGGGTGATGGAAATGGACTGGGCGTGCTTTACCCGGTACTGGGTGTCTCCGGCGGTGAGCCACAGGCTGCTGGCCGGCCACACCGCATCATAGTCCACCGTTTCCCCCTGGAGGGTCCGCATGATATCCAGGGAGCCCTGGTACTCCATCTCGATGTTCACGCCCCGTTCCCGGGCGAAGTCATCCAGGATGCCCTCCAGCTCCTGGTTCTCCGAGCCGGAGAGGATGCGCAGCGTCACATCTCCGCCGTAGTGGAAAGCCTGCTCTCCACTGGCGGGATCGCTGGCGGAGGCGGTGCTGTCAGACGATGCCGGGCCACAGGCTGTCAAAAGCAATGCAAATGCCAGGATACATGCGGATAAAACTGCGCGTTTCATAGCAGTAGACCCTTCCTTTCCTGATACGGTGCACAGGCAGCAAGGACCTGCACATAGAGGAATATATAAAATAAACCTAATTTACCATATCACATCCGGTGGATGCCCACTACCGCGGTGCAGTAAAATGCGTGTAAAATCCGTGTGTTATCCTGGAAAATGAACGCATCCCCCATGTGTACACACGCATGGGGGATGCGTTCATCCATCCGGAAAGTAGTCTTTTTTCATCTGGTGCAGCGACTGAAGGCGTTCCGCGCTTTCGGCTCCTAACCGCTCCGCCGCAGCGACGGCCAGGGCGTCCAGCAGGGCGGCGGGGGCAGCCATGGAGTGGTACTCCTTTTCGGTGCCGCGGTAGGCGAACAGACTGACGTCCGCCCGCTCCTCCGCGGGCAGGCAGGTGCGTCCCACAAAGGCCAGCGTCCGGTAACCGGCGGCCCGACTGTGCTCCAGGAGGATGCGGCCCTCCCGGGAGAGCTTGGAGAAGCTGAACAGAACCACCAGGTCTTTTGCGCCGACCTGGGAGAGCCCTTCCAGCAGTTCAGAGCCGCCGGAGGGCAGGAGAGATACCTGTAAGCCCAGCCGCCGCAGGCGGAAGTGGAGCAGCTGGGCCAGGGAGGCGGAGGCGTTTTTCCCGTGGACGAATACCCGCTGGGCGGAACAGAGGGCCTCCACCGCCCGGTCAAATTCCCCGGTGGAGAGCTGCTGTATGGTCGTCTCCAGGTACGCCCGCTGCCGCTCCAGCCAGGCCTGTGGGGAAAAACGCGCTCCCTGACTGAGTGTGGCCGCCAGCTTTACCGCCGGGCCCGGAGACTGCTCCAGCACCAGAGATTTCAGCGCCTTGAAGTCCCGGCAGCCCACATGGCGGGCGAAGCGGGAGACCGTGGCGTCGGAGAGCTCCAGCCGCTCCGCCAGCTGCCCAATGGACGAAAACAGGAAGGTATCTGTGTTGGTGTTGATATAATCCAGGATCTTCTGCTCCGCCCGGGTCAGTTCCCCGGCCGGGGTGGGAAGGCGCAGGGCCATAGCAAAGCCCTCATTCTTTCAAAATTGTTTGCAGTGCGCTGTGGAGCCGCCCATTGGAGGCCAACAGAGGCCCGCCCTCCGCCAGAGAGAGAGGGGCTCCGCCCGGAGCGGTAACCTGTCCCCCGGCCTCCGCCACAATGAGCATTCCAGCGGCGTAATCCCACGGCTGGAGTACAAGCTCCACATAGCCCTCCAGCCGCCCGCAGGCCACATCGCACAGCTCCAGGCTGGCACAGCTCATCCGTCGCACATCCTGGCACCGGTCATACAGTGCCCGCATCTGCCGGAAGGCCGCATCCGCCAGCTCCCGCTGGCCGGGAACGGTGCCCGCGGACAGAAGGCTATCCTCCAGCCGAGAGACGGCGCTGACCTGAATGGGAACCCCATTTCGGAATGCTCCGCCGCCCCGGCGGGCGGTGAAACACTCCTCCGTATAAGGATTGTATACCATACCAAAGACAATTTGTCCACCCTCCGCCAAGGCCAGGGAAATCGCGCTGCGCCGGAATTGATGGATCAGGTTGGTGGTGCCGTCCACCGGGTCCAAAATCCAGCAGGGGCGGCTCCAGTCCAAACAACTGTTGTCCTGCTCCTCTCCCATGAACTGGACGCCCGGCGTCAGGGCCGCCAAGCGCTCCCGCAGAAACTCCTGCACCTCCAGATCTACGTTGGTGACATAATCCGTCTCGCTCTTGGCCCGGATGCTTCTGACGGCAGCGGGATCGGCCAGCAGCCTTCCCGCCTCCCATACCGCCCGGACAGCCCCCTCCGCCAGAGGATCCGTCAGGACGGTCATGCAATGGCCTCCTGAGTCAGAATAGCCACATAGTCGCCTCCCAAGGCGTGGATCTCCTTCAGAGACCGCTTCAGCAGGCAGGCGGTGCGCGCCTGGAAGGTGGCGGTGTCGGAGAGATCAATGGCGTAGCGGCCGGCTGTCATCTCCCCATAGAGGGCGGGGACGGTGTCCACCTCCCGTTCAAAGACCGTGGTGACGCAGCCGTACTGCACCGCCTGGTGGGTGTCGCTGCCGGAAACCACAGGGATCTCCAGCTCTTTCCCCAGGGTGTGGGTAAGCCGCTCCGTCCGATCCCGATCCAGCGCCAGATCCTTGCCGTTGAGATCCAGGAACCTCAGCCGCCGCAGCTGATCCTGAGGCAGCTCGGGCACATGGCCGCCGGCACGGAAGGGGTGGCCGCAGCCCACTACCACCGGGTACTCCTCAAACAAATCCATCAGTTGGGCGAAGGGAAGGAAATTCCCCTTCTCCTTGTGGGGCTCCAGCCGCCGGTTCAGTTCCAGGATGGTCTCCAGCGGCCCGATGGACAGGATGTGCCCCCCCTCGGCCACATCGGTCTCCATGCCGGGGAAAATGCGCAGGCCATTCTCCAGTTCCAGAGCGTCCCCGGTTCTCTGGCTCACAGAGGCGATGTAGCCGTACACATCGGCAAACTGGAGGGTGTTGAAGTGTTCCGTCAGGCACAAAGTGTCCAGGCCGGCCCGTCGGGCCTCGCCGAAGAGCCAGTCTGTGTAGGCGGTGGAAAATGGGAGCTTTTTGGCCAGCTTCCCATGGGTGTGAAAATCCAGACGCAAGAGAAATAACCTTCTTTCTTACAGCAGTGTGGAGATCAGGACAGCCACCGCCACCGCCAGGAAGGAGATGGCCAGAAACAGTCCATCGTTATAGGTGACCTTCAGGGCTGCCAGCTTGATCTTCTTTACCGACTTGTTCACCGCCGCGTAGCGGTAGCCCCGTAGCTCCAGGGCCTCCACCGTGGTGCGGGAGCGCTTGGCGGTGTTGAGCATCAGGGGGTAGAAGGACTGCATGATGATCTTCACCTGATAGATCAGGTACCTGATCTTGCCCCCCAGGGTCTCGTGGGCGGGGGGATTGCCCCGGAGCCGGTAGGAGAGGAGCACGTTCTGAAACTCCTCCATCAGCATGGGCAGCATCCGGTAGGCGTAGGAGATGGAGAAGCTCAGCCTCTCCGGGCAGCCGTACCACATGAGGCCGTTGGACAGCTTATCCGGGTCCAGGCCGGAGAACACGGTCACCGAGGCCAGGGAGATTGTGGCCACCTTCAGGGTGAGGATGAGCAGGGGCGCCACGGCGGAGGCGTCCCCGCCAAAGAGAAGGGTCACCACGAAGAGATACCCCGTCTGGGAGAAGACCCCCAGGGCAAAGAGGAACAGCACCAGCCCCGCCACCCGGGCCAGAAGGGTGGTGGCCATCACCAGCAGAAAGCATCCCAGCAGGAAGGGGATGTCGCTAACAAACCAGGGGATAAGGCCGAAGAACAGGTACCAGGCCAGCAGAATCCGGGGGTCCAGGGCGGCGATCACGGTGTCGTCGTTGCCGTAGGCGTTCTTCAGCACCTGATTGCGGAGAAAATCCATGGAGAATTTGTCCAGGATGCTCTCTGAGAGTTTGGCGGTCAATTTTTCCACAGCAGTCAAGCCTCCTGAAAGGACGATAAGAATTCCTCAACGGTATAGCACAGGGCCCGGCGGTCCAGGGCCCGGGCCATGGAGAAGATCTCCGGTGGGCGGATGCCCACCTGTTCCACCACATCGGCCCGGGCGAAGATCTCATCCCTGGGGCCGTCCGCCACCACCTTGCCGTCCCACAGGACCACGATCCGCTCCGCCCACTGGCACACCAGCTGCATGTCGTGGGTGGCGATGACGGCGGTTTGGATGATGTCCTTCATGTCGTCCAGAACGGCCATGATCTCGCGCCGGGTGGCGATGTCCAGGTTTGCGGTGGGCTCGTCCAGCAGCAGGACGCCGGGATTCAGGGCGACGCCGATGGCCAGGCTGGCCCGGCGCATCTGGCCGCCGGACATGAGGCGGCCGTCCCGGTCTGCCAGCTCTGATAGCCGGAACCGCTCCAGCAGCTCCGCAGTGCGTTTTTCCCACTCCGGAATGTTCCGTACCTCCATGGCGTAGGCGATGTCGGCGCGGATGGAATCCTTGATGAACATCTCCTCCGGGTTCTGATACACCAAGGAGATCTGCCGGGACAGATCCTCTGCCTTTTTGTCCCCAATGGCCTCCCCGAAGAGGGAAACCGTGCCGCCATTAGGTCGCAGCAGTCCCACCATCAGCTTCATGAGGGTAGACTTGCCCGCCCCATTGGAGCCGATCAGGGCCACCTTCTCCCCCCTACGGATGGTCAGATTCAAATCCTGAAAGACCGTGCGAGGCTCTCCCTTCACCGAGCGGTAGGAGAGAGACACGTTCTGAAAGGATACCGCCGCCTCACTGGTGGCCTCCGGCGTCCGCCGGGGCGCACCCGGCACATACCGCAGCTGGGAGAAGGCGGTCTTTCCTTCTTCCACGGTGGTGGGCAGGGGGATGTCCGTCGGAAGACGGCCTGCCCTCCGTAGCCGGTGGGCCGCCTGGGTCACCTGGGGCGGGAAAATGTTGCATTCCTCCAGCTCCTCCACCCGCTGGAGGGCGTCCTCCGTGGGCAGCATCCAGCAGACCTGGCCGTCCTTCATGAGCATCACATGCTTGCAGTAGTCGGCGATGTATTCGGTGTGGTGCTCGATGACGATGATGGTCTTACCTTGGTTCTCATTCAGATCCCGGAGAACCTCGTAGATCCGGTCGGCGTGCATGGGGTCCAGCTGGGCGATGGGCTCGTCCAGGATCAGGATGTCCGGCTGGAGGGACACCGCGCCGGCCAGGGCCAGCAGGTGGGTCTGACCGCCGGAGAGCTGCCAGACATATTCCTCCTCCCTGCCCTCCAGACCGCACTGCCGCAAAGCAGTCCTGCCCCGCGCCAGGTAGTCGGGGAAGGCGTAGTTCAGGCAGGCATAGGAGGCGTCGTCCAGCACGGTGGGCCGGACGATCTGGTTTTCAAAGTCCTGATATACATAGCCCACCTTCTGGGCCAGGACGCCCACGTCGCTCTCCCGGGTGTCAAGCCCCTCCACCCGCACGCTTCCCTCCATGGTCCCCGTGATAAAGTGGGGGATCAGGCCGTTGAGGGCCTTACACAAAGTGGACTTCCCGCAGCCGTTGTTGCCAACGACCGCCAGGAAGTCCCCTTTCTCGATCTGAAGGGAGATCTCTTTCAGGGTGGGCTGAGGGGCGCCTGGGTAGGTATAGGTCAGGCCGTCGATCTCAACCGCGTTCATGTCAGTTCACCGCGGCCTTTTTCCCGGCGTTCTTTTTGATGACCAGCAGGACGATGATGGCCACCGCGGCGGCCGCTACCATGCCCACGGCCATGGCGGTGCCGCTCTCGGCCCACTCGGCCTCCCAGTCGATGAGGGACATGCCGGCGGTGGCGGCCAGCTCGGCCACGATGGCGCACACAAAGCCGACGGCGCACACGATCAGAGCCTTGGGGCTGATGCCGCTGACGGCGCTGTCCGGGGTGCGGGGAGCCATGCCCAGCAGGGGCTCGATCTTGCCGTACAGCTTGGGTACCAGGTACAGAGTGGGCAGCAGGCAGAACAGGATGCCGGAGAACAGCAGGTCATTGAGGAAGGCGAAGCCCTCGGTGGCGAACACGCTCTCAGGCAGGCCGGCCACAGCCTCGAAGTCCTCCACCGCCAGCTGGACCTTCAGGATGTCCACCGCGGTTCCCATCAGCAGCTGCGCGGCGGTGCCGGTGATGGCGGCCACGCCCACCAGGGCGCGGTTCCTGGGGTCCTTCACCAGCCGGCCGGCGATGTACACGCCGATGGTGACGGTAAGGAACTTCTCCAGCTCGCCCAGGCCGCCGAACTGGCCCAGCATGATCTCGCTGAACACCAGCTCGCCGGTGGCGGCGCCCAGGGCGGCGGACAGGGGGTCGAACAGCATGGCCAGGGTCAGGGGAATGAACAGGAAGTACTCCACGGAGAACTCCACGACCCCCACCTGGAACTTGGGGATCAGCTCCGTGAACAGGGTGGCCAGCCCGTACAGGGACATGGACAGGACAAAGATCATCAGCTTCTGGGACTGTGTGGCAGTCTGCTTCTGTGCGATACTCATAGCATATTTTCCTCCCTATGATGGTGTGTTTCTCGCTCACACAGGCACAGTGTACCACCGGGATGTAAATTCTTCCCCCAAAGTCCTGTAAAATGTAAATAAATTTTCTTATCTGCCGTGTTATGTAAGTTCTGCCCTCATTTACATCCGCATCGCCGCGTCCAGAGCCAAAGAGGAACGCTCGCACTCGTCAGGGAGCATGGTCAGCTGGACGCACAGGGGACTGCCCTTCATGCGGGCGCTGGCATAGGTCAATCCGTTGCTCCGGGTGTCCAGCAGGGGGTGGTCGATCTGGGCCGGGTCCCCCAGCAGCACTACCTTGGTGCCCTTTCCCACCCGGGTGATGATGCCCTTGACCTGCCGGGGGGTGAGGTTTTGGGCCTCGTCGATGATGAGCCAGGTATCGGTGATGGAGCGGCCCCGCATGAAGTTCATGGCCTCGGCAGCGATGACGCCGGTGTCAAAGAGGTAGTCAATGCGCCCCCGCAGCTCCTCCTCGCTGCGCCGCTCCTTTTTCTTCCCCTCCAGGTCCAGCAAGATCTCCAGGTTGTCCACAATGGGCCGCATGAGGGGGGAGATCTTTTCCTGCTCACTGCCCGGGAGAAAACCGATGTCCGCGTCAAACTGGGCATTGGGGCGGCACACCAGAATCTTCCGATAGGGCCGTTCCTCCGCCTCCAGCACCTGCTCCAGCCCTGCAGCCAGGGCGTAAAAGGTCTTGGCGGTGCCCGCCGGCCCTTGGATGATGGCCAGGGGCGCCTCCTCCACCGGCAGCAGCAGGGCCTCCTGCAGGAATTGCTGCCCCACGCTCCGGGGCTTGACGCCGAATGGGCGGACGCCGCCAAAGCGCAGGGCGGTGACCTTCCCCTCCCGGAAACGGCCCAGCATGGTCTTTTTCGGCTCGGTATCCGAGTGCAGAAGGACAAACTGGTTCTCGGTCAAGGAAACCGGCTTCCGCTCCCCCGCGCCGTCCACGGTATAGAGTTCTTCCGCCGGAGCTCCCTTTTTCTTGAACGCTGTGAGCAGGCTGTCCGAGATGTAGACCTCCGCCCGGCCGGTGTAGGGCTGGGCTCCATCCGGCAGCCGGTCGGTGGTGAAGTCCTCCGCCGGCACCTCCATCATCTGGGCCCGGATGCGAGCGACCATGTCCCGGCTCACCAGCGTCACCGGCGCTCCCTCGTCCATGAGGCCCCGACACACCTTCAGCACCCTTCCCGCCCGGCTGCCGGGTTCTATCCCTTGGGGAAGGGCCGCGTCCACATGGTTGACCTCCAGGCGCACGGTGCCTCCACTGGGCAGGGTCACGCCTTTTACCAGGTCTCCATGAAGCCGTAATCTCTCCAGGAAGCGGAGCACATGTCGGGCGTTGTTTCCCGCTTCACCGTCAGCCCCCTTCCGATCATCCAACTCCTCCAGCACCGCCAGTGGCAGCACGATGTGGTTGTCCTCGAAGGACTCCAGAGCGTAGGGGGCCTGGAGGAGGACATTGGCGTCCAGCACATAGGTCTTCTGCATACGTTGCGCCTGCCTTTCTTCTTTGCTGTCTTATGACCATTGGGCGCGGCATCCACAAAAACAGCGCCGGTCCGCCCTGTAAGGGCGCAAACCGGCGCTGATCATACTCTGTCGATTTTGATCGGGCTGTCTGAAACCGTACTCCATACTGCCGCTCCCAACCGATGCCTACCGCATCTGTGTTCAGTATAGCAGACGCCTTTCCCAGCGTGCGACGGTATTTCAGTAAAGAAACCGTCAAATCCATGTGAAGCGCGTTTGCTATGAACCCGGTTTCGTTCCAGACCTCCTCTGCCTACAAGAAATTTACACATTCCCTCTTTCGGATTTTACAGTCGTGGGATTATACTAAATCAAATAGGGAGAACGTACCGCTCCCTTTCCAAAACAAAATCGCAGGAGGAAACAGCATGAGAAAAGCAAGACGGCCGGCAGCCATTGCCATGGCCCTCGCCCTGGCGCTTCAGCTGGGCACTGTGGTGCCAGCGGCGGCAGCGGGCATCAACTCGACCGCTGGGTATGAAAACGGCAATTCCCCCCTGAATCTGAACCTGATTGCCCGGTACGCCTCCGGCCAGTACAACGTGGACGGCGGCGTCATGGAGATCGTGGCCTACAGCCAGAGCAATGGCTATGCTTACGCCATCAACGGCCAGAGCGGCCTGCTGGCGGCAATCCCCCTGGGGGATCTCACCGCCGGGATCTCCGTCGCCCGGCTCAGCGGCACGGACATCGACGTGAAGGCCCTGGTGGAGGCGGCGGACAGCTCATTCCGCTATGGGGACATGACCTCCGTGGCCATCTCTCCGGACAACACCATCCTGGCCGCCGCCCTCCAGGCGGAGGGATATCATGACGCCGGCCGGGTAGCCCTGTTCGCCTGCAATGCCGACGGCTCCTTGACCCTGAGGGGACTGGTGGAAACCGGTGTGCAGCCGGATATGGTGACCTTTGCCGGCAGCAGGACCGTCCTCACCGCCGACGAGGGGGAGCCTCGGGAGGGCTACGGCGACGGAATCGTTGATCCCAGGGGCTCGGTTACTGTGGCAGATGTGTCAACCCTCACCAGCGAGGTGGTGGGCTTTGACGCTTTCGACGCCCGCCGTGACGAGCTGGCCTCAGCCGGGATCGTGCTGAAGAAGGGAGTCGATCCCTCCACGGACCTGGAGCCGGAGTATATCGCCGTATCCGGCGGCAAGGCCTATGTCACCCTGCAGGAGAACAATGCCATCGCCGTGCTGGATCTGGCCTCCCGTACCTTTGACGGGATCTACTCCGCAGGTTTTGAGGACTACAGCGTCACCCCCATTGATATCGACAAGAAGGATGACGCCTATGCGCCCAGGACCTACGGCAGCCTCATGGGCATCCGGATGCCCGATGCCATCGCCGCCTTCCAGGCGGAGGGCAAAACCTATCTGGTCACCGCCAACGAGGGGGACGCCCGGGAGTGGGGGAACGAGGATCTGGGCACCTTTTACCTCAATGAGGACGAGCGGGACTTCGGTGACGAGGGCGTGACCTCCCCCACTGGGGCCATCACA